>Ga0209118_1000449_pt1 | contig 22701 bp, 17 predicted proteins | sample BlaSpr_A8_Ref_M1_FD_187988 | JGI IMG/M metagenome (GOLD analysis project Ga0209118, IMG submission 187988) | Forest soil microbial communities from Thunder Bay, Ontario, Canada - Black Spruce, Ontario site 2_A8_Ref_M1 (SPAdes) (version 2) | ecosystem: Environmental > Terrestrial > Soil > Boreal...
GCTCGGACGGAAGCCGGCTCTTGCCGGCCCCGCCGGTTCCGGTGAGCGTGACCAGCCGCGACGTGGAGAGGAGCCGTTTGAGCGACCGGAGCTCTGCCTCGCGCCCGACGAAGCTGGTGAGGTGGTTCGGCAGATTGCTCGGGGCGGCGGCAGCCTGTTTGCCCCGGACAGCAACCCTGTCCATCGCCGTATCTTGGCCCACAGACGCGGGAAAGAGAGAGGGACCGGGGAGATCCCTCTCTCGACGATTGCACCCGAAGGGGATATCGGGTGACTGAATGCATGTCTTTCTAGATGTAGCCGTGGGCCTTGAGCACCCGCATCGAAGCCGCGAGCCGGCTGTTGCGCTCCTGGGCGTCGGGCCCGAGGAAGCTGTTGGGGGCCAGCTGCGCGGTCGGCGCGCTGGCTGCGCCTTGAGTGAAGCCGCTGACGTCGAACTGGTTCGCGATGCTTGTCGCCCACTGCGCTGAGGTCGGTGCGAAGGCTTCGGCCGGGATGATGCCCCGGGTGTCGGCCTGCAGGTTGCCGTTTGACGCCGGCAGCGTGGTCGTCGGGCGGTCGTCCGGTCCGACGGCTGCCGGTCCGGCCTTGACGCCACGGGTGTCGACCTGCTGGTATGCGGGCAGCAGGCCTTCGTTGACCGACTGCACGCCGCCGCGGTGACCCGCCATCTGCAGCGCGCCGCCCTGGCCCTGAACGATGTGCGCTGGCACGGCGGCCGGTGCGCTGAGGTTCTTCGCCACGACCCCTGCCGTGACACCCAGCCCCATCGTCGCCACTACCAAGCACACTCCGACGAAACTCCGAGAGATCCCCGATCCGCGAACTGCTGTCCTGACTTCCACTTTGTGTTTTTCCTCTCCGGTTTTTATTCGGCGTAAGCCGTTAAGAGCAGCCTAGGAATCAGGCGGCATGCTCCATAAGGCGGGAAACACCTGAAAAAGCCCCACCAGGTACCTGAAAAGAGGTACCTGTAAATTCACCTCCCCGCTCCACTTTCTCCCTCCCCCGCAGCACCTTCTCCCTCCCCCGCAGGGGAGGGTCCCTTTCTCCCTCCCCCGCAGGGGGAGGGTCGGCCCTTTCTCCCTCCCCCGCAGGGGGAGGGTCGGGGTGGGGGATGGTGGAAGAAGACCCTTTCCCCCTCCCCCGCAGGGAGAGGGTCCCTTTCTCCCTCCCCCGCAGGGGGAGGTTCGTTTCTCCCTCCCCCGCAGGGGGAGGGTCGGGGTGGGGGATGGTGTAAGAAGACCCTAGGAGAGCAAATCCACCCGGCAAACCCGGCCGCTGATCTTCACGAACGGCAGATGCGCCTGGACGAACGCGTTCGGATCGACGAACCGGTACGGAAAGGCGGGGAAGCCGGAACAGGCGGCGGGGGGCAGCGCTCCGTTCCAGGCGTGCGGCTCGTAGTCACCCATGAACACCGCGAAATGCAGGTGCGTCAAGGCGCCCATGTCGGCGACGTCGGCAAACACCTGCCCCCGCTTCACCGGCGTGCCCACCTTGAACCCCGGCCTCGGCCACACGTGCCAGTACTGAGTGATCACGATCCCCTGGCTGGTCGAGTGGCGGATGAGCACCCCGCCACGGAACGTCGGATCGACGGTGTACCCGACGATCACCCCATCCGCCGCGGCCATAACGGGCTGGATCCCGGTCTTGATGTCGACGCCGGTGTGCAGCCACACCGCCCCCGACGCGCAGGACCTCAGCACGGTGCCATTGCACAGGCGCCACTCGCTGCCGAACCCGAGGCAGTGCGGCTCCCACGTGGGCAGCGGGTAGTTGAAGTAGTCGGAAGCAGGCACGACAATGCGCGCAGCCGGCACGAAGGCGGGCGGCCCGGACGGATCGGGCACCACGAAGGCCGCCACCGCCCCGACGAGAAGGAGCCAACGCATCGCCCCAATCTACATGGGGAGCAAAAAAAGGGACCCTCCCCTTGCGGGGAGGGCCCAAGCGTGGAGAGGGTAGTGGGCTAAGAGAAGGAATTACGCCGCCGCCGCGTGAACCTCCGCGAGCAGCTTGTTAGCCTCGGAAATCAATCCTTCGGAGTCGCCTTCGTTCTCGTGAGAACCGGGCGCCGTGGTGTCCAGTAGCTTGATCATCTTGGCCGCAAGCGCGTTGCGGTCAGCCGTCCACTCCGCGATCGTGGCGTCCGCATTGATGTACGTCTGATCGCCAGTACTAATGGAGAGGGTCGCTTTGGTCGCGAACTTGATGCTGTCGAGCGAGAGCTGCCCGACCGGCGCGTTGATCTGCTTGTAAGCGAATGCCAGCTGGTTGATGGAGCGGTCCTGGCCGGACATGATCTCCGTGATCGGCCTGCCCTGATGCGCGTAGTCATCCTTGAGGCCGGCCAGAGCGAGCAGGGTCGGGCGGATGTCTGAGTGGTCAGTCCACAACTTGTTGGTAACGCCGAGATGCCGCACTCCGGGTCCGACCACGCCAAGCCACGTGGTATTGATCTCAGGCGCGATGTCGCCGTGATTCCAGTTGAAGGCGGGGTTGATCTCGATCGTCTGGCCTGTCGGGCCGGGGAAGGTGCTCAGGAAGTAGTCGGGCTTGGCGAACATCGTGAACGTCGCGTCCCGCTTCGGATCGGCCGTGATCATGTGCAGGAGGCCCATCTCGGCCTGGTCGGCGAGATAGTTGCTGACCACTTCCGTGACGCCGCTGTACGGGTTGACGGCAGTGACCGTGCCGGCAGCGCGCTCCAGGCTGCGAGTGGTCGAGTCCGTCTGCGACGGGTTGCCTGTGATGTAGAAGTTCGGCGCGGAGTCGGAGTGAACGGTGAACGGGGTCGTGATGCCGGTCTGGGCTGAGATGAGGGCCTTGATGTTGCCCGCGACCTCGCCGATCTTGGCGTAGGTGCAAGGAACGTTGACACCGTCGCAGTTGGACGGCGTCGGCGGGCCGGCGATGACGTGGTCGCCCTCATCCGAGGTGAAGGTGAACACGGTGTTCTTGCGAGTGATGCCGTGTGCGGCCAGGTTCGCGAAGAAGTCCGCGAACGCCTGGTTGTACTGCTTCAGCTGAGCGACGTAGCCGGCCTCGCCCGGCCCGTAGGGCACAGTGCCGGGGTGCTGCTGGTGCCCATCTGAGATGTAGGCGTAGGTCACGGGAACGCCGTGCTCCTGCATCGTGGCGACATAGCCGAGCGAGTTGGCGGCGCTCATGCTGTCAAAGCCGGGGAAGCCAGGCTGGGCGAAACCGTCGGTGATAGGGGCGCCGTTGGTGTCGTTGACCGCCGCCTTGCCGCTGGTAATCGCCGGGTTCACGTACTTAGCCCCGAAAAGCCCTTTGAAGCCTGTGTAGCCGCCCGGCTCCTGAGGCAACAGGTCCGGGCTGGAGCTGGCGCTCGAGTTGCAGATTCCGCCGCCTTTTGCGCAGTGAACCGCGATGCCAACGAAGTCAGTCTGGGCCAGGGTGCTGAGCGCGTCCGGCGGTAGCTTCGCCGCCGCCAACTTTGCCGCTTCGGCCGCTGAGGCTGCCGCCTCGGTCGCCTGTGGCGAGGTGGCGCCGAAGACGGTCGGGATGTCGATCGAGGTGTTCTCGAGCTCGATGTTCGCGGTGCCCACCCCGCCGACGTTGCATCCGGCGCGGGTGAAAGGCACCCATGGCGCGGGCGCGTTCTTACCCTGCGCGGTCAGCATGTTGGTGGTCAGATCCGTTCCGGCGGCACCCGTCGGATCGAACAGCGGCGCGGTCCAGTACGCGAACGAGACGCCCGTGCTGCTGTTTCCGTTCGGGAGGTAGTAGCGGAACGAGTTGCTAATCGGCACGCCCATGTTGTCGCCGTACGTGCCGGTGAGTGCGGTCAGGATGTCGGTCGCCGTGTGGGCGATGAGCGGCGTGTGCTCGTTGGTGAGCAGGGTGCCCTGGCCCTGGAGGAAGTTGAGAAGGGCCGGCATCTGCTGAAGGTCGGACGGCACGTTCGGGTTGTCGCGCGTGAAGTGCGTGTTGTCGAAAACGACGTTGATGACGTGCTGCACACCGTTCCCGAGGTCGCAGCTGCTTTGCGCCGATTTGTTGGGTTCCTCATTCGCGAACGTCGCGGCCGGCGCCGCCACCTGCCAGCCCATGGCGACCGCCGCCACGACAACGAGCCTGATCAGCCGTTTCATACCGTTCCCCCTTCTGAAAAACGCCGATGAAACCCGTGAAGGTGAGGGATCTCACCACCACGCCAAGACCGTAATTGCTCCCCGTTATCTGGAGGTTATCACCGGATTAGGGATTTTTCACCTCCCCGCTCGCCGGGGAGGTCAGCCCGTAAGGGCCGGGTGGGGCGTCGCCGTTTTCACCTCCCCGCTCGCCGGGGAGGTCGGCCCGTTAGGGCCGGGTGGGGCGGTGCCCTTAGGCAAGAGTGATATTGACAGCAGATACATCTTCGTGATATATCTTTACGCAATATGGAGCTAGGCCCGACCGCATACGTCATCCTCGGCATCCTCAACCTGGGGCCGCACTCCGGCTACGACATCAAGCAGCTCGCCGACATGTCGACCCGCCACTTCTGGGCGACCAGCTACGGGCAGATCTATCCCGAGCTGAAGCGCCTCAGCGAGTCGGGCCTGATCAAGTCCGAGGACGCCTCGAAGGGCACGCGGCAGCGCACGCTCTACCACCTGACCGCGAAGGGCAAGCAGACGCTGCACACCTGGGTCTCCAACCCGGCGATCCAGAGCCTCGAGATCCGCGACGAGATGCTGCTGAAGCTCTTCTTCGCCGACGCGATTTCGACGAAGGAGAAGGTGCGCCATCTCGAGGCAATGAAACGCCGCCACCAGGACGTCGCGAGCGGGCTGCGCGCGCACGAGCCGATAGCCGCGACGTCGCCGTATCGCATGCACCACGAAGTCATGAAGTTCGGAATCGCGTTCCACGACTGGAGCGCGGATTGGTTTGGGAAGCTGGCAAAAGATCTTGAGAGTGGGCGGGAGGCCAAAAAGTGATGTTTGAGAGATTGGCGCGTTTGATCAACCGGTCGCCGTGGGTGATCGTCGGAATCGCGATCGCATTGGCGGCGATCGGCGGCATTTTCGGCGGCCCGGTGGCGAAGTCGCTCCAGGTGGGCGGCTTCCAGGACCCCAGCTCGCAGTCGACCGTGGCGGTGGCCCGCCTGCAGAGCGCGAGCGGGGTGCGAGCCGACGGCGGCCTGGTCGCCCTGGTCAAGACGCCCGACGGCGCCACCTCTCTAGCCGGCGAGGCCGAGGCCACAAAGGTGGCCCAGGTGATTGGCGCCGACCCGGACATCGCGCAGGTTGTGACGTTCTACGAGACGCACGACGTGTCGATGATCGCGAGCGACGGCAGCAGCACGATCGTGGTCGGGTTCTGGAAGCCGATCAGCGACCAGGAGGCCGTCGACGGAGCGACCCGCCTCGCCGACGCGCTGAAGAACGACCCCAACGTCAAGTTCGGCGGGTTCGCCGCGATCAACCACCAGCTGAACATCCTCATCACCGGCGACCTGGCACGAGCCGAGCTGCTGGCGTTCCCGATCTTGTTCCTGCTCTCGCTGTGGGTCTTCCGCGGCGTGATCGCGGCGCTGCTGCCGCCCCTGGTCGGAGGCATCGTGATCCTGGGCTCATTCCTCATCTTGCGAGGAGTGGCCGAGACGCACGCCGTCTCGATCTTCGCGCTCAACCTCGCGACCGGCATGGGCTTAGGGCTTGCGATCGACGCCTCTCTATTCATGGTGTCGCGCTTCCGCGAAGAGATGGCGAACGGCCTGGCGCCCGACGCCGCCATCCGCGTGACGATGCGGACGGCAGGCCGCACGGTGTTCTTCAGTGCGCTCACGGTCGCCGCCGCAGCGGCCTCCCTGACCGTGTTCAAGATCAACTTCCTGTGGTCGATGGGCGTGGCCGGGATCATCGTCGCTCTGATGGCCGGCACGATCGCGCTGACCGTCCTTCCCTCGGTGTTGCGGCTGTTGGGCCCGCGCGTGAACATGCTCGCGCCGAAGCGCTGGCAGCAATCGGCGATGACCGCGCAGGGAACTTCAGGCTTCTGGTATCGCTTCTCGCACTTCGTGATGCGCCGGGCCCTGCCGCTGGCGGTCCTGAGCGCGGCCCTCTTGATCGCGTTGGGCCTGCCGTTCACAGGCATCAAGTTCAACTCGGTCGACGAGACGGACCTGCCGGCGAGCAGCGACGCGCGGATCGTCCACGACACTCTGGTCCGCGACTATGGCGCGCCGACGGGCGCGACCCTGACCATCGTGGCCGAGGCGCCGGCGGGCGAAGCTCCGCAAGTGCAGGCGTTCGCCGCGGATCTGAGGGCGCTGCCCGGCGTGACCGCCGTCACGCCTCCGCAGGCGGTAGACAGCGCCACGTGGAAGTTCGACGTCCGGACCAACCTCGCAACCTTCGACCCGGCCGCACAGCAACTGGTGAAGGACATCCGGTCGAAGAATGCGTCGTTCCCGGTCCTGGTGAGCGGCCAGGCGGCCGCGTTCGTAGATCTAGAAGAGTCGCTGGCATCGCGCCTGCCCCTGGCGATCACGCTGGTCGTAGTCGCGACGGTGCTGATCCTGTTCTTCATGACGGGATCGGTCGTGCTGCCGATCAAAGCCGTGCTGATGAACCTGCTGACCCTGAGCGCCGCATTTGGAGTGCTGGTGCTTGTCTTCCAGGACGGGCGGTTCGAGAGCTTTCTTCAATACACGAGCCAGGGAGCGCTGGAATCGACGCAGCCGGTGCTTCTGTTCGCGATTGTGTTCGGCCTCTCAACCGACTACGGCGTCTATCTGCTGACGAGGATCAAAGAAGCCCACGACGCCGGCCTGCCGAACTCGGAAGCGGTGGCGACGGGCCTGCAGCGAACGGGCCGGATCATCACCGCCGCCGCCCTCCTGTTCTGCGTAGCGATCGGCGCGTTCGCGACGTCGCAGATCATCTTTATCAAAGAGTTGGGAATCGGCATCGCGGCGGGCGTGCTGGTGGATGCGACGGTGGTCAGAGCGTTCCTGGTCCCATCCCTGATGGCGTTGCTAGGCAACTGGAACTGGTGGGCGCCGCGCCCCCTGCAGTGGCTGTACCACCGAGCAGGCCTGAGCGAAGGAGCCCCCACGGTGGCCTAACCCGCTCTCCCTCCCCCGCAGAGGGAGGGACCCGCTCTCCCTCCCCCGCAGGGGGAGGGTCGGGGTGGGGGATGGTGGAAGAAGACCCTCTACTCGAACTTGACCTTTCTCCCTCCCCCGCAGGGGGAGGGTCGGGGTGAGCCCCCACGGTGGCCTAACCCGCTCTCCCTCCCCCGCAGGGGGAGGGTCGGGGTGAGCCTCCACGGTGGGCCTGACCCGCTCTCCCTCCCCCGCAGGGGAGAGCGAAGGAGCCCCAACGGTGGCCTGACCCGCTCTCCCTCCCCCGCAGGGGGAGGGTCGGGGTGGGGGATGGTGGAAGAAGACCCTCTAGTCGAACTTAACCTTGCGGGCCTTAGCCCTCTCGGCGTCGATGTGCTTCTGCTCCTGGCTGGCGGACTCAGCCCGACCTCGAATGCGAGCCTCGCGCTCAGTCTCAAAGCGCTGAGTCCGCGCATTGGCGAACTTGATGGCGTCCTGGGTGAGGGCCTTGCAAAACTCAACAAAACCGTCAACGTCCACGCCCCGAAAGACGATGGTCTCCTCGGAGAAATGCGAAAACGCATCCTTCTTGAGTGCTGCGGTGCTAAGGGCGTCTCCCCAGTACTCCCGGAACGCCTCCATCCACTGCTCAGATGGCACGTCACTGAGCTTCACAAGGACATGCCCAAGCTCATCGACATCCAGCCCTTCCGCCGCAACCGAAGTACTCATGCTGCCCGGCATCCTAGCCTATGGGTCAGCTTTGATCACCGGGCTCTCACCGAATTGAGCCCGAAGTACGATTTGGGTCAAACACGGTTCGGGCCCTCAAGAATCGACAGGAACCACCACCATGACGATCGCAGACCTGGAGTTGCAGGCCCAACAAGGTGGGCCGTTTGGCTGGTGCCAGGCCGAATCGGTGCGGACGTTTAGCGACAGCGCCGTATTCTCTTGACGGCCGGCGCCATTTCGGTAGAATTGGCGCACTCCGAACATCTGTTTGAGTAGGAGGGACATGGACCGAACTGAGCTGCTTGCCCTTTGCCGGATCAAGGGCGTTTCCTGGCACTTCATCGCGCGAGAGGCCCAGCGCCCAGGGGGACTCGAACGCCTCCTTGCCGGTCGGAGTTCTGAGGAGGGGCTTGAGGCCAGAAAGGCGCTCGACCTTCTGGACTCAGCACATGAGGAGCTGCCTAAGCACCGCCAGGTGGTTCGTGACGTGGTCTCATCGGCTACTGCTGATGGCACCCGACTAACTACCGTGCTTGACGACGACTACCCAATCAATCTTCGCGTTATCGAAAATCTCCCGCCGTTTCTGTTCTATCGAGGCGAGTTGCGTCCTGATGATGCCTACTCGGTTGCTGTTGTTGGGACAAGATCACCCAGCCCAGAAGGCCTTGCTCGGGCCCAGCGTATGGCAAGCCTCTTGGCGGCGAGGGGTGTGACGGTTCTTTCCGGTCTCGCCCGTGGTATCGACACGGTGGCTCATGAAGCATGTCTCGACGCTGGCGGACGAACAATCGCCGTTCTCGGATCGGGTATCCGCCGCATTTACCCTCCGGAGAACGTGACGCTTGCCGAGCGAATCGTCGCGGCGGGCGCTGTCGTTTCACAGTTTTGGCCCGACGCCGCTCCCACGTCCTATACCTTCCCGCGCCGCAACGTTGTGACCTCCGGGATGGGTCAGGGCACGGTAGTAGTTGAAGCGTCGGCGACGTCAGGGGCGAAGATGCAGGCACGCCTTGCTATTGAGCACGGCAAACAGGTATTTCTCCTTAAGAGTCTCGTTACTGAACATGCCTGGGCAAAAAAGTATCTGAGTCGCCCGCGCGTCTATGAAGTGTCGGATGTTGACGACATCATCCGGGCTCTGCGCTCTCCACAAGAAATGCGTGACCGTGCGGAACAGCGCGTGCAACTGGCGCTCTCGCTCGGCTAGAGAGCCGTGGTCGATCCCCGCTTGGCGAATGTTCCTGGTTTTGGGGCTTGCAAGAGTTGTCCCTACCTGACGTCGGCACCAGCGGAGCTTTGTTTCGCCTGTGCGCGGCGAAGTGTCGAACGATTATCCCCGCCTGATCAGCGGTGCACAATTTGCGACCTCCCGTTTCTCGCGGGCGAGAGCGCCTGCCGCAACCCGCTTTGTGCAAGCTCCTCGCGCTGGTTTGATTGGAACTTTGCTATAGCGATGCGCTCGGGGCAACTCGAGAATGCAATAAATGCACTGAAGTTCCACGATCGCAAGGGCTGGGCGTTGATCTTTGGCCGCATTCTGGTTGGCTTCCTTTCTGAACAGGAGCGCTCGTTCGAGGATTTTGACCTAATCGTGGCTAGCCCTACGTTTACAGGTCAAGGCGGCCGCACCTTCGACCACACGCGGCTGGTTCTGCACCAGGCCAGTGCCGAATCGCCACCCGGGCAGGACTGGCCTTTTGATCTCGACGATCCGGCTGCGATCATCAAAACCGGACCAACTGACTCGCTGACGGGCAAGGGCTATCAACAGCGCCGAGCTATCGCCGAGGAGCAGCTACGAACAGTGCTCCAAGTCCCTGACCCGACCCGAACGACTGGTAAGCGCATCCTCGTGTACGACGACGTATTTACCGACGGTCGCACTCTCAATGAAGTCGCACGGGCCTTACGCCTACAGGGAAGTGCGCAGAGCGTGTGTGGGGTGACCCTGTGCCGCCAGCCTTGGCGCGGAGGACACGACGCCCCACCCTGAACCCCGCGTCTTCGGTTGAATTGCGTAACGCAGATCCCATTTAGGACTGCTAGGGTCCGGGTGCGATGCCTGGCAAAGATCTGCTGCAGCCCGGCTTATACGAATCACCTATTACCCGGCGAATCGAAGACGCCCTGGCAGCTCTCGGTGAACTTGCCGAAACGGCCCCGATTGAGCCTGCTGACGCGCATGTTGTTCTGACTCGGCACCTTGCCAAATACATCGCCGCCTCATTGCAGGCGGCTCCGGATCTGAAGGCGAAGCTTGTGCTTGCCAACGCGATTCTTGGTTCGGTCCAGGAACTTACGCACGGCCAGCAAGATCTCGCGGTTGAGGTGATTACGGATCCTGGGCGCGAGCTGCAAGCGATACTCATTCGAACTGGTCTTCAGGCGCCGCGCGCACCGGGACGGCCCCGGACCCCTCTCTCCCAAGACTCGCTGATCGCCAACGCACCTTTTGAGCCCAATCTCGCAGCGGAGCTCCAGAGCGAGATTGAATCCGCTGACGCGATCGATCTCGTGTGTGCATTTGTCGTTTGGAGCGGCTTGGCGGAGTTGATGGACGGCCTTCGTGCGGCGGCGAATCGCGGCGTGCCAATCCGAATCCTGACGACCACCTACAGCGGCATCACACAAGCGATGGCGCTCGAGCGTCTGATCGCGATCGGTGCCCAAGTAAAGGTTAGTTACGACGTCGGGACCACCCGATTGCACGCTAAGGCCTGGCGGTTCGACCGGCGGACGGGTTTTGGCACCGCTTACATCGGTTCGTCGAACCTGTCGCACACGGCGCTCCATCAGGGTCTGGAATGGAACGTCCGTCTGACCGAGGCCGCCAGCCCCGCACTCTTGACTCGCGTCCGGCAGCTATTCGACGTCTATTGGGAGGATCCTTCATTCCAGGACTACGAAAGCCAAGCCTTTGCGGCCGCGATAAGTCAGCCCGATCCGATCCGATCTACTTGGGCCCTCTTTGATGTGACACCGCGGCCCTATCAAGCCGAAATTCTCGAAAAGCTGGATTCGGAGCGACGCCGATTCGACCGTCATCGCAACCTTCTGGTCGCCGCCACCGGAACTGGCAAGACGGTCGTGTCTGCCTTCGACTACCAGCGCCTCCGTGAGGAGTGGGGAAAGGCGCGTCTTCTCTTTGTTGCTCACCGCCAGGAGATCCTTGAGCAGGGCCTGTTTACGTTTCGCAACGTCCTGCGGGATGGCTCATTCGGTGAGCTTATGGTCGGTGACAAGAGCCCTGGGGTAGGCGACCACGTTTTCGCATCGGTTCAGAAGCTCGCCCATGTGGATCTCAGTCTTGTGCCACCCGACTCATATGACTTGATTGTGATCGACGAGTTTCACCATGCTGCAGCCCCGACCTATAAGAGGTTGCTTGAACACTTCAAGCCTCGGGAGTTGCTAGGCATGACCGCCACGCCGGAGAGAACAGATCTTCGGGACGTGACTGGTTACTTCGACGGCCGAATCGCGTTCGAAATGAGATTGTGGGATGCTCTCGACCAGCAACTTCTCGCGCCGTTCACCTACTTTGGTGTAGCTGACGGGACCGACTTTTCGGCCGTGGAGTGGAAGGCCGGTGGGTACGACGTTGACGCACTTAATAAGCTCGTAACCGGTAACGAGATTCGACTAGCAAAAGTGGTCGCGGCGCTCAGGGAGCGCGTCCTGGACCCATTCCGTATGCGCTGTTTAGGTTTCTGCGTCAGTGTTGCCCACGCTGAATGGATGGCTCAACGCTTTACGGAGATGGGTATCCCGTCGCGAGCCGTGTCGGGAGCAACCCCCGAGGCTGAGCGGATAGACGCGGTCGCGGCTCTGCGTGAGCGCCGAATCAGTGCGATTTTCTCGCGCGACGTGTTCAACGAAGGAGTCGACATCCCCGAAGTGGACACCGTGATGTTCTTGCGCCCGACCGAGAGCGCAACGGTATTTCTTCAGCAATTAGGTCGTGGCCTTAGGCAGTTCGTTGGCAAGCCTAGCCTCACTGTTCTCGACTTCATCGGACAGCAGAATCGGCGATTTCGATTCGCTCCCCGCTTTGCTGCGCTAACGGGCCGCCATAGGGGAGCTCTCGTAAAAGATGCATTGTCCGATTTTCCCTATCTCCCGCCCGGCTGCTCGATCAGGCTCGACCCAGTTGCCGCAAGCATTGTTCTGGACAACTTACGTACGACTATCCAAGGGCGTAAGGCAGACCTGGTTCGCGAGCTCCTCGAGGTGACTGCTCAAGTCGGTGCGGTCGACATCAAGACCTTTCTCGACGAAACGGGTCGCTCGCTTGGCGAGCTGTATCAAGCAGGCGGCTGGACCTCACTGCGGCGTCTCGCTGGCGTGGAACTCAGCCCAGAAGGACCGGATGAGGATCGACTGCAGCGAGCCGTCGGCCGCATGAGGCACATTCGAGACGGCGAGCGAATCGAGCGCTATACCGCGTGGCTCAAGTCAGATCACGCACCCGAGGTGACTGACCTTACCGAGCGAGAGCGCCGTCTGCTGACCATGCTCCATTTCGATCTATGGGGCCCTGCACGCGTAGTTGAAAGTCTCGAGTTCTGGTTAGCACGGTTCTGGTCGCATGGTCCGCTAAGGGCTGAGCTTGACCAGCTGCTGGAGCTCATTGGTCAAGACGTCGCGTTCGTGAGCTTCCCTCTCGCGGGATTTTCTGACGTTCCGTTGCAAATTCACGGGCGGTACACGCGCGACGAGATTCTTGCTGCTCTCGGACTAAGCAACCCTGGCGCCCCGCGAGAATGGCGCGAGGGAGTTCGACGGGTAGAGCCACAGCGACTAGATCTCCTTGCTGTGACTATTGAGAAAGTCGCTTCGCGATTTTCGCCAACCACCATGTATCGGGATAGGCCGATGTCCCCTGTGCTCTTTCAGTGGGAGAGCCAATCGACTACATCAATCGACTCGCCCACTGGCCGCCGATACATTGGCCATCAGGAGTCGGGCGACCGCATCTGGCTGTTCTGCCGTGAGACCGACCAGTCCGCGCGCCGAGAAACTATTGCGTTCATGTTCCTGGGTCCGGTCCACCACGTGAGCCACAGAGGATCCAAACCGGTCGAGATTCTCTGGCGGCTCGAACACCCAATGCCGGCCGAGTTCTACGTTCGCACTCGAGCAGTTAGTTAAAGCCTGGGCTTTAGCTGCCCCTATGGAGTCGACGCGCCTCCCGGTGGTGGGTGAGCATCCAGCACGATCGGCAAGCGAGGTGCCTGGCTGAAGTCGAAGGCCTGCGTGATGTCTCCCAGCGTTGGAACGGTTTCGCGGACTGTTGGGCGTGGGTCTGGGCGGCCGTCTGTTTTCGGGTCTAGACGTTGCCCGCCTAGGAAGTCGTCCTCGATGAACTTGACGTAGGCGTCGAAGCTCAGGGTATGGTGGTCGATGTAGCCTCGCTTCGCGTATGGGCTGATCACTATTCCTGGGACGCGCAGCCCGTAGCCGTTCTGATCCACAACAGGCGGTACGACGTGGTCGTAGAACCCGCCCCAGTCGTCCCATGCCAGGAAGATTGCGGTTGAGCTCCAGTCGCTGCTGTTCATGATCGCGTTGATCAGCGTAGTCACGTAGGTTTGGCCTTCGCTCACCAGGCCCGGCGGGTGTTCGCTCACCTTGCCGTTTGGCACCACCCATGACACCGCCGGCAGGTTTCCGCTCTTCGCGTCCGTGTAGAAGTTGCCGATCGTCTGGATGTTGCCCAGCTGCCCGTCCTGCTTCACCGTCGTGAACCACGGCAGCGGGTTCCAGATCTCTGGCGTACCCACTGTTTGCGGCAGCGCCGCGCACGTGGCCTGGTCGTCCTCGCAGTCCGGCTGCGTGCCCTGCGCGACGTAGTACTTCCAGCTGACGCTTTGCTTGTACATCAGGTAGGTCAGGTCCGTCCACGCGTACTTTGCGTTAGCTCCCTGGCCCGGATTCTGCAGCGCGTTCACGCAGCTCATCGGGTCGCTTGCAGAGCTGCACTTCGCTGACCACTCCGAGACCATGAACAGGTGCTCCGGCAGCGACCAGCTCGCGTTCGGTTCGAACATGTGGTCCTGCAGAACGAAGTCCTGCGCGTAGGTCCAGTAGTTCGGGATCTCGCGCGCGTCGTGGTAGCCCATCACGTCCGATCCGCCTGACTTCCCGTTGCCTCCACAGTTCGGGTCGTCGGGCGATGCGCATACCGCTTTCTGGCCCTTCAGCGCTTCGGCTATGAAGCCGTCCATCTTGCCGGCGTTGATGTCGGCAGTGGCGTTGACCTGCCCGTGCGGGCCGCCGTAGTTCAGATCCGAGGTGTCGTGGTAAGGCTTGACGCAGGCGCCGGTCGCCGGATCGGGGACGCAGGTGGTGAACTGCCCGTTCTGGGTGGGCAGGCCATCCGCGCCCGGGTATGTGCCGAAGTACTGGTCGAAGCTGCGGTTCTCTTGCATGATCACGACCACGTGCTGGATCTTGTGGATCCCGCTCGCCGCGACCGGCGTGGGGGATGGGGTGCTCGCCGATGGGCTGGAGCACGCGTAGAGGAGAGTCGCCAGCGAGATTGCCAGGATCCGGCGCCGGGGTTTCATCACCGCGATTCAAACCCTTTCGCCGGGCTTTGGCATCACGGAAACGTAATCTCTAGATCAGAATCTCCGGGCGATGTTCGCGGCTGTCCAGCCACGGCCGCGCTTGCTCGCACGCGGCTCCGACTCGGAACGGTGTCACGTCGTCGTACGTCCGGCCCACGATCTGGATTCCGGTCGGCACACCGTTGTTTGCGAAACCTGAGGGCACCGATAGCACTGGGCAGCGGCTGAATACGTTGAACACTGGTGTCAAAAGCGCCTCCAGATAGTGGTCGACCGTCCGGCCGCCCACTTCCGGTCCATATCCGACGTAGTCGTCGCCGGCCACAAAGCCGCGCGTGCCGCACGTTGGGCAGATCAGGGCGTCGTAAGAATCGAAAACCTTGCTCAACCTCAGATACAGCCGGCCCTCGATCTCAAGCTTCTCCGTCAGCGTTCCGTTTTGGGCGTTCTCCGCGGCCCAGCGCGGGAAGTCTTTCGCGTACTCCGTCACGAGGTCGGGGTGCTCCAGGTTGTGCTTCGCGATGTCGACCGCGAACCCGATGTGGAAGTGGATGGCGGCCGCCCGCATGATCTCCGCCTGCGGAAGCTGCAGGTCGACCTCCTCGACGATCGCTCCCTGCTCTCGCAGCAGGCCGGCCATTTCGAGCGTGTTCCTGGTCACCTCCTCGTCGACCGGCCAGTCGCCGAGGTTCGTCGAGACTGCGATCCGCATGCCTTTGACGTCGTCGAGCCGCTCGGGCAGCTCGTACTTTGGCCGCAGCGATACCACGTCGCCCTCGTGCGGGCCCGCCATCGCGTTCTCGAACAGCAGGCAGTCGGCCACCGTGCGTGCCATCGGGCCGCAGTGGCAGTACGTGTCCAGGTTGTACGGCGGCATCTGCGGCACCCGGCCGTATGGCGGCTTGAATCCGACCACACCATTAAAGGACGCGGGGATGCGGATCGACCCGGCGATGTCCGAGCCGGTGGCGAGCGTCGCTGTGCCCGACGCCAGCGCCGCGCCCGAGCCGCCCGACGATCCGCCCACCGCGAACTCTGGATTCCATGGGTTGCGCGTGATGCCCCATAGGCGCGAGTGGGTGAATCCCGCGCACGAGAACTCGGGCGCGGCCGAGCGCGCGTGCACGATCACGCCCGACTCGAGGACGCGCTGAGCAAAGCAGGACGATTCCTCTGCGACGAGGTCCTTGTAGATCAGAGATCCCTGCGTCCATGGCTGCCCGGCGATGGGTTCCTCCTCTTTGAAGGCGGTGGGGATGCCCTCCAGCGGCCGTGGCGCAGCGCCCCGGCCCATGTACCTCGCCTCCGCCTCGAGCGCCTCATCGACGGCCCGGTCGAAGAAGCGATGGACCAGCGCGTGGACGGTCGGTTCCACGTCGTCCGCGCGGGCGATCACCGCCCCCAGCAGCTCGACCGGCGAGAGTTTTTTGGCGCGAAACATCCGCAGCGCCTCGTGCGCAGGGAGGTAGCAGAGATCGTCAGTCGCCGTGTCCGACCTCCTCAGGCTCCGCGTACCACGTCATCCGCTCGCCCACCTGGGAGCGCATCTTCCACTTCATCGACTTGGGCGTCGCGTCGATCTCACCTCGAAGAGCCGCGATCTGGGTCGTCACCTCGAAGCGCGCTGCTCGCCCGAACTCGAGCTCGCCCTGTTGCAGATGGCCATCGGCCAGGTCGTTCAACTTCACGAGGTTGCCGGTGATAGTGCGCCACCAGCCCCAATCGGTCGAGGTGAGGCTCGTGATCCGTTTCAGCGAGATCGCGCGACCCCCGTCGTCGCCCTCCGCGAGCGGGTACTCGGACAGCAGGGCGAGCAAATCCAGCACGTCTTTTCGATTGATCTTCACCACCTGGAGCTTGGACAGCAGAAGCTCGGCGGGAGGCAAGGTCACCTCGGCGACCGTCAGCCGATCCACGAACTCGAACGTGTGGCACATCTCCAGGCGATCCACCAGCACGTCGACCGGCCGAGTTCGAACCTCGTCGACGAAGTAGAGCTGCTTGTGTCCGTAGAGGGCGTTGTACCGCCTATCGGCGGTGTAGCCCTCGGCCGTCATCAGCTCGCTGAGCACCTTGCGATCCTTGCTCCTGGTGGCGAGGTCAATGTCGCGCCGAGCGCGCTCCACCAGGGCGGTCCAGTCGCGAACCCGCGCGTGGAACGCGAGGCCGCCCATGAGCCGGACCTGCAGGCCGCGCGCATCCGCCAGCTTGACCAGGCGCAGCGCCTCGGCCAGCGGGTCGGCAAGTGTGCGTCCGCCTGCGTCCGGCGCTGTTTCGTTTGTTACGTCCCGGTCCATTCGACCCCCGCCTGACGCATCCTTGACAAACCATCGTATCGGCTGTAGGTTCCGCGCGAACCAGGCCTGCGATCGGAGAGGGGGGTACTCAGCCATGGCCGTCACGAAGACCCTGTTCACACGTCAGTCGTCGGGCCTCGTGCGCGAAGTCAGCGTCGCGAACGCTCTCTTCTTCAACACCGCGGCCTTCATCGGGGGCACGCTGGGCGGCGCGTATGGCATCGCGGTCCTCGCCGGCGTGCCGGTGGTGGTCCTCGGCATCGTCACCAACTGGTCCTACGTTGCGTTCATCGTCGGTGCGTTTTGCGTCTTGCTGGCGCTCATCTTCGCCTCGCTGACGACGGTCATGCCGCGCTCAGGCGGCGACTATGTCTTCACCAGCCGCATCATTCCCAAGGTCGGCCCCTTCCTCGGCTGGCTCGAGAGCTGGATGCTCGCGTTCGCTTCGATTGCACTCCTCCAGTTCGAGACCTCCCTCACGCTGCGCGGCATCCAGATGGAAGGCAAGATCATCGGCATCGGCACCGGCAACAGCTTCTTCAGCGGCGCCAACAGCTGGTTCACCGATGGCAGCACCGGCGACGTCACGGGCATCCCGGGCATGCTCGCCGGCCTCGCGGTGCTGGCGGTCGTCGCCTTCGTGGTGCTGCAGCCGACGCGAACGTTCCACAAGATCGTCACCTGGCTGACTATCTTCGGCATCGGCGGCTGGATCGCGATGGCGGTCGCCGGGCTCCTGACCTTCGACGCAGGCACCTTTGCCGCCAACCTCCCCAAGTACGCCGACGGCACCACCGTGGACCAGCTTGCGAAGGCGGCGGGCGACGCCGGTCTCACCGGGACCAGCTTCAGCTTCGGGCCGGTGGACGGCCTCACCTGGCCCTTCTTCCTCATGGCGGGCGTGATGCTCTTCCAGTTCATCGGGTTCCAGTACAGCGCCTACATCTCGGGCGAGGTCCGCGGCAACGTCACGCGCGGCATCCTGCTCGCGGTCCTCGGCGCGCTCTTCCTCGCCGTGCTGATGAACTCGATCTACGCCGAGATGCTGCCGCGCCGCCTGGGCCTCGACCCGCAGACCGGTTGGGCGGGCGCCTTCTGGGGCTACGTCGTCAAGCCGCCGCTGCCGCTGGGCCAGCCGAACTACTACCAGCTCGTGGGAGTCGTGGCCCGACCGGACCTGTGGCCGGTCTGGACTGTGGTCGGCGCGGCGTCGACCCTGTTCCCCTTCCTCCTCATGCCCGTATATGTCGTCTTCATCAGCCGCATGGCGCTGGCGTGGAGCCTCGACCGGCAGGTGCCAGAGTGGCTCGGTGAGGTCTCGGAGCGGCTGCGCGCGCCGGCCAACGCGATCATCGCGACGCTCGCCATGGCCGTGATCTTCCTACTCTTCTCGAACTTCGCGATCCTCAAGGCGGTGGGCCTCGAGCAGCTGGCCCCAAGCGCCGACCCCGCGCTCGACGGCAAGCTCAACCTCGTCGCCTCGGCCTGGTTCACGATCCTCGCCTCGTCGCTGAGCTGGATCAACCCGGGCATCAACGCGATCCTCGCGCGGTTCACGCGGCCTGACCTCGTGAAGACCGCCCCGTTCATCAAGTGGCTGCCGTGGCTGGGCATCGTCTGGTTGGCGTTCACCGTGACGCTCTACTGGTTTGCGGGCATCGGGCCGATCATCAGCAACCTCAGGAAGTCCAACCCGCTGTCCTACCTGAACAGCAGCGGCGTGACGTTCGTCGGGATCGTCCTGGTCATCGGCATCGTCTGGTATTTCGTGCGGGCGGTGGGCAACCGGCGTGCGGGAGTCGAGACCGCGCTGATGTACAAGTCGCTTCCGCCTGACTGAGCCGACGGCGTTGCCCGCGACGGATCACCTTTCCCGTGTCGACGCGGTCGGCCTGGCCGGCCTCGTGCGCCGCAAAGAAATGAGCGCTCTCGAGCTGGTGAAGGCCGCGATCGCGCGAATCGAGGCGGTCAACCCCACCATCAACGCGGTCGTCACGCCACTGTTCGAGGAGGCCCTCGCGGAGGCTCGCCGCCCGCTGCCGGCAGGGCCGCTCGCCGGGGTGCCGTTCCTGCTCAAGGACCTCGGCACCGGGCAGGCCGGCGTGCTGCAAACCGCGGGATCGCGCGCGCTGCGCGACTTCCGTCCGGCGGTCGACAACCCGATGGTCACCTCCTATCGCAAGGCGGGCCTCATCGTCGTGGGACGGACCAATACCCCTGAGTTCGGCAATCACTCGACGACCGAGCCGCTCCTCTTCGGTCCCACGCGCAACCCGTGGGCGCTCGACCGCACCGTGGGTGGTTCATCCGGCGGTTCCGCGGCCGCGGTCGCGGCCGGCATGGTTCCCGCGGCCAGCGGTGGGGACGGTGCGGGCTCGATTCGCATCCCGGCCTCGTGCTGCGGAGTCTTCGGGCTCAAGCCGAGCCGCGGACGTGCGTCGCGCGCGCCCGCCGGCGAGGAGATCGGCGGCTTCAACGTCCGCCACTCGATCACGCGCTCGGTCCGCGACAGCGCGGCGTTGCTCGACGCCATCGCCGGGCCGGTTCCTGGGGATCCGTACTTCGCGACGCCGCCGGCCCGGCCGTACCTCAAAGAGATGACCCGCATGCCGCGACGCAAGCGGATCGCCTGGTCCGATCGTGCGCCGCTCGGCACCGCCGTCGACCCCGAGTGCGTCGCCGCGGTGCGCGAGACCGCGAAGCTGCTCGAGTCTCTGGGCCACGAGCTCGAGGAGGCGGCGCCCGACTTCGACGCGGAAGTGATGATCGGCCCGATGGTGCTCATCTGGGCGGTGGGCAACCTCGAGGACGCAACCGATGCCGAGCGCATTCTCGGCCGCCCGCTGCGACGCGACGAGCTGGAGGAAACAACGTGGGAGCTTGTTGAGCACGGCCGGCGCTTCTCCGCCATCGACGTGTTCCGTGCGGTCGGCGAATTGTCGGCCGCTGCGCGCGCGATCGCGCCGTTCTTCGAGAAGTACGACGCGTGGCTCACTCCAACGCTTGCGCGCCCACCGGAAATGCTCGACGTGCTGAACCGGTCGCAGGGCGGCAGCGCGGAGGCGTGGTGGCGTTTCGATTGCGAGTTCAACGCCTTCAACCCGATTGCGAACATCACGGGCCAGCCGGCGATGTCCGTGCCGCTCCACTGGACCGCGGACGGGCTCCCGGTCGGGTCGTTGATCACCGGCCGGTATGGGGCCGAGGCGACCCTCTTCCGGCTCGCATCGCAGCTCGAGCAGGCCCGTCCGTGGGCGGCTCGTGTCCCACCGGTTTTCGCCTCAGACTAGAAGTCGATGGCCAAACCCTTCCGCCTGTACATCTGCAGCGACATCCATGCGTCCGAGCGCACGTGGCGCAAGTTCGTCAACGCGATGAAGGCGAACGTGTACAAGGCGGACGCGGCGGTCATCGCCGGCGACCTCACGGGCAAGGCGCTGGTCGCGGTGGTGTCATCGGGCGGCGGGGATGTCTGGACCGCGGATGTCCTCGGCAAGCGCATGGTCGCGCGCACCGAAGCGGAACTTGCCGAGCTGGAGCGCTCGATCGCCGACCTCGGCTACTACGCCGTGCGGGTCACCGAGCAGGAGCGCGCGGCGATGGAGGCCGACCCAGAGCTGGTGCGCCGCGCATTCGACGAGCAGATCACGCGCCGCGTCCGCGAATGGATGGACCTGGCCGCCGAGCGCCTCGAGGGCTCCGGCGTACCTGTCTACCTGATGCCGGGCAACGACGATGACTTCGAGATCGACCCCGTCCTCGCCGAGTCGAAGTACTGCCAGAACGTCGACGAGAAGGTCGTCGAGCTGACGCCGTGGCACCAGCTGGTGAGCGTCGGCTGGTCCTCTCCGACCCCGTGGTCCACCCCGCGCGAGCTGCCCGAGGAGGAGTTCCTCGACAAGCTGTCGACTCTCATGAAAGGAGTCCGCGACACGCGAAAGCTCGTGATGATGACCCACGTCCCGCCATACGACTCCGGCCTGGACACCGCGCCACTCCTCTCGCCGTCACTGCGCCCCACGGTCTCCGCCGGCGACGTGCTGCGCGGCCCTGTCGGGTCGACCGGGGTGCGCAAGGCGATCGAGAAGTTCAAGCCGGTGCTCGGCGTGCACGGCCACATCCACGAGTCGGCGGGGGAGCGGCGGATCGGTGAAACCCTGTGCGTGAACGCCGGCTCCGAGGCGAACCACGGGCTGCTGCGCGGCTACTTGATCGACCTGAGCGCGGACGGAGTCGAGCGCGCGCTTCGGGTCGAAGGATGATCCGGTGGCCGCCGGAGCTGCCCGGCGGCCCCGAATCTTTAGGCGGCGATCTCGTCCCGGACTTTTACTTCAACGGGTGCTGTGCGGTGGCGGACGGCGACCAGCGCCGCCACGAATCCGAAGATCGCGAACAGGCCCGCGACCTCGAAGGCTGAACTGAATCCCGCGGTCAATGCGCTGTTCACGGCCGCGTGGGTGATCCGGCCCGTCGCGAGCTGATTGCGCGACACGGTTGCCGCGACCGTACCCATGATGGCGATGCCCAGCGAGCCGCCGAGCTGGCGGCCCACGTTGAGCAGGGCAGAAGCCAGGCCTGATTCATTGGCGCTGACTTGCGAGATTGCGGTCGCGCTCGTGGAAACGAAGGCCATGCCCAGGCCGATGGCGAGCACCACCAGCGGTCCGAACACGTCCGCGAAATAGGTGGCGTGCACGGTCACGGCTGACAGCCAGAACATCCCGATCGCGGCCATCAGCGCACCGGTCGTCATGGGAACGCGGGGACCGACCCGGCCGATGATCCGCGAGGTAAGCCCGGCGCCCACGATCACGCCGAGAGCCGTAGGCAGGAAAGCGAAGCCCGCCTGCAGCGGGCTGAAACCCAGCACGTTCTGAAGGAAGAGGGTCAGGACGAATAGCGTTCCGGACAGCGAGGCGCCGATCGCAAGCGAGAGCAAGTAGGCGCCCGAGCGGTTTCGATTTCCGAAGATGCCCAGAGGCATCAACGGCGACTTGCCGCGAGACTCGAGGAGGATGAAGGTGACAAGGAACGCGACGGCGAGGACGAGGGTCGCGCGGGTCACACCGTCGCTCCAATCGTGCGTAGCGACGCGGGCCAGGCCGTAGACCAGCAGCGAGACGCCTGCGGTAACCGTGATCGCGCCGGGGAGGTCGAGTCGGCCCGGCGTGCCCTTGCTGATTGGCAGGACTCGCGGCGCCGCGAAAGCCAGGAGGAGGCCGATCGGCACGTTCACGAACATGATCCAGCGCCACGAGAAGTAGTTGGTGATGATGCCGCCCATGAGCAGCCCGATCGCACCGCCGCCCGCGGACACCCCCGAGTACACCCCCAGTGCCCGATTGCGTGCCGGCCCCTGGAATGTGGCGGCGAGCAGCGAGAGCGCAGTCGGCGCCAGGATGGCGGCGCCCACTCCCTGCGCCGCCCGGGCGGCGATCAGGAAGGTCGAAGTGTTGGCAATCCCGCCGGCAAACGAGCCCGCGGTGAACAACAGGGCGCCGATGACGAACATGCGGCGCCGCCCGAACAGGTCGCCGGTGCGGCCGCCGAGCAGGAGCAGGCCGCCGAACGCGATCGCGTAGGCGTTGACCACCCACTCGAGGTCTGCCGGCGCGAAGTGCAGCTCGCGCTGGATCGAAGGCAGCGCGACGTTGACGATCGCCACGTCGAGCACGACCATCAGCTGCGCGAGCGCAATGACGACGAGGGCAATGTTGAGGTTGCGAGGCTTGGTCATTTAAGCGACCTCCATGTGTGCGTGATTGACGTCTGCGACACGCAGCCGCAGGTACTCGTTGATTCCGATCAGGCGGAACTGCAGAAGCTCGTAGCGAGGGAAGGCAGGCTTCGCGGTCGCGTAGTCGACGACCTCCGGGTCGACGAGCTGGTAGGTGCGGCCCAGGTACTTGACGGTCGCCCCGCCGGATGCGGTGATGTTCAGATACCAGGCGGCGTTTTCACTGAAAGTCCGCGGGATGACGAAGCTGTCGCCCAGCGGGCGCATGCCGATCGGCGTTGCGTACATGCG
>Ga0209118_1000450_pt1 | contig 22691 bp, 19 predicted proteins | sample BlaSpr_A8_Ref_M1_FD_187988 | JGI IMG/M metagenome (GOLD analysis project Ga0209118, IMG submission 187988) | Forest soil microbial communities from Thunder Bay, Ontario, Canada - Black Spruce, Ontario site 2_A8_Ref_M1 (SPAdes) (version 2) | ecosystem: Environmental > Terrestrial > Soil > Boreal...
GCGGCGCTGGCGCGCCGAAGCATCGCTGCTCGCTCTTCATCCATTCGGCAAACCTTTCTGCCCCGAGTTCGCGCAGCCGGTCGCGGCTGCCGGGCGGTATGGCGCCGGCCACGTCACCGGGCGGTTTGATCGGCGCGGCAATGGGCAAGGCGGGCGGGACGCGGCCCTTCATCCTGAAAACGCTCGGTCCAGCCGAGGCGCTGCGCGCTGCGCTGGCACCACTGGCGCCGCGCATGCTCGCCGCCTGGCTGTACGGTTCAGTTGCCAAGGGCAGCGACAGCGCACGCGACATCGACGTTCTCATCGTGGCGGACGAGCTCACGCTGGAAGAAGTTTATGCCGCGCTAGGCCCGGCCGAGAAACGCCTCGGCCGGCCGGTGAGCCCGACGCTCCATACCCAGAAGGAGTTCAAGCGCCGCCGGACGGCGGGAAACGCCTTCCTCGCTAAAGTGCTGGCGGGCGAGCATATTCTTTTGATGGGAACCGAGGATGCCGTTAGCACAGCTCGATAATCTGGTGAAGAGCGGCCAGCTCAAGGCCGAGCCACCCGCGCAGTCGGAGTTCGATGGCTTGGCGCGCTCGGGCAGCGTCTGCCTTGTGGACGCACAAAATGCGGCGCTCAGTCTGGAAGGCCGCGTCGACCTCGCCTACAACGCCGCGCACGCGCTTTCGCTCGCGGCGCTGCGCTGGCACGGCTACCGCTCGGAAAGCCGCTACCTGGTTTTCCAGACCCTCGCGCACACCCTCAAGCTGCCGCCCGAGCAATGGCGCGTGCTCGATCAGGCGCACCGCAAGCGCAACTTGGCGGAATACGAGGGCGATCTGGATATCGATGCGGGAGCTGCTCGCCGCTCTGATTCGCGTGGCGCGCGAAGTCGCGACGCGGGTCGCCGGTCTCGGACCGGTGCCGGGACGCTGATCGGGACTTCGCTCGGGCTCTGTCCGAATACGCTGCGCTGGACCGCCTGAACTTGCCACACCTCTCCGCAAGGTTCCAATGATCGTATTGCATTCCGCGCCACTGGCGCGGGAGTTCGTTCTTTGGGGCGAAGCAGCCGCCACCGTCGGTCGCCACGTGCCTGGACGCCGATCCCGCAGTCCAGCGTCACCTTCGCTGCCATTCGGCGCCGGGAAGGAGGCTCTGGCTGCCGCGATCGCAGAGGTTCTGCCCGGTGTCCGCATCGACGAAAGAACCTGCGAGACGCGCATCGTCTGGGTACCCAGCGTTGAGGGCCAGCCGGTCGCTTCGAGTCCGCTCATTGCCGCGCCGCCGGAGACGGGCGGAGCCGTCGCGCTGCAACCCTGGAGCGTTGTCGTGGTGCGCGTGGAGGCTGGGACGCTTTTCGATCTTCTTGCCGCCACACTCGACAAGAAGGCCGTTGCACCGGGGGTCACCGTTGGAGGCGATTGGACGTTTTGGGCCAGCGCGTTACGCTTCGCGTCTGCGCTCGTCGCTCGGCAACAGATCCTGCCAGGTCTCACCAACTGCAATGGGCACTGGCGCGCTTGCTGGGAGGCGGTCTTTGCGGGTGCTGATGCGGAGCGACTGCAGAAACTCGCCCGAGCGATGCCGCACGCCTGTCGCGCGCTCTCCGGGAACGCCAGTCGGCCGTCGGCAGATCCACCGGTTGTGGCATTGACCGGATTTCTCCACCTGATGGTGGACTGCCTCGCACGCTCACGTCTGGCTCCCGACCAGGGCGCGACGCCGGCCACCCAGCGCAAAGGCGAGCGGTGCTTTGACAGCCTGCACGACCAATGGCTGCACGCGCTTCGCTCCCGCGACGGTGCGATGGCAGGCGACGAACAGGCGCTTGCCGGCCTTGCCGCGCAGATCCAGGAATGGCGACGACCGAGCGGCGTGACCGCCGCGGCACCGGTGAAGTTGTGCTTCCGCCTCGAAGAGCCGGCGGAGTCGACCGCGCTCGAAAGGGTACCCGCGCAAAGAGCGTGCAAACCGACTCAGGGCGGTGCCCGGCAACCAGCATCGCCCCCTTGGCACGTCCGTTTCCTCTTGCAGCGTGCAGACGATCCGAGCCTCTTGATCGAGACCTCGGAAGTCTGGAAGCGGCGCTCAGACCAGGCTCTTGCGCTCAAAGCTGATGGCTTTAACCTGAAGGAATATCTGCTCTCGGCGCTCGGCCAGGCAAGCGGCCTGTGCCCGCGCATCGAAGCGAGCCTGAAAACCGCCGCGCCCGCAGGCTACGAACTCGATGCCGCTGGCGCACACGATTTCCTGGCCGAGAAGGCCTGGGGGCTGGAACAAGCCGGCTTTGGCGTGTTCCTGCCGGCATGGTGGACGGGCAAGGGTACCAAGCTCCGCTTGACCGCGCGCGCCGCCGTCAAGAGTCCGAAGATGCAGGGCGGAAGCGGGCTCACGCTCGATGCACTGATCCGGTTCGATTGGGAAGTTGCCCTGGGCGAGGTCACACTCTCCCTGGAGGAGCTGGAAACGCTGGCACAGCTCAAGGCGCCGTTGGTGAAGATTCGCGGTCAGTGGGTACAGCTGAACGCCGAGGAAATCCAGGCCGCGATCGACCTCTGGAAAAAGAAGGCCGCGGGAAAGGTCCCTGTGCGCGAGCTGATCCAGATGGCCCTCGGCGGGGCGCGGCCGGTCGGAGGCATCGCGTTCGAGGGCGTTCGCGCCGACGGCTGGATCGCGGAATTGCTCGACCAGTTGCAGGGGCGCGCGGCCTTCGCAGAGCTCGATGTGCCGCCGGGGCTCAGGGGGACGCTGCGGGGCTATCAGGCGCGTGGGTTCTCATGGCTTGTGTTCCTTCGCCGCTGGGGCCTGGGTGCCTGCCTCGCCGATGACATGGGCCTGGGCAAGACCATCCAGGTGCTCACGCTGGTGCAACGCGAATGGGAAGCGGGCAACCGCGCGCCCGTGCTGCTGATCTCGCCCACGTCGGTCACGGGCAATTGGCAGAAGGAGGCCGCGCGCTTCACGCCCGAGTTGCCGGTCCTGGTGCATCATGGGACCGAGCGCACGAAAGGCGCGGCGTTCGCGAAGGCCGCTTCAAAACACGCGCTGGTTGTTTCCAGCTATTCGCTGCTCGTGCGCGACTTCGAGCTGTTCAAGGACGTGCCGTGGGGTACCGTGGTCCTCGACGAGGCGCAAAACATCAAGAACCCGGAGACCAAGCAGGCCAAGGCAGCACGCGCGCTCCCGGCCAATTGCCGCATCGCTCTGACCGGCACACCGGTTGAGAACAACGTGGGTGATCTGTGGTCCATCATGGAGTTCCTCAATCCGAGTTTTCTGGGTACGCAGGGCGAATTCAAGCGGCGGTTCTTCCTGCCCATTCAGGTCGACCGCGACCCGCAGGCGAGCGAGCGCTTGAAGCGACTGACCGGCCCGTTCATCCTGCGCCGACTAAAGACCGACAAGAGCATCATTGCCGACCTGCCCGACAAGCTCGAAATGAAGGTGTTCTGCCCGCTTACCCGGGAGCAGGCGTCGCTCTATGCCGCCGTGGTGAAGGAAGCGGGCGAGGCGCTGGAAGCGGCCGACGGGATTCAGCGCAAAGGCCTGGTGCTCGCCACGCTGATGAAGTTGAAGCAGGTGTGCAACCATCCGGCACAGTTTCTCGGCGACAACTCGGCGATTATCCACCGTTCCGGCAAGCTCGCGCGGCTGACCGAAATGCTGGAAGAGGTGCTCGCGGAGGGTGACCGCGCACTCGTGTTCACCCAGTTCACCGAGATGGGCGGTCTGTTGCAGCGGCACCTGCAAGAGACCTTCGGGCGCGAAGTCCTGTTCCTGCACGGCGGCGTGCTGAGGAAAACCCGCGATCGAATGGTCGATCGCTTTCAGAACGCGACCGACGCGCCACCGATCTTTCTCTTGTCGCTCAAAGCCGGCGGAACCGGTTTGAACCTCACGCGCGCCAACCATGTCTTCCACTTCGACCGCTGGTGGAATCCGGCCGTGGAGAATCAAGCAACCGATCGCGTCTTCCGCATCGGGCAGACACGTGACGTTCAGGTGCACAAGTTCCTGTGCCAGGGTACCGTGGAAGAGCGGATCGACGAGATGATCGACCGCAAGAAGGAGATCGCCGCCAACGTGGTGAGCGCCGGCGAAGGTTGGCTGACCGAACTCTCCACTGCGGAACTGAAAAACCTCTTCGCGCTCCGCGCAGAGGCGGTACAGGAGTGAGTACGTGAAGGCGAATGCCCCCCGTGCAACTGAATGGGCCGAGGCGAAGCAGCGCTGCCCTTTGTCCGATGAAGCGCTGCAAATGGCCAAGGAGCTGGGAATGAGTCCCCGTGGACTGACCAAGAACATTCCCAGCAAGAGCGAGTCGTGGAAGCTGCCGGTGGAAGACTGGGTGCGGGATCTGTATCACAAGCGCTTCGGTGACCGGCGGCCACAACTTCCTGCGACAAGCACGAAAGGTGGGAGCACTGCACCTGATGGCGCGGCAGCGTCCGGTGCCGCGAAACTTGTCCACCCTGCACGCAACGTCCTCGGCGAAGCGGAGCGGGCGCTGTGGGAACGATTCGAAAGAGAAGAACTGGATCCCGAGGAGTTCTCCCACGAGATGACAGTACTTGAGCGTGACACGCCCATCTCCGACGGCGAGATCGAGGAACAGAACCAGGCGATGCTCAAGCGCTGGCAGAGCTTTCGCGAGGCGGCAAAGGCGGTCGCGGCGGTGCTGGCAAAGATTCCCGCCGTGCAGAAAGTCATGCTCTTTGGCTCAGTCGCGGCGCCGCTCGGGAAGGAAGTGCCACGCTTCCGTCGCCTGCGCCGGAAGGGTGTTGAAGTCTGGCACGAGTGCAAGGATGTCGATCTGGCCGTGTGGGTGAGCGACCTCACCCATTTGCGCGAGCTCAAGCGTGCCGCCGCGCGGGCGCTCAATGAATGGCAGGGCGCAAATCGCGATTCACCCGGCGTCGCACATCATCAGGTGGACATTTTTGTGATTGAACCCGGCACCAACCGGTTTCGCGGCAATCTTTGCCACTACAGTGAATGTCCCAAAGGAAAGCCGGCATGCGCTGTACCCGGCTGTGGCGCCCAGCAATTCTTGCAGTTGTATCGAGACTTCCAGCTCGACCCCAACGCTCTGTACGGTCCGCACAACGTGGTATTGTTCGACCGCGCGGCGGGTGCGCCCGATCCGGAGGAAGGCCTGCCGTTTTGAACAGGCAGCAGCGCTTCAGGGAGACCATGCATGTCCTGGCAAGATTACCGCTACTTCAAACCCTCCACGCCGCTAGCGACCACGGGCGGGATCAAGGCGCAATCCAAGCAAGGCAGCTTCGGCAAGAACTGGTGGGCCAAGCGCTGGATTGCCGTGCTGGAAGGCTTTCAACTCGGCGCGCGGCTCACCCGCGGACGGTCCTACGCTCGGCGTGGACAGGTGCTCGATATCCAGGTCGAGACGGGCCTGATCACGGCGAAGGTGCAAGGCTCCCGGCCACGGCCCTACGCCGTCGAGATCAAGGTCAAGACCTTGTCGAAAGCCGAGGAGGGCAAGCTCGGCAAGGCGCTCGCCCAGCAGGCGCTCTTTGCGGCCAAGCTCCTGGCGGGCGACATGCCCCAGGACATTGAGCAGGCGTTCGCCGGCGCAGGCCTTTCCCTTTTTCCCGAACGGCTCGGCGACCTGAAAACCGAGTGTTCATGCCCGGACTGGTCAAATCCCTGCAAGCACATTGCAGCGGTCTATTACCTGATGGGTGAAGAGTTCGACCGCGACCCCTTCCTCATCTTCAAGCTGCGCGGCGTGGACCGTGACAGGCTCACCGCGCTTCTCGGCGAGGAAATGAGCACATCGGCACCACTGGCCAGGGCTGCAGCGTCCGCCGCTGATCAGCCCCCGCCTCCCACCGAGGCGCCGATCGATCCCTCCCCGACGGCCTTCTGGGAGGGGACCGAATTGCCCCCGGCATGGCTGGGTGAAGTGCGGAAACCGCCGTTACAAGCTGCGCTCTTGAGACGACTGGGGAATTTTCCATTTTGGCGCGGCAACGAGCGGTTCATCGATGCACTCGTACCAGCCTACACCGCCGCCTCCGAGCGGGCCCAGGAAGTGTTGCTGGGCGGATCCAGGTAGAGGGTCGCGCTCGGTGGTCGACGCTGTTCGGACTCATGAGTGACGAACCAGGGAGGAACGTCCCTGGCTCTGGCCTTTCTCATGAATGACCGGTCCTGACGCATTTCCGCCTACGTTCCAACGACCGGTATTGGCCGCATGGTGCCCGTGAACCAACGGGCGCTTCGCGACCCGACATTCGCGCCAGATGCAAACTGATTTCTTTAACGCCTCGACGGTGGTTAGGCTCCATATGCCTCATAGCCAGCGCCTTACCTGTGATTTGTAGGCAAGATAGTGGTCACCGAAGGCTCGCTCAAGACGACGCTCTTCTTCGGGAATGACATATCTGTCGATGATGACAGTCGCTGGTACGAGCCAGATCAGCATCCACAGGTTACTCAGTGCCACACCGAGCCCAATGAAAAGGAGAACAAGGGCAATGTACGAAGGGTTCCGGGAGAATCTGTACAGCCCGTCTGTGATGAAGGCGGAAGGCGATTTCCGGACATCGAAGGACGTATTGATGCGTCGAAATTTGATAAGGATGCCGGGCATTGCGAGAAGGGAACCAAAGATCAACAGACTTCCGGCGATGTATTTCAGGTGACCCGGGATCGAAACCAGCGGCCAAATGGCATTCAAGGCGAGACTAATGAGCAGCGCCGTGAGGCAAATCAGCGGAGGCGGTGTTGTCTTGAGCTTTTCTGTAATGGCCATGGAACGCCGCCGATGCAGGGCGTCTCGATATCATAAGACAAGTTATATAATTGTTCCCTCAGTGCTCTTTCGGGTGGAGCATGTTCAACGGCGGCAACTGGCCGGCGAGCGGGCATTCGTAGCGACTTCCTCGACCGTCTCTTCCTGGCCCGACTCCCGACTTGGCGGTGAAGGGCCCAAAGCGGGCAACTGACTGCGCAGCGCGAGAAGATCAGCGCGTGTCGTCGACGCTGCCGGCCCGCTTTGCCACCTTCTCTGCAATCTCGCGACGGACTCGTTCCACTTCCAAGCGACGTGCCTCTTTGGTTCCCCAGGGCGGCGGTGCCGCAGTCGGTGCAATGTCCGGAGGCGCCTCCCACTGTCGTTGCACTTCTTCCAGCTTGCGCCGGTCGACTTCCCTCTGCTCCCGTTGGGCTGCCATTTCCTTCGCAAACCGCTCGCCGCCGATGGGCCCCGGCATCGGCGCCTGATGCGCCATGGCCAACAACGCGTTGATCTGATCCCAATGCTGCGGGTGAGCACTTTCCGCAACGAAGCGCAGGTTGAGCGCATCGCATATCGCCAACCACGACTCACCCGACGCGTCGCGTCGCCGCACAGCGAGCGCAGGATTGAACTGGTACCAGCCCTGGACCAGGCGCACGAACAAACGGCGATTGTAAGGGTAGTCTCGATCCACCTCATTGCGTGACAGCAAGCTCGAGAGGTGCTGCCGCTTGTTTCGTTCCGGCCGCAGCACGCTGGGCGGCAGGTGCTGCCACGCGTCGAGAATCCCTCCTGTCTCGAAGCCGCCGCGCTCTCGCCACTGGTAGACCGAAAACCGCGACTTGAACAGCGCCCAGAGCGTCTGGAATAAGAAATACTCGGACAGGTGCCGGTCGATACGGACCAACCTTTCGCCGCTCATCACGTCTACCGCCGCTGGCGCGATCAGTTCGTACAGCGCTGGGAAGGGCCCCTTGGCGAACTTCGCGTCGCGGAATGCTTCGAGCAGGGCCCAGTGCAGGGCATTGCGGCCGAGGTGGTCGGTGAGTTCCGGATTGGCGCCGCGCGCGAGTAGCGCCTCCACCAGCGCCACGTTGCCCGCTGCGGCGGCGGCCATCAGCGGCGTCTGATTCATGGGCGTGCGGTGATCGACGCCGTGGCGGTCGCACTGCTGCAGGATGTCCTTGAAGCGCGGCGCGAAGAAAGTGACGAAATGCTTGCGACCGAGCGTCGCCCGCTGTTGGGCGAAGGCCCGGGCGGCGTCGAAACGCGCCTCGCTCGCGAGCCAGGCGGCCAGCACGGGTTCGTCGTAACAGGCGGCGTACTCGTAGAGTTGCTGTTTTGCCTTTCCACCCGGGGCCTGCTCGCGGAACACCTTGATCAGCGTTTCGCGCAGCCGCCCTTCATCGAATACCGGCCAGGGTACCGCCACCTGCCTGAGTATGCCCTGACGGATGGCGTCGGCTTGTTCCTGCTTACCCTGCAGTTCGAGCTTGCGTGCTTCCTTCTGCCACTCGTCGAGGCTCGATGCCGTAGCTTCGACCTTGACCCGTTCGATGCCCGGTTGCAGGGCCAGGAGGCGCAGCAGTGGGTGGTCAGTGTCGGACTCGATCAGGTACAGATTGTGGATCGCCCGGGTCAGCGCCACGTAGAGAGCGTTGACGTAGAACTTGTAGATCTCGAGGGACTTGTCGGTCTTGTCCTTCGCCCGCCGGTAGTCGAGGTCGTCGCTGTTCAGCTCGGCCGCGGCGACGCCCTCGACGATCTCGGCAAATCGGGCGCGATTACCAGAGACAAAGCGGTATAGCACTATGTTCTCGTATTCCAGTCCCTTGGCCTCATGGATGGAAAAGATCAGTGGCGTCTGGAAGTGCAGGCGAGCATCCGCCTTGTCCTCGTCGCGCATCACCAGAACGGCAAACTGCGTCGATTGCCGCGTCTTCTGGTTGAGTTCTTTCTTGACGGCGTCATTGTCGGAGAGGACTGTGACCATTCCGTCCTCGCCGACGACCGCATCGACCAGGAAGTTGCTTTCCCGGTCGATGGAACCGAAGCGGCGGTGCTTGATCTTGAGCAAGGTATTGGCGACCCGCGTCGCCTCGCGACCGTTGCGGAAGTTGGCGCGCAGCACCTTCAGCTCCTGCTTCTGTGCGAGCGCCTCGTCGCGCCAGAACAGGCTCTTCACCTTGCTCCAGGAGAAAAAGTTGGGGTGGACGATCTGGTTGGAATCACCGCAGAGCAGGAAGTGGCCAGGCTTCTTCAGGGTCGCCAGCACCAAGGCCAGTTGCACATTGGTGAGGTCCTGCACTTCGTCAATGACCACGAAATCGTAGCGCGGCGCAGCGAGCTGGCGCCATTCGTGGGCGACGAGGTTGAGGTCGTATAGCTTGGCTTCGGCAAGCCACGCCCGGTATTTCCCGAACAGGTCATAGACCCGCTCCCGCTCGGCTTCAGCGAAGATCGACTGGCGCACGCCGAGGGCCAGGTAGCGCTCGCGATCGAGCGGTCCACTGGCATCGGCGGTGATGACACCGCGGATTTCCTCGAAAGCCTGATGGGCGTCGATCACCTTGAACGCCTGATGCTGGCGGGCAAACCAGTGGGAGAAATCGCGCCACCCGGCCTCTCGTCCGGCCGGCACGCGCAGGCTCTCAGTGAACTCCCGGTAGGAAAGGAAATTCGCTTCCTGCCCGGGGTGCTCGAAGCCGTGGCCGTAGTACAGGTCGCGGGCACTCCGGGCGAGATGGGCCGAGTGCGTTACGTAGAGCACCTCGCCTTCAGCGTGCTTGAGCTTCTCCAGGGTGAGCGCAGTCTTGCCGCTGCCGGCGCTGCCGACAACGATCAAGGGTGGCGGCAAACGATAGACTGCTTCCTGGGCGTCGTCGAAGGAAATCACCTTGTCGAGCAGGTGAATGTCGCGCCGCGCGGGGTGGATGTAACGCACGGGTAGGGCTTCCGCAGCGGCCGCTGTGGCGTCGATGTCCGGAATCTTCTCGTCGTCGATGGCCGCGCCACGCAGAAAGCGGCACTTGTCATAGGCGTGCTGTTCGATTACCTCGAGCATCAAGGCATAGGTGGTGTCGCCATGCCGCACCATCGAAAACAGCAGACGGTTCGCGTAATCGAGTTTGGCGCGATAAAACTTGCCGTGGCTGAGGTTAGTGAGCTTTTTGACCTCCGCTTGACGGAAATCGTCCCGCTCGATGGCGTCTCTCACTTTCTTGTATTGCGCCTGAACGCGGGAAATGTCCAGGCCGACATATTCGAGGATCTTCACGGATCAACACCAGGGGGAATCACATCATTTAGCGGAAGGTCAGGCTGTAGTCCCATCAGTTGCAAATATACGCCGGTGGGCCCTTCTTTCGGACGAACGCCCCCTTGGTTTTGGACGCAAGACGCGCGGGGTTTCCTATGCACAGTCTCTCGCCACGAAGAGGCGCGCCGATCGTACTGAAGTCCCTTCCAAGAAAGCCAACGGTGGATCAGGCTGACTCCAGCCCAATCACGAGGCGCTGTCCTAGCAGGCCAATGGCATGTGCAAGGCGTGGGAGCTTAGACCGATAGTGAGGATCAAGCAGGCGACGGACTTCTTTCTCATCAACGCCAAGCTGCCTGGCCAGTTGCGTCTTGCTGATACCCGCCTCGCGCATCGCAACGTACAGGGCCGCTTTCGCCATCGTCTGTGCGGGTGGTGCGACAAGATGCTCGCGGCGCCTCCCCTTGCTGGGCGTCGGAAAGTCGATGCCTGCGATCATGTAGGTCGCGAAGATCTCATCCATCGCATCCGCGGCTTGCTCAAGCGCGTCTTGTTCATCCTCGCCTTGGGTAATCAATCGTGGCAGATCGCGACACGTCACGACATATCCACCCTCCTCAGCAATGGTTAGCAATACGGGGTATTGAAAGCGCATCATGGTAGACCCTCATAAATCACCTGGCTTGATGTCGAGCTGTCGGCACATTGCATGAAACGTACTGGTTTTCAGTTTATCCTCGGGTTGCGACGACGGTGAAGGCAGTCCCGAAAATGCATTGTCTGGTGGCTACCCTTACCACATGAAGGCATTCAGCGTCACCGTTGTATTCCGGGCTTTTCCGGGCGCCTTCACTTTGCGGATAAACTCGTTTCCCGTCATGTTGACATTTTCGGACGAAAACGTCCGAATGTAAAGCGACGACTATCGCTGGGGCGCCCGTCGTTGCGCTTGCGATGGCATCGCCAAGATCAGATATCGCTTCCGGCGATGCGGCAACCGAGCGTCGGACTCCGCGGCTGCGGGGTTCATCTCCGTATGGCGAGAACCGAGAAGCTTTGCTGCGACCAAAAAGATGCCGCCCGGCTACCCATCGCCGTTGTCGTGCTATTTCCGGTGAATAACCGCATCGAGGCCTTGCGCCCCGTCGTTTCCGGAGCTTCTCCAAGCGCTCACTCCCATTGTGCAGGGTCGGCTTGTCCGTGTTCGCGGGGAAGGAAGAGACGCTGCTGCTGCGCGCGCAGTTCGGCGGCGACCGCAGACAATCGTGAACCTAGACATTGATCATGATGACCTATAATCAGTATGGTCATAATAGATTGGGCTTGGACGACTTACCATGATTCGTCAATCCTCTGCCGTTGCGGCACGCCAGAACCTCGGCGACCTTTTGAATCAGGTGCAATATCGCAACGACGCTATTCTGATCACTAAGGACGGCAAGCCAGTTGCGGCCTTGGTCGATGTAGCACTCTTTGAGCGCATCCGCCGCTTGCGCGATGAGTTCACACGGCTTACTGATGTGCTCGGCAGGACCTACGAGGGTGTTGATCCCGCCGTTGCGGAAGCTGAGGTCGACGAAGCGGTTAGCGTCGCCCGCAAGGCTCGCATGAAGCGCATGCGGGTACCCAAGAAAGTCAAGAACTAGCAATGCGTGTCGTCATCGATACGAACGTATTCGTATCGGGACTGATGTTACCGGCGAGTGTGCCAGGACGAATTCTCGCGGCCGCGTTCGTCGGAGGTTCGAGATCGTGCTTTGCGAGGCGATGTTGGCGGAGATCAGCACGGCGCTGCACTATCCGAAGGTGCGAAAACGCATCGCGCTGTCGGACGACGAACTCGATCGGTACGTGCAAACGCTGCGCTTCATGGCAGACGTCGTCGAACCCGTGAGCGTAGTCGTTCAAGTGCCTGGCGACCGAGACGACGACGTGATCCTCGCGACATTGGTTGTTGCCAAAGCCGACTGGCTGACCGGTGATTCGGCCCTCCATCGGTACCCGATTGTCACGCCAACGGCATTTTTGGCGCGGCATCTCTCATGATCGGAACGTAGCGCTTGGGTATTCCGATCCAGGTGTCCGAAGATGCCGCCTGCCATCGCGGGGCAGGGCATGATTGTGGTGATGATACTGGAGAACGGTTTTTCCTTCTTCATCTTCTCGGCATGAACGACATAGGGTCCAATTTAAGAGTTGGTCCGGCGAGATTCGCTGTGTTATTCATTTTTGCGAGTCAATATTTAGCGCCAGATACCGGGACCCCGCTCAAAGGGTTCGGGTAATAGCTCATTATTTCTCTGAAACCGAGAGTCTCGCAAAGGGTTTGCGCCTCGGTCATGCTCGGCAAAGTATCGAGGACCATCACCGGCGCTTTCTGCGTGCATGATTTTAGCCCGCCTCATGATTCATGACACCCCATAAAATGTTTGAAGGATACCGTTCTTGCCATCCTCGTACATGCAGCCAACTTAGTAGTTGGCTTCCTTTGCGGCCTTGTTAATCAGGTCAATAATTCATCATGCAGTTGATAAGCAGAAAAGGCTCAACAACCACGCGGAGAATTCTCACTAGCCCACCTGCGAGCGCGAGCGTCGCGTGGGCGAGTTCAAATCAGCCGGACCTGCATAGCGGTTTCTCTCGAGCTTCGGGGTGATAACGTTATTTTTCCGTCCTCGCCGACATTTACTGGCGGCTCAGCATTACCGAGAGATCATGCGCCGCCGCTTCACACGGTGGCGTGAACTCACAGGCCTTCAGCCCGGGATCCGATCAACAATCCTGTTTCGCAGTGTCCTCGTTACCGCCCGTCGGCTTTTCTCGCATGTCTCGACAGTACAACGCCCCCGGCGGTTATGCCGAGCGTTCTATTTCATCCAGAACGGGTGTCCCTTGACATACTGTTTATGGTATATACATAATATAGCATGTGGCAACTCGAAGAACATCGCCGCGTCGACAAACAGCTTTCTGGCCCTGTCCCTATTGAGATTCTGAAGCGTTACGAAAAATGGAAAGACATTGCCAGGATCTCTGGGCCGCCCGGATTGCGAGCGATCAAGGGATTTCACGACGAAGCCCCTTCCGGTGAGTGGAAGGGCCATCGTTCCTCCCGGCTCGAGCTCCAATGGCGGGTGATTTACCGAGTTGTCGCCAACGTGCTGCTGATCCAGGTCGTTCAAGTTACCGCCCATGACTACAGGAGGCCGTAAAATGAAAGAATTCCGTCCCGCAAAAAAAAGAGTTGAGGTATCGGTGGGGGAGTCTGTTCGTATCTTGCGCGAACTCCAAGAACTAAGCCAAAGTCAGCTTTCCGGACTCACCGGTATCCCTCAAGCCACCATCTCGGCCATTGAGAACGGTCGAGTGAATTTGGGTGTCGAGCGCGCCAAGGTTCTTGCTCGTGCCCTCAATTGTCATCCCGCCGTACTCGTATTTCCCGGCTGGGAAGTTTCGTTTGAGAGTGCGGCATAGGAGTGTTGGCAACTTGCCGGCCATCGTGTTGCAACAGCCGGAGGAACACGGCGACCGTACCGGCCGCCAACGGGTCGCCTCCTTCGTCTCAATGCAAAGGCGTCGATGCCCTTTTCGCCCGAGCGAAGGAAACCGAGAAGTCCGCGCGCTTGTACTTGCATGTTTCACAGATGCCCCGTAGAACAAAATATTCTCGGATGCCCGCTTGAGTAGCGCTCCCTCCGATGACTTTTCGAAGAGTCGGTCGTAGTGCCCGGGATAAACCGGCGCATCAGAACTTACTCCGGATCACTCCGAATCAAGTTGAACGCGTCGCGCCCTTTGAAACCATGCTGTGTCTGATGTTTGACAATCCGTGCACGGATGTCAGCCGGTGTGAGCCCAGCCGCGAAGAGTCCAAGCCCTGGCCCGATCTGAGCGAGCCCATCGTCATGTCGATCTCGCGCGACGACGGGCCCGGAAAGCCACACCGCGTCGAGGTATGTCGGCGCCAAGTCCCCGGCCAACGCCGCGAGGTACAGCGTCTCCAGATAGGCCACTCGCGCCGCACCACGGGTTGTGATCGCAAACCTTTCCGTATCCCAAAACCCTCGCGTTGTTGCCTCCTTAGCAGGCGGATCATCCTGTTGTGCCAGCAACTCGTTCAGCACCCCAATGCGGCGCCTCACCGCCGTCTCTGAACGTTTGGCGCGTTTCCCCGCTGCATCCGACCAGCGGTTTTCGAGCTCCCACGCAGCGTGCAATTCGCCACCGATGTCCGCTGTACCAAAGAAAAACGCACGTTCGGGATCGCGATCGCAGGAGATCGACATTCCACCTGGACAATCCCGCAATCCCAAGCGACGCACCAGTTCCTCAATGCCGGACTCGTGCTCTACACGCTGCCCTGCGCTGAGAAACGCCCCGTAGCAAATTCCATCCTGCACCTGAAGAACCGTTGCGTGGGCAGCTTTCATGAGCTTCTCAAGCGAGCGTAACGAGCGCGTCGAGCGTCGAGGCAGAAATCCCCAAGATACGCTTCGCGACAGCCTCGGTTGTGGCGATCAGCCGGCGGTCGGAAGCGACTGCCACAGCACAGGCTAACGCTAACGCCTCCGCGGAACTCTTTGCTTGCACCTTGCCGAGCGGCATGCGCTCGTTGTCTCGGACGGCTGCGATAACCCAGGTCGAGATGACTGGAGTTTTGCGTTCCCAGCGTTGGCGTTCATCCTGTTCACCGCGTCGCACGATCGCCTGCAGACGACGTATGCTCCTACGAAGCGCGCGCTGCTCCGTACCATCCGCGCGCTGTGCCCGCAGGTGCGCAAGCATGAGGCCAGCTTCTTCGTCCGACAGGACGGCGAAGCCCGCGGACGTCTTCAGCAAGGACACGTGTTCCGGCAGGACGGCAGCCGCCAGCGCATCTAGAACCTCTTCTTCCTCGGGAGCAACGCCACGCCAGGAGACCTTGTCGCTGTCATGTGCCGCAGAAGTTCGACGCCAGCGGTCTATTTGGTTTTTCACTCGCTCAAGTTTCGCAAGCATATCCGCGACTGGTTTCATGAGATCGACCGACCAATCCCGCGCGAGAGCCGTTCGGATGGCATCGAGCTCGTCAACGCATTCCTGATGCTTCTGGGCGCTCAAGAATTTTGGAGTACGCTTTGGGAGATCAAGCATCGACCTCCTTCGATAGGGCTCGCGCGTTTCGTAAGGGTACTGCTCGATGGGATATTCGGTGATGAGCAGCGCTTCTAGGCTAATCAGAATCGTCCTGAGAGTGCGGTCGATAGATGATTCGCGACTGGCGATACCCCGCAACGTTGCGAGCGCGGCAGCCAGGCTGCGGTGGTCATCCATTGAGAGCAGCGGATCGAGGAGCCGGGGAACCTGTCCCTCGAACGGACTTTGAAATTCGAATCCATCCGATGGTCGGATTTCGTCGATAAGCCGCGCAGCGTCGGACAGAACGATCGCCGAAAGCTCAGCGAGGCGCTGTGCTTGATACGTACGGCGCCAACGTACGGCAAGCGGTGCACATTGGCTATCGGGAGCGGACAAATTCATGCGGCGCAGGGATTGATCAGATTCTCCCAGCAACGCTTCCCAGAGCGGGTAACCGAGAAGCTTTGCTGCCCACTCCCGGGCGTGCGGAAGTGGCAGCATGAACTGCTTGCCCAACCGGGCCGCGAGGTCGTTGGCTGGATCGATTGATTGGAGAACTATTCGGATGTCGCCGATTCTGTTTGTACCCAGGCTGAGAGAGCGAATATTCTCGGTGAGTTCGCCGGCGAACAGCCAGCCCTGAATTCTCGTCCGAAGTTGACGGGGCCGACAGGCTAGATCGCGCCGAGTTTTGATACGTTCATATCGATCACATCGATCACCATAAACAGATGATCGATCCAAAACCCCTATTTCACCCTCATATGCCGTTGGAAACACGGACACGTTTCGGCCTCATATGCCGTTGGAAGAGGCTGTAAGTTGTTGATCGAATGCATGTTGTGTAGACTGATGTGTGATCAATGACACAGAGAATTGCCAATGGCCACAAATCTTGCCTTGGACCCGGATCTAATTGACCGCGCTCTAAAGCTAAGCGGCGAAAAGACCAAGAAGGCGGCGGTTACCCGCGCGCTCGAGGAGTTCATTGCCCATCGAAGCCAGAAGCGCTTGGCTGATCTGATGGGAAAACTCGAATGGGATGATTCCTTTGACTACAAGGCCGAACGCGCCCGTCGGTGATTCTTTTCGTTGATCCCAGCGTTTGGTCACTTGGGTTCCGACGTGACCACGTCCAGAACACTCCCGAGGTGGCGGCGTTGATGCACGCCATAAATGGTCGAGACACCATTGTAACTACGGGTTTGGTTTTGCAGGAATTGCTGCAGTGTTGATTTCCCACGCGGGAGCCGAAATTGCTGCGGCGCTCGGAGTACCTTGATTCGGCTGACCTCCGTTCTCCTTTTACCGAAGCCCGGGCTCTTTTTGTCGAAACACGACAGCTTGCATATCAGTTGAAATCCCGTGCCTCGCTAAAACCCTGAAGGTGGCAAACTTGCGTCGTGCGCTTTTTAAGATCGTCCACACACCAGCCAGGCGGCACCCCCCCCGCATACTTGCAATGCGCCCGGCGAAGGACGTCGTGCTCGAACCACCCCGGCGGCCTGGCTGCCACGTCCACTATCCCTGCACGTACCGAAACAATTCGTCGCAGAAGGCCTCGACAAGCCGACGCGCGACTTCGAGATTGATGCCCGATTGTTGCGCGAGCAGTAGAGGGCCTTCCTCGACCGCTTCGGACGACAGTATCTTCAGCACGCGACGAATGGCAGGTGCATCGAGAAGCTTGACCAGATCGCGCGCCAGCAGACGGGCACCGGCGGCCTCGTAATCGTAGGCGTCGACGTCGAAAAGATCCTGATGTTCGCTCGTCGCCCGGTCCAGGTTGCCGCAGTCCAGATAGCTCTTCAGATAGAGCAGGAGGTCAGGTGCATCCCGTCCCGGATGCGTGTACTTGCGATCCTGCCACGCCGTCACCTTCAGCAGTGCGAGGGCGGGAATCGACGCGATGCGCAATCGTACGCCCTGCGGTAGCAACGCTATCACGCTCGTATCGAACGCCTCGCGCGCACCGAAGCAGTCGTAGATCGTCTCGTGATCGGGCGGCCAGGCGATGGTCCGATCGTTACGCTCAATGCCACCGAACGGTAGGATATCGAGGGGTAGTCCACCTTTGAACTGTAACCTGTGTGTCGCGGAGCCCGGGCGCGGGACAAAATCGCCACTTGCGACTAGGCCCGAGCGCAGGGCTTCGAAGGTCTCCCAATCGCGCACCATCACCGCGAAATCAATATCCTCGGTCAGTCGTTGTGGCTCGATGTTGTACGCATGTCGAAGCATCACATCCCGTGCCGTGGCTCCCATCAGGAAGAACTCAAGGCCCACAGGCGCAGCGACCGCTCGCAGTGCGCCCGTCACGTGGGCGAGGGGTAGCAGATCACGCTTCTGTGAAAAGTCGAGCGAGGTAACGGTCATAGATAAGCTTCGCGGTTTCAATGCATCGGGCGTCACCAATGGCCAGCAGGTCGGCATAGACCAGCAATGGCGGCGCGACGTCAGGATGTTTTGGCTCACCTGGAAAATTCCAGAAGCGCCTACGCACCTCGACGATGGTCGTGTGCCCGGGCGCGGGTTCGATTAGGAATTTCTGCTTTGCTGCTAATAACGCCGGAAGCTTTTCGGCGTAAATCGTGAGCTCGCCGGGGCGCAGGTACCTAGTGAGGATCGCCGCGGCGGGCTCACCGCCCCACAGCGTGCCGTATTTCGCGAGCGGCCAGTCTTGCCAGCCCTGCAGCGTTGGCGCGTAGAAACGGCGGATCAGGGTGCGCGGCCTCAACAATCGTGCGTATGCGTCCACCCATTGCTGTAGCAAACGCTCGCCATTAAAGAGCCGGCGCGTCCCGCGTTTGCCCTTGAGATCGCGCACGTAGCCCAAGTGCTGCAAGTCCGGTATCACCCATCCGACTGTGCCATGGGCGACGCCTGCCATCACGGCGAGCTCGCGATAGGGCCTGTTTACCGCTGGCGGCCTGCACAGCAAGGCGAACAATACCTGGAGACCGGTCGGCTGGAACGCGCGCCCGGTATGCGTAGGAACCGTCTTGGCCGCGGGCTTTTCGCCCTTGACCCACACCAGTAGCGGCGGTTGGTCCAGGTATGCATTGCCTGCGGCGTCCAGGAATGCGACGCCGCGCGTCTTCAGCTCGTCGGCAAGGGCGGGATTGACATAGTCCGTCACCAAGAGGGCCTGCTGGCCCAAGCGCTCAAGCTCATACAATGCAACGCCCAATGTTGCGCGGCGCAATGTCGGGCGCACCTCGGCAGCGTAGAGCACCTCCTGTCCGCCGTGCTCTACTCGCACCAAGGCATCGGCCTGGGCAGGGCCGAGCTTGGGCTGCCGTTCAACGACGCGGATCTTCAGGCCGTGTGCGCGCGCGGCGTCAAGGGCGGCGTCGAGCAGTGGCTGTTCCGGCGCTGGAGCGGCGTTGTCCATACTGTAGTATTGTCCATCATACGTGGACAAGAGTCAATAGTGGACAACCAAGGCCGCCCGGACTCGGGCCGTTTCTTATGCAAAGTGCCGATGCCCTCGAGCGGTACAGCTCAATGCGAGTCAACCGCGTGGTATTCGCCGGCAGCGTCGCGCCCAAGGATTACGACTGGCAGACCCGCCTGAGCGCGCACCAGGTGGAGCGCGTGCGCAACTATGTCGGAACAGTGGACTGGGTCGTCGCGCTGTTCCCGAGGCTGTTTGAGCTGCGACCCGTCAGGTCGTTGCACAACCAACTTGGGAGTGCCGGATTCAACGGATTCGACGCCGGTGGAGATTGCGGTCAGTCCGTGGCGCAGCAATCGAAGGATGTGACTAACGTATGCTATGTGAAGGGGGAGCACAGTGCGTTCGAGGGTCGAGTGACCGAGATCGTCCAGTTCCTCCTCCTTGAGAATCCGTCGGATGCCGTGCGCGAGGATCGTCCGGCGGTCGGATTGCTGTTGGGGCTCCGAGGTACCGTGTGGCTCACATGGTTCGCGATCGTCGCGGTCATTCTGTACGTCGGCGTTCGCGTGGTCTCGGCCGCACCCTCGCCAATGTGGGTCGTGCTGGTCCTGTTCGTACTGCTGGTTATTCGTACCCTGCAGGTAGTGTGAGGGACGCGAGCGCGACGAGAACGCGGCCGGCAGGAACTCGCGGTTTCCGATCAACACTTGGCGACACGCGCGGTCAAGGCCGTTCGTCGCCGTCCAGTGCGATAGCGCCGACGGGTTGTCGAAGCGACTCGGGAAGCTAGAGTGAAGCGTTTTGTTGGCCGAAATGGCGGATACTACCTAAGTACTACCTACGTGTTGTCTAAAGCTGGGGGAGTTAAACGGACTGTGCCAAATTTGTGCCAGTACCAAATATAAAAGTCTTTAGAATTAGACAGGCTGAGAATGAGTTCAAGATGAAGCAAGCGCCACAAGTAACTGATTGTATTAACTAATAATACTGCTACGGCGACTTCTAATCCGTTGGTCGCAGGTTCGAATCCCGCACGCCCTACCAAAAATCAAAATAGGTTAGATGCTTAATAGATTGAGAATGCGTTCTCAATTCAATTAGAACGCTCGACTCGACAATCATTTCCCGTAAGGTCAAAACATTCGTCTCGGATGCGTGGTCGTGGCGGTTGTCCGAAGGACCGCATTCACTACTGTCGGGTCGAGGAAGTCGCTACGAATGCCCGCTCATCAGCCAATCCGGACGGCCAGGAACTCCCGCGATCGGAATCGGGACGGCAGATCTGAACGACCGCTATCGAAAACGCTGAACTCACACTCCCGACTCAAAGGTGCCCATGGGTATTCTCGAAACGCGCCGTTCGTTTCGGCAATAGCGGTCGTTCGACGCCCGGGTTCGTTTTGCACGTGCAAAAGTAGGTAAGTGAATAGCTGAGTGAAACACAAGCATCGCTTTATGCGCTGCGAGTGCGCTCTGTTCATCGTCCGTCACCATCTACTCTTGGTGGTTAGCTGAAGCTTCTTTCGCGATATGGCCTTGCTTTGGGGCGTGCAGGGTCGGATCCCAAAGCTGTTGCAGGCCTCGGGTGCCCACTATCGTTGCAAGCGAGCGCACCGCGTCTCGATCCGATGTGGCGACACCGTCAAACTACCTGGGTTGTGGATCTGCGTTGCAGATATCGGAATTCGTGGCAAGTCAGCATGGACCTCGCTGCCTACACACGGTATTCGGCGTAAAATAACATTGTTGACTGAGGTGCGTTTCATGCCCCAGCCGCATTCCGTTGCCGGAGCGTCCTATGGCCGTCGGAAACGAATTCTGGTCCGAGGCGCCGGAGGTAGTGCGACTCTTTCCAACCTTCGTTTGGAAATGTCGGTTGCGGCCCGACGTATACCCAACGATCAATGCAGCCATTCTGAACCAGCTAAGTGTGATGCGACGCGGCCTGCCGCCGCCCAAATGGGAAACGGCGTGGCAGTCGGGCGCCGGTCTACACAAACTCGAGGAACTTCGCGATCTCGTGTCGTGCGTCGATACCGCGCTGGAACGCGTGCTGGACCTCTTGCGTGTCGGTCACCGGACGATTCAGATAACCGGTTGCTGGGCCAACGTCAATGCACCGGGCGCCTCACACAAGATGCATGCGCATCCGAACAATTTTCTGAGCGGCGTTTATTATGTGCAAGTGCAGGATGGCGCCGATACCATCAACTTCCACGACCCGAGACCGGAAACAGGTATCATCAGGCCGCCGGTCACCGAACTGACGGCTTACAACACCGACCAGGTGGTCGTGACGGTCCAAGACGGAATGTTGATAGTGTTCCCTGCTTGGCTGCCTCATTCCGTCGATAGCAATCGGAGCGGACAAACCAGAATCAGCGTGAGCTTCAACGCCATGTTTTCTTCGTTTGCCGAAACCATGGGACAGCCCCTGTGGGACGGAAGTGATCTAAGCGCCGCAGGGCTCTGACACAGGTTCGCAATCCTGCACTTTTGACGAGTGGGCGGACAACTGATACGCCCAGCCTACTACCACTACGTCACCTCTCGACTCGACCGGCTCACGACAAAACACAAACGACCCTGAGGCTCGCCGACGGAGCTTACAGAGAGCCAATGAGTATGCCCAGCCCGCAGCAAACCGCTGATATTTTCCGGCCGTACCCTGTTGAACGGGATAACCACGATGAACCATACGCCGACGGCAGGGCCCTAAGTTACTACTGGAAGCCAGAGGCTTTCCGGCGAAAACCGCGTGCTCGAGGGGATTCTGATGGGCGCCGCAGGATTGGCTTGTGCTGGAGGTCATGGGCATGGAGGCCGATCCCAAACGGGGGAATTCCACGGCGGCGATAGAGGATCTTGCGGTGTTGGCTTCCACGGCGGCGGCGGATGCACGGGCACGAAGGCCGGTGGTGGCTACTCAGCCGCCCGACGATAGCGGGCCGGATTAGCAGTAGCGCTTAAAAAGCCCTGCCCTGTGCAGGCGCGCAGAAAACGGCTGGCACCCGGTCGGCTAGTGGCGAGCCAAGAGTGAATCACCGACCCAAACCCGTACCTACACGTTTTCAGAAAGCGGTCATTGAACGACTGGTTAGCGAGCATTGCGCCAGCGCTTGGCGGTAAGTTTACCTAGTGCCTTGAAGAGTACATTCCAATCGAAGTATGAGTCTGAACGGGGCGGTTTTTGAGGGTGGTTAGGCCGCTGTTTTCGATCGGTTGAAAATAGTATTGAAGAGAATTGCACGTGCGTCGTTCAGACGCTGCGCGGCGTCATTATCGCTCATTGCTGTTGCTCGCTGATCGAGTTGTTGGAAGGTGATTCCTGGTTTAAGGAATTGCTCAGCCATGTGCAGTGATTTAAGTTTCTCGTACGGTGTCATCATCAGCTTGTAGGGATAGCGCTTGCGTTGGCGGCCCTTGGCGTCGGTAATGGTTTCGGCGAATAGACAGGGGCGGTGAAAGTTGATGTAAGGGTTGAGATAGTCGCGACAGAACGCATTGACCAGTGTGGCGAAGCGTTGTGGGATGTGGCTGTAACCCAAGTGTTTGCGCACGATAGCGCCATTCTTAGATTCGGCCTGGGCGTTATCGTTGCTGTGCCGAGAGCGCGATTTGGTTTGCTCTTCGATGAGCAACTTGTTGAGCAGCTCCGCGACGTGGCGGTTGATGTATTCCGAGCCATTGTCGGAGTGAAATCCCTTGATGACGAAGGGGAAACTTTGCAGAAGCGCTTGCAGCACAGGGATGAGGAAAGCCTCGCTGATGCGCTCGCAGGTAGCCACCACTTCGAACGGTGTCACGCAGTCCACGGCATTGATGTGGTAGAGCCCTTTGAGGCCGTCCTGATCACCTTGATGCACGCTGTCCACGCGCAGGTAGCCGGGTTGGTTGTTCGGGGCCGGGGCACGGCGTTCGCCGATCGGGACGGTCACCGGCCGGGTCTTGGTCCACACCTGACGCTGGCGCTGATAGCCCTCACGCTGGCGCAGGTTGTACAAGTGTGCCACCGAAATGGTGGCCAGGCGCTCGTAGCGCTGGTCGCCGAATACCTGAAAAGCGCGCTCCATCAATTTCTTGGTGGCCAACCCCGACAGCGTGCCGTGCAAGGTATCGGTACGAGCGAGTAGGAGCACATCGGCGCTCGTGTAGGTGCGTGCAA
>Ga0209118_1000451_pt1 | contig 22677 bp, 19 predicted proteins | sample BlaSpr_A8_Ref_M1_FD_187988 | JGI IMG/M metagenome (GOLD analysis project Ga0209118, IMG submission 187988) | Forest soil microbial communities from Thunder Bay, Ontario, Canada - Black Spruce, Ontario site 2_A8_Ref_M1 (SPAdes) (version 2) | ecosystem: Environmental > Terrestrial > Soil > Boreal...
CTGTTGGCGAGAACTGCCGCCGGCGTGAACGTCGCCGTGTTGCCTGCATAGGTTACGGTTCCAGCGACGGGCGTGGCTCCTGGTCCAGTCAGAGTAAACGTAGCCCCGTTAATCGTCGCCGGGTTCATGGCTTCGCTGAACGTAGCGGAGACAAGAGTGTTAACGGGTACAGCCGTGGCGCCGCTCGCTGGGACCGTGGAAATAACGGTCGGCGCACTGGTTCTGAAGCTCCAGACGAAATTAGCCGCTAGCGCGATGCCGAACGCATCCTTCGCCCCGGTGGTAATCGTGGCGGTAAAAGTGCCCGGTGCAAGACCGACCGAGGGTGTAAAGGTGGCGATATTGGTCGCCGCAACGTAGGTAACTTGCCCAGACACGCTAGTCCCGCCAGAGGTCAAGTTAAACGTAGAGGTGTTGATCGTCGCCGGATTCATCGCCTTGCTGAATGTTGCGGTGATAACCGTGGAGCCGGGGGAAGCGAGGGTAGAGCCGTCCGGCGGAGTCACGGAGGTCACTGTAGGCGGGGTTAGCGGATCGCCAGGGTTCCCGACATTCGCATTCTTGTCGTAGTCAGCGCATCCGGCTACAAGGGCAACTAATAGGAACGCTACCAATGATATTTTCCCAGCCTTGAATTTGCATATTAGCTTCTCTTGTTCCACTGGTGACAAGGCGTTCCTTCTTCCGATTACATGGCCGCCGTACGTTAGAATCTTTGAACTTCTAAAACTGTGTTCTGGCCCAGGTACCTAGGGTGTCCGGATCCGTCGCGAGTTGGGTATGAGCAGCTTGTCGCAGCAGCAGGCTCGGGCCACGGTTCGCGCTGATTTGCCTGCGGCAAGTTTGCTCTGTGACTCAAGAAAGTTGCAGCGCGGTCGCGGTCCCGATGCCAAGGGCGCAGGCTGGAAGAGTTAGCTGAATGCCAGGCTGAGGCTCTGCTGTCTTTCCCACCGGTTCTTCTCGCCAATACTCCGCACTCTCGAGAGGGGCCCTTTCCCCCGGCTGAGACCGTGCAAAACCTGTACCAGAGCAGGTTTATGACCCATCAATATTTGTTCTTGATCAGCTCAGCCGCTAAGATATCGGCTCCAAAGGGGACGCCAGTTTGAGTTCGTTAAATGCGCCGGAGGTGAATTCGCTATATAAATCGAATTCGCACCAAATTGGAACGGAATCAATTCCAGTTGCGGAAATGGGAATCGTTTGAAGTGCACTTTAATGAAGGGTGGAGTTCCAACAAGTCGTTGCTGGCATACCTCTGCGCGACCGCATTCATGAGTTCTTAAGTGATCTCACTTCGATTTCGGGCAGGTCAGAACTGGTCGCTAGGCAGGCAATCGTGCACATCTAATCCAGATAGCTGTTCGTATCTTCTACACTATTTAATGGCAAAGAGAAGCACGACTCCGCAGTCGCTGTATTTTGCCGGAGCGATGGCACAATCGGAAATAATTGTCTGGTTAACTCGCTCACGGGACATCCGTATTGATGATAACAAAACGTTCTAGGAAATGCCGTTAAACCTCTAATCCGGCGAATCCGATTGTCACTCGCACCGCCGAAAACTGACGCACAAAAACCGGCCCGTTGGCCTTATCTGCCCCTTTTGCCCCCACGTATTTTCGTTAAGTCCCAACCCATCAGGAAGATAATTGGTAGGGGCGGCGGGGACCAAACCTATCGCCTGAGGTCGTTCCACCAATCAAAATCATAGCGATTCGAGTGCCGCCACTCCCCTGACATACCTCGATTTTGGTTCACCCCAAAACTTGGGTCCAAATACTGACAAACTAGGTTCTAAACCATGTACGATGACGCAGCACAAAGCTAGGCGGACCAATCAAATACCATTCCTACCGCTGCCTTGGGCGCAGGAGGTCCGCGGTTCAAATCCGCGCGCCCTGACCACTCCTTTGCTGAGGTCCGTCGACCCCACGGCGGGCTCGGGATTTCAACTGCGGGCTCCCACGCCCACAAAAACTATGGATGAAAAACCTTTCGATTCTTCTGGCGCGCCGCTTCGAGGTCGTCCGTTTCCTTTTTTTGACGCTCGGCTTCGCGTTTCGGACCCTCTTGCTCCTCTAGTTTCACAGCTTCCGCAATGGAAAGTTCAGCTGCTGCATTGACTCGCTTCGAATAAATGACCAGCCCCAAAACACCGCTGAAGGAAGAACGGACAAGATTGAAGGAATATTGCGAATCTTCCCACGAAGCGACGGGCCTTTGCTTAACGTCATACCGATCGTTCTTCGCGGAGTCGATCTCCTGCACAACATTTGTCGCCGGGCCGTATTTCACAGAAATGGACTTCACCATGTCCTCCACGGTGAGTCCTTCGGTGGAGGTTCGATCGTAAGTGACAGAAATCTTGTAGAGCTCGCCGTTGCAGAAGGAGAAGAGAATCTGTTCTACAGCATCCGATCGCAACGAAGTCCCAGGAAGGCTCGGCGGCCACCAAGTCAGTTCCTGAATCAGCGCTGGACGGCCATGAATCACCGTTACATCAGCCATCTTTTGGTTAGTATGCTCCAACACTCTAGTCAGGTTCATTCCAAGGGTGAAGTGCCGATACTTGGAAAAATCCTGTGCTCGGAGCAATGGCGCGGCAAGGAGCACGACAACAAGACAAAGGATCGAACTGCGCAGCATTTTCATTTTCAAATCTCCTACGAAATTCCTAAGAACTTGAAATCAGGGCCGTGTATTGCCTTGCGACCACTTCTCCGTTTGGAGCAGCAGGCATTCTCAAGACAAAATCCTTTGCAGGGACCAGGGCAATGCCTTGCTGGATGTGGCGGGAATGGGCGGTAACACTCATGAAAGGAATGCCGAGGAACCGTTTCAAAACGACTTTTGTAATCTCGAGAGAGTTAAACTTATGCCCTTCCTGCTTCGCCAGCACACGCTTGACTGCCCTGCGCAGGGTTCCTGGCCGGTCGCGACCCAAGACGGTAGCTCTCATCCCGCCGGCCAGGTAGAAAAAGAACCATTTCGTACTTTCGATGTTTCGGGCCAGGGTGGAGCGATCGAGATTCTTGACGACTCGCCAGCCAGGCAAAAAAGCTTCACTTTCGATCGATACGTTCTCCGGCAATGGTGTGTCTTCCCTTATAAAAATGGTCCAGCTTTTGTTCGTGTCTGTCACTTGAGCTTCCTTTGTTGCAAGCCGAAAGCATTCGAAATTACAGTCGAGAAAATAGCGCGCCGGGAGTCTTAGAGCTGCCGGACTGACACCCTTCTGCCATTCACGAAACCCACGAGCAGTGTCAAGAGGACTGCGCCAATCATGGCAACGAAAGTCGTCAGGATGATTCCCCGGTAGCCGGTGAAGCCTGCGGATCGCATGATAAACCCGGCAGCCACGGCTCCGCCGACGCCAATGATAATGTCCATGAACGGGCCGTAGGCATCGCCCTTAAGAGTTTTCCCGGCCAGCCAGCCGGCCGCCACTCCAAGGAAAATCCAAGATAGTAGATACATACATTCCCCTTTGGCCGAGTCGAGTGCTGCGAGAACGGGCAGACTTGGTTTCCCCTCGAAGAAGAATCAATAAGCCTAGGCGCTTACGGCGAGAGCGGCGATCTTGTGAAAGGTGGAGTTAAGGACCTCGTAGGTTTGCACCCGAGGCGAACCTTGCACGACCGACGCCAGAACTTTTGTGACTTCCGGGTACGCCCCGCGGTTGTAGGCTTCCGCATCTTCAGCGGTCTCCCATAAACTGAAGGCATGAACTTCTTTCCCGCTGGGGTACAGAAAGGTGATTTCGTCAAGGAACCCGTCCTGCTTGCGCAGCAAAGGAATAATTTCGCTCTCTATTTTCTGCTTGAATTCCGCGGCACCGCCGGGCTTCAACTGCATCGATACTTTGCGTGCAAACATGGCACTCTCCTTGATTCGTTGGCCGCCGGGGAATTCAGATAACCCCAGTCGTTTGGATAACCTGAAGATTTCACAGTGGCTTAACTACATTAGGTTAATTAACTTGACTTGTCAAGTGAAAACTGAGATCATATTAAGTGATTAATCAATTACAGTTAATCGAGCGGAGGCAGCTGTGGATGTTTGCCTGGTGATCAAACAGCGGCTGGAAGAACTAGGGCTTGAACAGAGAGACTTGGCGGCCGCCGCCGAAGTGACGGAGTCCTATATTTCCCAGCTCCTGACCCGGAAGAAATTGCCTCCCGCGCCCGGCCGAACAGATATTTATAACAAGATAGACAAATTTTTGAAGCTCCCCGGCGGAAAGCTTTCGAAGCTGGCGGACCACCAGCGCAAGGAAGTATTGAAGCGAAATCTGGACGACCCACCCAAGCCCTTATTCAAAGAAGTTCGAGAGTTGATTCTTCGCAAGTGCGCACCCGCGAAAGAAAACCAAGTACGCGTGATTTTTGAGAAGCAGCCGTTCGGCGAACTCGAGCGCCTGGTCACACAAAAGCTGTTGGACGTGGTCAAGAGAGTCGCCAAAAACGAATTGGAAAGTGAAAACTGGCTCCACTCGGTGGCGCGACTGAGCGGCAAAAGCTACGAAGCGACGCGAGTAAGCATCCTCGAGTTCCTGGAGACGGATGTTTTCAACGTGTCCGTTGAGAACTGCGTGTCATTCCTGGATCCTCTAATCGAATCCTGGGATATCGACCTTGCGACCTTTGGCATGGAAATCGTGTTGAATCGTAGACTTCTCTCGGGGCATGCCAAGAAATTTGAGTTTGTCGAAAGCGAGTCTGTTCAGCCTGAGGAAGAGCAAGGGTTCAAGGAATTCCTTCGGAACGAGGCTGTGAGCGGCGATGCGACCGAGGAGGAACTCGAATTCCTGAAGAAACTGAAGTTCAACGGAAAGCGCCCGACGCCGCTTTATTATTACCGAGAACTGCAGAACCTCAGGGACCCGCTTCATTTTCGCGCGCCCGTGATCCGGACCCTGCAAAAAAGAACGCCAGGCCATTCCCAACCGAAAGGGTCAGTCGCCCCGATGCATAAATACCTGGAGGCTGACGGCATTGAGAAACAACTACAGCTTGAGGGCAGGAAAAAGGCAATACAGCGCTGGGCAGGAAACAGAGGCAGCCGGGGCAAGAAACAAAAAGGAGTTTCGAAGAAGGCTTCGCCGGCCAGAACAGAGAGACACTCATGAAGGCTCTCCCGAAAGGGCAATATATCAGGCATTTCCAATATGGCCTTGGCGTCATCACTGAATCGGACGAACGACGAACCTCGATCGATTTCGATAATCATGGAATAAAGAAATTCGTCACCGGCCTGATGGCGGTTGATCCGGCCGAGGGAACGCCCCCAAAACGCGTGCGCCCGAAGCGCAGCAAGAAAGCGGTGGGTATACCCCTTCCCGCAGGAATTGGAGACGCCAAGTGAGCGAAAACGTCAACGTCCAGTACGTGGGTTTCGAGTCGAAAGCGCTCGTCCGTGAGTACAATTTCCTGGTGCGGCAAGCCACGAGTGGGACTCGTGAATTTGCACTAACCATTGTCAACGAGGCATTTAGTTCCCGCCGGGTACGCTATCAGGACGGTCCCGACATCTGTTCGCTCAGGCTCCACCATGAGCTGGCTACTTTCGCAAACCAGCCCCCGCAAACACATTACCGGATTAGCGAAGTCGATCTGGACGAGTACCGCGATGCTCACGCACCAAAGGCTGCCAACGGTTTCCGTCCCCGGAAGGCCGCAAGAGAAGCCTAGCAGCGCGACCCGACCAAGAAACGAAGGCACTGAATTCGCGGACTTAGAATTCGAGATGCAGGCGAAGCGTGGGCACGAGTACGGGGCCGCGGTCGCGGTTGTAACCGGGATTTTTGATGTGCTGGAGCCCGAAGGATGGATAAATCCCGCGCCAGACATGAAGCGTGTAATAGGATTCGATGATATTTTCGCGGCCGTAGTTGAGCCGGCCGTCGCCCAGGAGAAAGCCGGTTCCGCCCAGCGCGAGATATGTTTGATGGTCGCGCGAAATTCCGTTCGAGACGAATACTGCCCCCGCCCGATCCAACTTGCGATTCCAGGGCTGGCCGTTGCCGCCGACTCCGAATAACACGGTTTGGTCGACTTCCGTGTACGCATAGGATTCGTGCCCGCCTTCATTCCATCCCCAGCGGCCGAAAACGCCCATCCAATCGTTCAGCGGCTGTTCGAAATTCACGCCGAATCCATATTTGACTGTGGTTTGAAGGGGATGCGCGGTAATCTCCGGACGCGGGGTGGCGCCAGCAAGAAAGTTATCAACGGCATCACGATAACTTCCCATGTTGGCGTGGTTCGCAAAAGTCAAGAGCCGGAGGATGCCCTCGCGTTTAGGGAGGAGCGTACCGTGGAGTTCGAATTCGAGATTTTCAGCGTGTGCACGGCCCATATCGGCGTCGAGATGGATGCCATTGGCCACCTTCGGCATCAAACCTTCTGCGAAGCGCACGGCCCAGCGGCGGTCGTGGTATTCCAGCATCGCCGCGAACGTGAAACCTCGTGTGTCTGCCGCATAGTCGTACGTGCCGGCGTTGTCCACGGCCCAATTCATGAACTGAAAATTGGTGTCGCTGCCGTACGTATTCAAATCGAAGAAATCCACCAAGCTCAATTTGCCGAATCGAATTTCCAGGCGCCGCGCGGGAAGTTCACGAGACAGAGAAAACGGATTTCTTCCCGAAGGAATTTTCTCCTGGCCCAGCGGAATAATCTGATGCCACATCAGGCGGGCGACGTAGGGGGCCTTGCTGAGCAAAGGATTGCGCACCACGTCCAGATTCGGAGAGCCGGCGAGGCCGAGCGCTTCGCCGAGTCCGTGCCCGCCGGTCTCCTGCACGTCGCAAAGAAGCTCCGCCGTATCGTTCAGCCGCAATCCCGTGAACAACGTCAAGACACGGGAAGTAGCGTCCTGCGCTTGCGGTGGCAAGCTGTTCGGCCCCGTGTAGGGGGAATGAAATGCCGGATGCCACTGGGAGATGAAGTTGGCCTGCCCGGAAATCCAAAGGCGATCCGACTCGAGGCTCGGGAACATCGTTGAAAGAGGTTCGGGATCAGCGGAAGGGTCCGAAGACTGCGATTCCGTCTGGCTCGAAGGCTCAGATGCATCTTGAGCCCGGCTGGTGTGCGCGAAAGCAAGGGCAAAAAACAAAACGGCGATTTGCAGTGCGAATCCTGAAGAAAATGATGGCATCCGTTTGAGGAATCGTGCTCCCAGGAGAGTACGACGCCATATGAAAAGGATAAGACAGAGAAGCTCACAGGTAGAGATTAAAAAATCATGAAAAAACGGGCGGCTGGAACGCACGTCAGCGCGGAACGATCTGAGATGGCACACGCGCGTCAATTGGAAATGCAAATGGATCATGCTCCCCTCTCACGCTACGGCACAGCGATGCAGTTGGCCGCATAGACGGCTTCACGCCAGAATATTTTTCAGGTGGGATGTTTGCCGCTGCCCTAGAGATTCCCACTCGCTCGGGTTCTTGTTTTTTCCGCGAGAACGAGCGGGACCAGGAGGGGCGCCTTGCACTAGACTCGCTTTTCGCGAAGCTCCGGGAAACTGCTTCTACCCGGAGGTTCTGATTCTTGCACAGAAACGTCCATTTGCTCTACTTTCCTCACAGCCGATTGCGTTTTGGCTGTAAAAGTTGATACCATACCCCCATAGGGTAGTCAAGAAAAATGTCACACACCTCAAGGGAAAAACTGGATCTGATAAACCGCACCAAAAAGGCTGTGGGCCAACTGGAGGCCGTGCAGCGCGCATTGGAAGAAGATGCGGCGTGCGCGGACGTCCTGCAACGCCTCTCGGCCGCGCGCGGAGCAATCAACAGCCTGATGGGGGAGCTGATGGAGGATCACATTCGCAACCACATGCCGCGCAAATCGAAATCTTCCGAAGATGCTGCCGACGATGTGATTCAAATCGTACGCACATACCTGAAGTGAGATGGATCGCTGACACTGGTCCGAGGGTCAGTGCCTTGTAATCAACAAGATGTTCTGAATTGAACAGGAATCGGCACTCGATTAGTGTAGACTCTGTTCGCGACGGTCCCAGGCCGGACAAGAACAGTCCGGCGGCCAAGGCTGTACATTAGTTGTCCAAGCAAGAAATTGAAGATGCGGAGCTGAGATGAATCAAAGCGCAATCGAAGTGTCACGGCCGTGGGATCGGCCATTTTGGAAACCGGTGCGAGGCAAGGAAGGCGTTTTCGCCTATCTCATTCTCATCCACGTGCTGGCGGTCGTGGGCTTGATTTTGTTTCCGCTGCCCGGCTGGAAGATTTTTGGCGTCACACTGTTGTTCCTCGGACTCGGTGGACTCGGCACGACGGTTTGCTACCACCGCTTGCTGGCGCACCGCACGCTCAAAGTAAACAAGTTCATTGAGCAGGTCCTGATTTTCTGGGCGGTCTTCAACGGCTCCGGGCATCCCGCGAGCTGGGTAGCCTACCATCGGCTTCATCATTCGCACGTGGACACACCAGAAGACATCTCCAGCCCCAAGCAAGGCGGCTTCTGGTGGGCACATCTTCGGTGGCTCTATCAAACCGAACGCGCCGACCGGCAACGTTGGTGCCCCGACCTGGACCGCGGCATTTATAAGATTTGGGGCTACGCCGAAACGCCCGTCATCGTGCTTTCCATTTTCTCTGGCCTGCTGTTCGGGCTCGGATGGCAGGGTTTCTTCTGGATTGGCGCGGTTCGCCTGGTCTATTCGCTGCACATGCAGTGCCTGGTGAACAGCCTCACGCACCTCGACCACACTGCAGAAGGCGACTCGAGCATGAACCTCTGGTGGCTGGGCCCATTTCAACTGACCGCTTGGGGAGAAAACTGGCACAGGAACCACCACTCCCACGCGGGTTCGGCACGCCTCGGATTGCGCTGGTATCAGACCGACATCGGCTGGTACTTCATCTACGCGCTCGAACTGCTCGGCCTGGCCCATGCTGTGAAGCGCCCTCGGGCATAACAACCTCGCGTTCTTCAGCGCTAGAATTCATCAGGCTGCACGATTCCTCAAAGGGTCTGTCCCCCTGCCCATCTGAATTGAATACTGGTCCACCGGCATTCCCCTGCGCGCAGACTTAGCCCTTGACTTTGCATCGGCAACAGCGTAACTCAGCACGCGAAACCCAGAGCTCCGGGGAAGCAAACGGCGTAGAAACTCGTCGCACTTCTCCACTGAAGCGCCTGCAAAGTGTTTAGTTTGCTGGGCTTTCAAATGCTTCATGCCTGGGAGGGGTGCTTGTGACCTGGACCCAAGTATACGATCCGCTCGGCCACTGGTGGCTTTCCACCCTGGTGGCGGCGCTTCCGATCGTCGTGCTGCTTGGCTTGCTGGCGGGATTCAAGGTGCGCGCGCACTTCTGCGCCATCGCCGGCGCGACAACCGCGGTGCTCTGCGCGATTTTTGTGTTCGGGATGCCGGCAAGACTCGCAGTAACGAGTTTCTTTTACGGCGCGTCCTTTGGACTCCTGAAAATCGTCTGGATCGTAATCGCCGCCGTTTTTCTCTACAACATTTCCGTGGAAACCGGCCAGTTCGAAATCATGAAGCATTCCGTCGCGGCCATCACGCCGGACCGGCGTTTGCAGTTGCTTCTCGTGGCCTTTTGCTTCGGTGCGTTCATTGAAGGCGCCGCGGGTTTCGGCTCGCCAGTGGCGATTGCGGGCGCATTCATGATCGGGCTCGGATTCAAACCCTTCCATGCTGCCGCGCTGAACTTGATCGCCAATACCGCGCCGGTCGCGTGGGGTTCCATCGGAACGCCGGTGCATGTGCTTGCAGTTGTAACCGCGCTACCAGAAAGTGACTTGAACGCAATGATCGGGCGGATACTTCCGATCACGGCGATTATTGTGCCGTTCTGGCTGGTGCGCGCGATGGTCAGTTGGGCGGAGACGCTGGAAGTACTTCCCGCGATTCTGGTCGTCGGCATTTCCTTCGCGGGCACACAGTTTTTCTGGTCCAATTACATGGACAGCAATCTGGTGGACATCGCCGCTGCCGTTGTATCGATGGCGGCGACGCTGATTTTCCTTCGCGTGTGGCAGCCCAGGAAAATCTGGCGTTTCGAAGAGGAACGCGAAGAGGACGCCGCGAAACTTGCGAGAAAAGAAGTTGCAAAGCAATACACCAAGGGACAAGTCGCCAGAGCGTGGATGCCCTTTGCGATTCTTTCTCTATTCGTGCTGGTGTGGGGCCTGCCGTCAATCAAGACCGCGATGGGCAAGGCGACAACTCCTGCATTCAGCGCGGGAGGATGGGATGTCCCTTATTTGCACAGAGCCGTATCTCGCGCCCAGCCCGTGGTGATGAAGCCTACACCGGAAAATGCCAAATTTGACTTTAACTGGCTCACCGCTGTTGGAACCTCTTGCTTCCTGGCGGCATTACTCGCGGGAGCGATTCTGGGACTGAGCGTGAGGAAGATGGCTCTAATTTTCGTGCGGACCCTGTTTCGCATGCGCCACGCCATTGTGGCCATGTCCTGCATGCTGGGATTGGGCTACGTCACGCGATACTCGGGAATGGATGCCGTCCTGGGCTTGGCGTTCACGCGAACCGGCTGGCTTTTTCCCTTTTTCGGAACGTATATCGGCTGGCTCGGCGTCGCGCTCACGGGGAGCGATACTTCTTCGAATGCGCTCTTCGGCGGATTGCAGCGCATTACCGCTGAGCAATTGCATCTCAGCCCCATTCTGATGTGCGCGACGAACAGCGCCGGCGGGGTCATGGGCAAAATGGTGGACGCGCAATCCATCTGCATCGCGACTGCCGCGACCAATCAAGTCGGCAACGAAGGCATGATCTTCCGCTTCGTGTTCTGGCACTCCGTGGCTCTGGCTGCCATTGTCGGCGTCATCGTGATGCTATATGCGTACGTCTTTCCTCAATTCATTGCTCATGGTTTGACCTTCGTTCACTGATGGGGCAAGCTGCTCTTGGGTTTTTGCTCGGGAGCATGCACCCTGCTTCCGGAGAGGCAGCTGTGGACGCCCGCATTCTTCAAGAGCTGCGCGCCATCGTCGGCAAGAGCGGCTTAATTACCTCGCCGGAAGAACTGCACACGTACGAATGCGATGGTTTGACGAATTTTCGCGTCATGCCTTGCGCGGTGTTGCTGCCCGATTCTACCGAACAGGTGCAGGCGATCCTGCAAGTCTGCCATCGCGAAAAAATCCCCTTCGTGGCGCGGGGTTCGGGAACAGGCCTGAGCGGGGGCGCGCTGCCTATCGAAAATGGAATCGTGATCGTATTGACGCGCATGAACCGAATCCTCGAAGCGGACTTGCAAAATGCACGCGTGGTCGTCGAGCCGGGCGTGCTCAATCTGGATGTGACCAGACGCGTGCAGTCGCAGGAGTTTTTCTACGCGCCTGACCCTTCCTCGCAGTCGGTTTGTAGCATCGGTGGAAACGTGGCGGAAAATGCCGGCGGCGCACACTGTTTGAAGTATGGGTTCACAACAACGCATGTGCTTGGCCTCGAAGTGGCGCTTCCAGACGGCTCGCTCGTGCATCTCGGCGGAAAAACTCTTGATGCTCCCGGCTACGACCTTGCGGGCGTGTTCGTTGGATCCGAGGGCACGCTGGGCGTCGCCACGAAAATCATTCTGCGAATCGTAAAGCGTCCGGAATGCGTCCAGACGCTGCTCGCCGCGTTCCCTTCGACGAACGAAGCAGGCGCGGCCGTGAGCGGAATCATCGCTGCGGGGATTTTGCCGGCGGCGATCGAAATGATGGATAACCTGGCGATCCAGGCTGCCGAAGCGGCCGTGCACGCGAACTATCCGAACTGCGGCGCGCTCCTGCTCGTGGAGTTGGACGGCCCAACAGCAGAAGTCGAAGCACAAATGGGCCAGGTGATCGAGATCTGCCGGACGAACGGCTCATGGGAGACGCGCGTCGCACAGTCAGACGCCGAACGCGCGCTGGTCTGGAAAGGCCGGAAGGCGGCTTTCGCGGCAATGGGACGCCTCTCACCCAACTACATCATCCAAGATGGCGTGATTCCGCGCACCGCGTTGCCGCGATTGATGAGCGAAATCGAGCGCTTGAGCAAGGAAGCGGGTTTGCGCGTGGCGAATGTGTTTCATGCAGGCGACGGAAACCTCCATCCTCTGGTGCTCTTCGACAAGAAGATTGCCGGACAAGAACACGCGGCGGAAGCGTTATCGTCTCGCATTATGGAGCTGTGCATCGCGGCGGGCGGCTCGATCACCGGTGAACATGGGGTCGGTGAAGACAAAAAAATGATTATGTCGAAAATGTTCTCTGAACCGGATCTCGATACCATGCAGCGCGTGCGGTGCGCTTTTGATCCCTTGCAACTATCCAATCCGACAAAAATATTCCCGAGGCCTCGGCTTTGCGGCGAAAAACCCGGTGAGTATGTTGCGCATTCTCTGGAAACCGCGGGCATCGCGGAACGCTTCTGACCATGGACGCGAGCGCTTCTTCAAAAGAGATTTCCGCTTCTCCGGCTATCGAAGAAAAGTTGCGCGATATTGTGGGAGCTGCGCACGTGCGCGCGGCGAGCACAGCGGAGGCATTTTGTGGAGTTCAGCCGCGAATCGTCGTCGAGCCGGGGAACGAGCGGGAGCTCGCGGCGGTCTTGCGTCTCGCTAATGAAGAGGGTCTTGCAGTGATTCCCCGGGGGAACGGCACAAAGCTTGGATGGGGAAATCCTCCAGCGCGCGCGGATTTGCTACTTTCGACAGCGCGGTTGGACAAAATCATCGAGCACGTCTGGGCGGACCTCACCGTAACTGTGGAAGCGGGTCGCACATGGCATAAGTTACAGGAATCGCTTTCGCGGCATGGACAGCGGCTGGCGCTCGACCCATTGTGGCCTGAGCGCGCCACGGTGGGAGGAGTTCTCTCAACCAACGACAGCGGTGCGCTGCGGCTCCGCTTCGGCTCACTGCGCGACTTGGTCATCGGTGTAACGATAGCACTGCCGGACGGCACGTTGGCGTCCAGCGGCGGAAAAGTCGTGAAAAACGTTGCGGGCTACGACTTGCCGAAACTGATGACGGGGGCTCTCGGAACCCTAGGAGTCATCACGCGTGCCATCTTCCGCCTCCACCCGTGTCCGAAAATCGCGCGAACAGTTTCTGCTTCGATGGGGAGCCTCGAAGCGGCGCAACGCGCGCTTGACGCTGTGCAGAATTCCAAGCTCGCACATACTGGAATTCAGGTGCGAGCCGCTGGTGTTGCACCGCCTGGAGTGGATGTTCTTCTCGAAGGCACGGAAGCCGGCCTCGCCGCACAAGAAGAACAACTGAAGAAATTGCTCGAGCCCGTGGTTGTCGCAGAAGTTCCTGCAAGCGTCTGGAGTGCACGGCAGGAGCTATGGTTCGCCTCAGACTCAGCAGTCATTGCAAAATTTTCACTTCTTCCCGCGAGCATAGCGAAGGGGATGGAAACAGTTCGGCGCGTCGCGGACCATCGCAAAATCCGATGGAAGGCCGTTGTCCAAGCGACTGGAATTGGCTGGTTGCGGTTGGATGGTTCGCCGGATCAATTGCACCCAGCCTTGTGTGAATTGCGCGCAGAATTCGAAAGTGGGGGTGGCTCGCTGATCGTTTTGCATCGTTCTAGAGGAATCGCGGCGCTTGAAGCCTGGGGAAACGCCGGAGACGCGCTGTCGCTCATGCGCGCGGTCAAGCAACAATTCGATCCGAAAGGCACTCTGAATCCCGGACGTTTCGTGGGTGGAATTTGATGGGGAATCAACATTCGACGCCGGCTCTTCCATCGGCATTCGACGACCATCACGCTCCTTCGAACAAGCTCATTGACACGTGCGTGCATTGTGGTTTTTGTTTGCCTGCTTGCCCCACGTACGTTCTTTGGGGCCAGGAGATGGATTCCCCGCGCGGCCGAATTTATTTGATGAAGCTGGCGAGCGAAGGCGCAGTTGCGATAAACCCGCAGTGGGTCAGCCATTTCGACTCGTGCCTCGGCTGCATGGCATGCATGCCCGCGTGCCCCTCCGGAGTGGATTACGGCAAACTCATCGAAGCCACGCGCGCCCAAATCGAACGCAAGCATAAGCGTTCGATCGGCGAAAAACTGCATCGGCAATTTATTTTGTCCACATTCACTCGCCCCGACCGCTTGCGCTTGATGCGGTGGCCTCTTCTTGCTTACCAGAAGTCCGGATTGCAGGCGCTGTTGCGCAGCACGGGCGCGCGAAAGCTCCTGCCGAAAAAGATACGAGCCATGGAAGCGCTGCTCCCGATTTTGTCGGCAACCGAGGCCGTCGCCGAAGTGACACCCGCCCAGGGTCAGAAGCGCCTGCGAGTCGGCTTGCTATTGGGATGCGTGCAACGCGAATTCTTTCCTGAAATAAATGCGGCCACGGCGCGCGTACTTTCTGCCGAGGGATGCGAAGTCGTCGCGCCGCAAGAGCAAACTTGCTGCGGAGCGCTGCTCGTACACGCCGGAGAAGAGGAATCGGCACTCGCGTTCGCCCGGCAGACGATTGATGTGTTTGAGCGCGCGGGCGTCGACAGGATCGTGATTAATGCGGCTGGTTGCGGTTCGAACATGAAAGAGTACGGGCATCTTCTCCGCGACGATCCGCAATACGCCCCGCGCGCCGCGCAGTTCGCCGCGAAATGCGAAGACGTGAGCGAAATTCTGGTCGAGCTCGAATCCCGCGCCGCGCGCCACCCGCTGCGCGCGCGCGTCGCTTTCCACGATTCGTGCCATCTGCAACATGCTCAGGGTGTGTGTTCGCAGCCCAGGTCGCTGCTATCGAAAATCCCGGACCTGGATCTCGTGGAAATTCCTGAATCGGTTATCTGCTGCGGCTCGGCGGGAATTTACAATCTTGTTCAGCCTGATACAGCGAACGCACTCGGCGACCGCAAGGCGAAGCTCATCGCGCCTCTGCGCGCGGACGTGATTGCCACGGGAAATCCGGGCTGCTTAATGCAGCTGCAATCGTCCCTAGCGCGAAGGGGCGACAAGACGCCGGTCGTCCACACCATTCAGTTACTTGATGCGTCAATCCGGGGTGAACGGCCCGATTTCTTGAGATGAAAAAACTAGCGCGTCTCCGAGGCGCGCTCTATCATGGGGGGAGAGGAATCTAGGCGGATTTCTTAGTCCAGGCGCCAAGAATCGCGCCCATCAGACACAACCCGACGAGCGGATAGAATTCATTGATGGCGAAGAGTTCCTTCGGCCGCATCTCGTACATATAGGTTGTGTACGTGACCGGACCGAGAAAGCCGATCCAGAGGAGCACGCCAAGGGCCGCGCCTCTCGCGGCGGTGCCCGCGTTGCGCCAAATACAAAGTTGCGCAAGCACAAATGCGATTACTAGATTCAGAACGAATGAAATGATGTAGGGCAGCAATGGATTCATGCTGCGCGCCTGCTCCTCAGTGATATGTTCGAACGCCATCCACGGTTTGCCGAACAGAACTCCGAACCACACTGCTCCGAGTATCCAGTACGCCAAAGCCGAGACAAACACCGCCGCATAATTTGTCTTCATTGTCTCTCCCCCGACTTCCGTTCAGCGATCAGATGAGCCGCCTTGACTTCTGACAAGTCCGGGAAACCTGTTCCGGTAGTTGATGGCGAAGAGTCTCTGTGCATGATCGAGGCCTTGTCAAGCGTTCAGGTCTTTTTCAGTGCAATTTTGTAGCATGAATCCGGCGCCAGGCTCCACTTGGCGCCATCCTCGGCATCGGTTCGAGGAGTAGTTGCATTTCAGAGCGGCCGATTCTGCGCGTGCAGTTCCCTGCTACATCGTCATAGAATAGGCTGATTTTTCAATGGAGAGCCACGACCGTGCCCAAAGCTCGCGCCAAAAAACGCACCTCGAAAGATGTAAAGAAGCATGAACGCAAGCTTGGAAAGCGGGTGAGCGAAGCGCAAATCGCCGTGCACTGGAAAGAAGAAGAGTATTTTTATCCTTCCGCAAAATTCGTAGCCCAAGCCAATCTTTCCGATCCCACGGTAGTCGAAAAATTCAGCGAGGAGCATTTTCCCGAATGCTTCCACGAGTATGCGCAGCTTCTGGACTGGGACCACTATTGGCACACTACGCTCGATACGAGTCATCCGCCGTTCTGGAAGTGGTTCGTCGGAGGTAAACTCAACGCCTGTTTCAACTGCGTCGACCGCCACCTGGAAAAACATAAGAACAAAGCGGCCATCATCTTTGTGCCGGAACCCGAAGGCGAATCACCCGTCGTGCTCACCTACCGCGAGCTTTACTGCCGCGTGAATGAAGTCGCCGCGATGCTGCGTGATTTCGCCGGATTGAAAACGGGAGACCGCGTCACCATCCACATGCCGATGATCCCGGAGCTTCCCATTAGCATGCTCGCCTGCGCGCGCCTAGGCATCGTTCATTCCGTCGTCTTCGGCGGCTTCAGCGGAGAGGCCTGCGGTCTGCGCGCCGCGGATTCCGGCAGCCGCGTTTTGATCTATGCCGACGGGTATCATCGCAACGGCAAGTGGGTGGATCACAAGGCCAGCGCGGACATCGCCGTGGAAACCGCTAAGAAAGAAGGCCAGCCGATTGACAAGGTCCTGATTTGGAAACGCTACGCGCATAAGTACAGCTCCGACGCCCCCATGATTATGGGTCGCGATTTCTACATCGAAGATGTAATCAAGGACTACGCCGGCCACATCGTCGAGCCTGTCTCACAGGACTCCGAGGCTCCCCTTTTCCTGATGTACACCAGCGGCACGACGGGCAAGCCGAAAGGCTGCCAGCACCGCACCGGAGGTTATCTAGCATACGTCGCGGGCACAGCAAAGCTCTATCAGGACATTCATCCCGAGGACGTCTACTGGTGCATGGCTGATATTGGATGGATCACTGGCCACTCCTACATCGTCTACGGGCCGCTGGCGCTCGGCGCAACCAGCGTGATCTATGAGGGCGTACCGCAGTTCCCCGACGCCGGCCGTCCCTGGCGCATCGCCGAGCGTCTCGACGTCAACATATTTCATACCTCACCGACAGCGATTCGCATGCTCCGCAAAGCGGGCGTGGACGAGCCGAAAAAGTACAACTACCACTTCAAACACATGACCACCGTGGGTGAGCCCATCGAGCCGGAAGTCTGGCGCTGGTATCACGGCGTGGTAGGCAAAGGGGAAGCGGTCATCGTCGACACCTGGTGGCAAACGGAAACCGGCGGCTTCTTGTGCACCACAAAACCCGCCTTGGACCCCATGAAGCCGGGAAGCGCAGGCCCTCCCGCACTAGGAATCTATCCCGTGATTTGGGACGAGAACGGAAAGGAAGTTAAGGCCGGCTCCAATACAGCGGGGAATATTTGTATTCGAAATCCCTGGCCCGGCATCATGCAGACCATCTGGGGGGAACCGGAGCGCTTCGTCAATCAATATTACAAAAAGTACTGCAAGGACCCGCATAGCAAAGACTGGCGCGACTGGCCGTACTACGCCGCCGACGCCGCTGTCCTTCCAGCCGACGGTTACTACCGCATCCTCGGCCGCGTCGACGACGTCATCAACGTGGCCGGCCACCGGCTCGGCACCAAGGAGCTCGAATCCGCCTGCCTCACCATCGCGGAGATTGCCGAAGCCGCTGTCGTCCCTGTGGTTGACGAAGTGAAGGGGCGCGTGCCAGAAGTCTACATCTCGCTCAAGCCCGGCGTTCTTCCAAAGAAAGCCGTCCAGGACAAGGTCATGTCCACGATAGAAACGATGATCGGTAAAATCGCCCGTCCCAAACGAATCCACATCGTGCCGGATATGCCCAAGACACGCTCCGGAAAAATCATGCGCCGCGTACTGGCAGCAATCTCAAACCAGATGGATACGGGAGATATCACCACCCTCGCGAATCCCGACATCGTCGCGCAGATTCGCCAACTCGTGCAGGGTCGCACCGTCAAACCCCTCAAGGAAGGCCCCGAAGACATCAAGCGCTTCGGTGAGAACGTTTAGCCGTATTTTTGTCGGAATGATTCATGGTCGCACGTTGGGACCATGAAATTACCGCAGAATTATTCGTAACGCAGCGCCACCATCGGATCCACCTGCGGTGCGCGCCGCGCGGGCAGGAATCCCGCGAGTGTAGCGACTACAGCCAGCAAGGCGGCCGCAATCACAATCGCTGCCGGGTCCGCCGCACCCGGTCCAAATAACAGAAAATCTTTTTGCATGGCAGTTCTACCTACTTGGGGACGTATCCGGCCGGCAATATCTTGTGGGGATCGACGCGCACTACCAGGTAGACGATCTGGTCTGAAGTGATTTCGCTGAACCAATGCGGGGTGTTGGGCGGGATGATGACGACATCGCCGGGACCGATTTTGCGGCTCACGCCATTCTGGATCGGGCCGCCGCGCGTGCTGGGGCCATTGAGCACCGCAACGACGGGGTTATCGGGCGGGACTTCCGTTAGATTTTCCATCGTGCCGCCCGTCACCAGCGTAGCGTTCCCGTCGATGACATGATAGATTTCGGTGATCTGGCTGTGCTCGATGCCGCCGCCGGCGTCCCGGCCGGCTGTTTTGGCGCGATGCACGACTCCAACACCGACATTGTATTCGCCGTTGATGCTCACCACGCGAAGCGCCTGATCGCTGACCGTCACCGCGGCCGTTTTCTGCACCAAGGCATGAATCTCGCCGCTGCCAACGTCCGTGGCCGTCCCACGAGGCAAGTGCGGCGCCGGGCTCTGCGTTTGAGCCGGGAATCTGTCGGGGATCAACAGCGCGAACACGAATGCGATAAGAGTCAGGATTAATTTCTGCATGGTCCCTCCCTTCGGGAATGCAATCAGCTTTCCGGCTTATCCGGAATCCCCTTTTCGAGGTCGAAACTCGCGCTCATGGTACACCCATCTCTCCTGTTCGCGGCGTTGTGAAACGATTTTTCAAAAGGTCACTTACGCTAGAATCAAAAAGGAAATGCGGGATAACAACCTTTTGACACTGCTCACGTACGATTTCTTTCCTTGAAATCCGGATAAACTCACACATCAGCTATTCGTATTAAGTCGGTTTGACATAACTACTCAAACTGTATTGAATCATCTACTCGCGCAAGCAAAGGTTATTTCCGGCAGGAGCTCGCCGGACGGCCCGCGGGCTTCTATTTTCTCTCGAGGGGATTTCTACATGCATAGCAATGGGGCGTCAAAGGTTTGGACAAATTTTCCTGCAAATCTACGCCCCCGCAGCCAGCGGTTGCTCCGGTTGTTCTGCCCCTCCATTCTGCACGCATTATTCCTGACCCTGCTATATCTTCCCTCGGCCTACGCTCAAGTGTCCGCAAGCCTCTCGGGAATTGTGACCGATCCATCCGGGGCGCCAGTTCCAGCAGCCGCGGTAACGGCCAAGAATCTGGAAACGGCAGCCGTGCGGAACGCGGTGACGGACGACGGGGGCAGGTATCAGGTGCTCGCCCTCAGTGTCGGACAATACGAGGTGCGAGTCACGAAATCAAGTTTTCAGGAAGAGATCCACGGCGGAATCCATCTGGTTGTAGGGCAAGAGGCGAGCGTCGATTTTCGACTCCACGTGGGAGAGGTGCAACAGCGCATCACCGTGAGCGAAGAGGCGCCGATGGTGAACACCACCACTCGGGACATCTCCGGACTTGTCGGCGAGCAGCAGGTTAAGGAGCTCCCTCTGAACGGCCGCAGTTTCGATTTGCTCCTCACGCTTAACCCCGGTGTCGTCAATTTCACTTGGGAAAAAACCGGCGGGACTGGAATATCGAATTCCACCACGGGAAACAACTTCGCTGTTTCCGGGAACCGACCGCAGCAAAATCTATTTCTGCTCAATGGTGTGGAGTTTACCGGGGCCGCGGAGAACAACATGCAGCCGGGAGGAACGAGCGGGGTGTTGCTCGGCGTGGACGCTGTGCGCGAATTCAACGTGCAGCGCGACTCTTACGGAGTCGAGTTTGGCAAGCGACCCGGCGGCCAAGTGGTGATTGTGACGCAATCGGGAACGAATCAGTGGCATGGAACGGCATTCGAGTTTTTGCGCAACAACGCGCTGGATGCGCCGAATTTCTTCGACCAAGGATCCGCTCCGCCGTTTCAGCGCAATCAGTTTGGCGTTTCCACAGGAGGGCCGCTTCAGAAAGAAAGGACGTTTCTCTTCGGCAATTACGAGGGATTTCGGCAGAACCTGCACCAAACGTCCGCGACGTTCGTACCGGACGCGGCTTCTCGGGCAGCAGCCGTGCCCAGCGTTCAGCCGCTTCTGAATTTGTGGCCCACGCCTCCCGCAGGCGCACCGAGCTTTAGCGGGATCGCGGAAGTCTTCGGCAGCCCGCTGCAAACAATTCGAGAAGATTTTGGAACGGCGCGTTTGGACCATATTTTTTCGCAGCGGGATACGCTTGCGGGAATTTACACGATTGACGACGGCCAGGACTTGACGGCTACGCCCCTCGATCCTTTCAGCAGCGACGTGATGACACTGCGGGAGCAGGTGTTGACATTGGAGGAGACGCACGTTTTTTCGCCCGCCTTGGTAAACAGCGCGCGTGTGGGATTCTCGCGCGCCGGCTATTTTTTTACGGGAGAGCCGACGCCGGGTACTCCAGCGGCAAACGTTCCCGGGTTCCTGATTGGACATCCCGTCGGGGCGGTAGTGGTTGGAGGCAGCGCGGCATCGAATCCGCAAGCGCAGCTCGGACTGGCGGGAAGCAATAACGGAAGCAACCTGAGCATCGCGCGGAATCTCTTCACGTACGAGGACCACGTAACGCTGACGCGAGGGCGGCACCAACTTGAACTCGGCTTATGGTTCCAGCGATTTCAATCGAACGAAACAATTGCGCTGAGCCAGTTTGGACAGGCGACGTTCACGAGCCTGCAAACGTTCTTGAAGGGAACGATTTCCAGTTTCTTATTCGATCCGTCGCCAACGGAGATGAATTGGCGCTCACTACTGGGCGCGTGGTATGCGCAAGACGCCATCCGGATCAGTCCGAGACTCACGGTGACGCTGGGTTTCCGGGATGAGTTTACGACCGGCTGGAATGAGGCGCACGGCCGGGCCTCGAACTATACTTTTACGAATGGAGTGATTTCGACGCAACCGCACGTCGGAAATTCGCTGTTCACCGTGAATAACGCAAAGTTTTTGCCGCAGCCGCGGATTGGAGCGGCGTGGAGTCCATTCGGCGCGAAGACCGTAATTCGCGCGGGATTCGGGATGTACAACGATCTTCAGGATGCCTTGGGATACCGCGCGGATCAGAATGCGCCGTTCAATCCGACGTTCACCACGCCTCTGAAGGTATCGCAGCTCCCGATCAACCCTGCCGGGCCATTTCCAGCGACGGCGAAGCTCATCCCCGGAGGAGTCCAGCCGGATATGCAGACGCCGACGCTGATATCCTATTCGTTGAGGATACAGCAGCAGCTTTCACCGAACACGTCGCTGACGGTGGGCTACGTCGGATCACATGGTTATCACGAACTGATTGGCATTGATGCGAACGGGCCTTTTCCGGTGATCTGCCCAGCGTCGCCGTGCCCCGCAACCTATCCCGCAACGTTTCCGGCGGAGATAGCGAACACGCCTGTGCCGGCGGGAGGGTACTTTGTGCCCACGAAGACGAAGGCCAATCCCGCAATCGCGAATACGTGGACATGGTTTTCTGAAGGTGACAGCTCCTACAACACGCTGCAAGTGGATGTGAATCGCCGCTTAAGCGGAGGCTTGACGCTGCGAGGTGTGTACACGTTCTCGAAGGTTCTCGACGACGGGGACTCTCTCAATGCGACGACGTCGGGAGGCGGACCGGCGCTGGCTTCGAATCCGTTCAACCTGCGGTCGGATTGGGGCTTAGGGACTTTCGACGTCAGACACGTTGGGGTGGCCAATGCGACTTATGCGCTGCCGGTTGGTCACGGGAAGCGTTTTCTTGCTGGTTTGGAGGGATTCGGGAACGCGGCGGCGAGCGGTTGGACCGTGAACTCCATCGTGACGTTGCAGGGCGGCTTCCCGTTTTCGCCGCAGCTCAGCTACAACCCGTCGAACAATGGGGACACACGGAATCCGGTGCGCCCGTTCGCGAATCCAGCTTTCAGCGGGCCGGTGATTCTTGGCAAGCCGAACCAGTGGTTTAACCCCAATGCGTTTCTGGCACCGGCGAACACGGCTACAAATGGCGGGTTCTATGGAAACGTCGGAAGAGACACGTTGATCGGACCGGGCCTGGCCACGTGGGACTTCTCCGTGCTGAAAGACACGCGGATTCGCGAGCGACTGAATCTTCAGTTTCGGGCGGAGATATTCAACCTTCTTAACCGGGCGAATTTCAACCTGCCCAATGCCGTTGTCTTCACTCCCTCGGGCGTTTCCCCAACAGCCGGCGTCATTACGAGCACGTCGACAACTTCGCGCCAAATCCAATTCGGCCTCAAGTTGTTGTGGTAGGACGTTTGTGTATACGCTTCAGATCTATTCGTAACGCAAGGCGATGATCGGATCCACTTTGGTAGCGCGCCGGGCTGGAATGTAGCAAGCAAGAATTGCCGCGGTAACCAGAACGAGCGAGACTCCGCCAAAGGTGACCGGATCGTGGGCGCTGACTCCGAAAAGCAGGCTTGAAAGGACTCGCATCAGCCCTAGGGCAGCCAGCAATCCAAGCACAAGTCCGGCGACAGCCAACTTAACGCCTTGGCCAATCACCAGCCGCAACACTTGACCCT
>Ga0209118_1000452_pt1 | contig 22633 bp, 18 predicted proteins | sample BlaSpr_A8_Ref_M1_FD_187988 | JGI IMG/M metagenome (GOLD analysis project Ga0209118, IMG submission 187988) | Forest soil microbial communities from Thunder Bay, Ontario, Canada - Black Spruce, Ontario site 2_A8_Ref_M1 (SPAdes) (version 2) | ecosystem: Environmental > Terrestrial > Soil > Boreal...
TTACTAATCAGTCCGTAGTATAGGCTACACTTGAGGCACGAAAGAACGAGCGCACCAGCGCCGGGCGAGATTTGACGTGGGCGAGGTCCGCCTGCACGCGCTCGCGCAACGATTCGTTCTTGCGCAGCGGCTTCTTGCTCACCCCTTGGCGTTTCAGATGATTCCAGACGAACTCATCCGGGTTCAACTCAGGCGCGTAGCCGGGCAGGAAATGTAGTTCCAGCCGGCCCTTGAGGCTCTGCACGTACTGCGCCACCACCTTGGCAACGTGCGCAGGGTGCCTATCGAGCACCAGGAATACCGGGTACTTGCGGCCACGCATGAAATGCTTGAGCAGCGCAATGAACTTGGCGGCGTTCAGCCGCTCGGTGTAGATCTCGAACCAGAATTCGCCTAGCGCATTGACCGCAGAGATCGCGCTTACGCTTTGCCGCTTTCCGCTGGTGGCCACTTCCGGGGTCTGGCCACGCAGCCCCCAAGTGCGCCCCAAAACCTGATCCGAACGTACCCCCGCTTCGTCGAGAAAGAAAATCTTCGCCCCGCGGCGTTTGGCTCTCGCCCGCAGCTTCGGAAACTCCCGCCGCTGCCAATGCTCGATCGCCACCGGGTCGCGCTCGTAGGCTCGTCGCAGCGGCTTCTGCGGCGTGATGTCAAGTTCGGCCAACAGCCTTCCCACCGCCGTCACGCCCAGCTTCACTCCGAACCGATCCGCGATCAGCGCCGAGACGATCTGCCGCGTCCACAGCCCGAAGTCAAAGCCGTACTGCCGGGGATCCTTGCCGTTAATCCAATGCCGCACCTTCAGCTTCTGCGCCGGCGTGAGCTTCGTTTGTGGCCCGGGGTGTTGGCGCGCCCGCAACGCCTTCTCGCCGCCGCGCTTCACCGTCCGCAGCCAGCGGTAGATGGTGGTACGACAGAGTCCATAGCTCTTCATCACGCTGCTCGCGCTCTCACCGGCCTTGACCCGACGCACCGCCCAGCGCCGTATCATTTCCGAGGTGTCGTGAGGCAGCGTTCGGCCATCAATCTTCAGCGTCTTCATGCAACGAAGTATACGCTAGAAAATCTCCAATGTGTAGCCTAAACCACGGACTGGTTAGTAAATCACGCGCTCCGCGGCTTTTTCAGGGCGCTGCGATAAAACTCTGGAAACGATCTGCTGCAGCACGTCATTGGTTGCCATTAGCTCGCTTAGCCTTGCCCACCTGCGACCATCCCTCTCTCCGACGAAAAAGTCGAACCACATTGTGCAGCACATCGGAACGCGCAGGCTTGCCGCAGTTTAATTGAGTCCTGCGATACTCAAATGCAACGGCATGTAAAGCAGGCCGTCCAAAGTATCGTTGGCCGAGTCCGCAGGGAAGACAAACAAATCGGTTTGGCGCTGCCCGTTCCAGACAAGAGCGCAACGCAATGGCAAGCTTGTGGAACGGCCTCAGTGCTACTTCTATATTATGGAACATTATGGAATAGTAACGTCGCGAGATGCCCATTGAGGATTTTGCATGAGTCCCATCGGACTAGCGGACTAGCTGAGTGCGACCGCGCACAGACGCGCTATCCACCCACATCCTGCGCACGGTGCCGAGAGGCGTACCACCACAAACTCTGTTCCTTTTCCGGGAGCATCTATGACTATCCATCACGCATCGTCGGGCGAGTTGATTGACGTTCGCCCATTTCAAGGCAAGATTGAGAGCGCGATGACCAAGGCGCTCTACAGTCGAAGCACCTTGAAGTTTTCCGGATGTTCCTTGTTGCGGGCAAGGTGATTCCCGAACATCAAGTGCCCGGAGAACTTACTGCTCAGTGTCTTGAGGGAAGTGTCGAGTTTAGAGTTGCGGGAACCACTCAACTGATGCGGCGGGGCGATCTGATTTGTGTGGCGGGTGGCGAACCCTACGCACTGAAGGCAGTGGTAGACTGCTCTGTTCTCGTCACCCTTCTGCTGCATCACGGGTAACGGTTTGTCATTGTGCGACCGCACTAGCCCAGAAGCGCCGTGGACAAACCCCTCATCTGCACGATTGGCCATTCAAATCGGCCGATAGAAACGTTCATCGATTTGCTTCGCAGCAATGACGTGGTGCACGTACTTGACCTGAGAAGCGTGCCGCGCTCGCGCCATAATCCGCAATTCAATCGCGATGAACTCCCCACTTTTTTAGACGGAGGACAGATTTCGTATACCCACATTCCAGGCCTCGGCGGCTTGCGCCACGCGCGCGTTGATTCACCCAACGGTGGCTGGCACAACATCTCTTTTCGCGGTTATGCGGATTACATGCAGTCCACGGAGTTTGCCGATAACCTTCAAAGGATCATGGAGCTGGCGAGTACTGAGTGTTGTGCACTGATGTGCGCCGAAGCGGTTCCCTGGCGCTGCCATCGTTCGCTGATTGGTGACGCATTGCTGGTACGAGGCCTGCGTGTCGAAGACATCATTGGGCCGAAGGGACGCAAACCGCATATTCTTACGGCGTTCGCCCATGTTGAGGGTACGCAAGTCACCTATCCGCCACCCGAGCTATCGCAGCAAGCATCTCTTCTGAACGAGATCAACAAGCTCAATGAATCACAGGTGTCCCCGCTGTCCACTGGCTTTTCGATCGCCGGTATGACGCAGTTTTTCAAACAATACATGCGTGGGTGTTGCAAGTTGCAACAACCAATGCCCATCGTCATTGGTGGACCCGGACAAGTTTGTCGGACCCGTGGGTCTGTTGCAGGCCGAGCGCTTTATTGTTGCCAGCCGGGATTGGGCCAAGCAGGCGTGCCTTGATGATTTGAATGATGTCTATCGATTGTTCCGTTGCCGCACTATCGTGAATTGCACGGAGGTGCGTCCCAAAGGTCTCGCCCCGTCGTGATGATGGTGAAAGATTCGCTTTGATAGGAATGCCACCGATTGGATGATGTCCTTGAAACTGGCAGCAGCTCATCGATCAATGCGAGGCGCTGCTCGGGCGTTAGTCGGGAGATTTCCTCTGGCGATATGACTGCGTTCGTCATGGGTCAAGCTCCTTTTCTCACGACTATGTTACTCGCGCACCTTGGAAACTCAACCTGTCTAATGAGTGTCTAATAAAAGGCCAGAGAACCAGCAAATACGTGGGCTTTTGAGCCAAAACAAGCCAGAAATATTGAACAGTCTTTACGTCTAGAGCAAAGCAAGCGCGGGGCTTCCAGGCTCGTTCGGCCGACGGACTGTTAGTCCGTATGTCGTTGGTTCGAGCCAAACTAGGTGAGCTAAATCAATGACTTATGGTCCAAGAGAGCGGCGGATAGTTAGTTATTTCACAGTATTTCACGTCTATCCGCTTGCCTCGCCCCTTCATTTCAGGAAGATAGCGTGGCGCAGAGCGCCGGATAAGTTCTGTGTAACTGAGGCTCCCGAAGTCGTGGGCACTCGACTCGTCGAGCCGGAAGAATGAGTACCAGCGTTTTCCTCGCGTAGCCTTTCGCCCGACCGCGGAACTCGGGCAAGACCTACTACGCCACCGACGGTCACGCCCTCTCGTTCGAGCATTTCATGGATGCCTTCACGCGCCGCGGCGGCAGGCCAAGTGCGCTGCACCTTCCGCGGCTCTCGCATTTACTCGCTCGCGTGATCATTCGCGAGGAGCACATGCAGCAGACCGCACTGGGGATGCTGCCTCGGGCGCCGTCCCCACGCGTGCGGGGATGGAAAACCGAGGTTTGCCGACTACCGGAAGTGCCTCGATCAAGTTATCGAGGCGTGACCCGACGCCCGCTTGGCGTATGGGTCGATCTTGTCTTGTTTAGCGGTGACAACATCCACGTAGGTCAGCAGGGATTTCTCAAATGCGGGCTGATGCGCGACGGGACGTTCTGGGGCCGCGGAGCTTTGTTTCGCGCCTCGCGAGCGGATTGGAACACGTTCAAGATGAACTACCGGTGTCGGGAGGCTGTCTACGGTATTGCCATTCTTCGCGGCCGACGCGGCTGTGCTGGTGTCGGTGATCAGCGTGGCCCTCTTGGGGCGTTTTGAGTCTTGGGGCGACGCCGATTACGCCGATCGACTCCTCTCCGCCATGAGAAAGCAGTTCGGCGGGCATGACGAGAAGGAGGGGGAAGCTGAGATGGGCAAAACCAAGGCGAGCGTGGCGCGGTCCGACGCGCTGGTGCTCTTCGGAGTGACGGGTGATCTCGCCCACAAGATGATCTTTCCGGCGCTCTATGCGATGGCAAAACGAGACGCATTGAAGGTTCCGGTTATCGGCGTCGCCTCTTCGAAGTGGAGTTTGTCGCATTTGCGCGATCGCGTGAGGGACAGCATAGAGCGATCAGGCGGGATCGATAACAAGCGCGCTCTTCGCGATCTTCTCTCCCTCCTCAAGTATGTGGCGGGCGACTACAAGGACCGGGACACGTTCATTGCGTTACAGCAAGCGCTGGGTAGTGCTCGGCGCCCGGCATACTATCTCGCCATCCCGCCTTCGCTCTTCGCGACGGTCATCCTGGGCCTCGGCGGCGCAGGCTTATCCGACCATGCGCGCGTCATCGTCGAAAAGCCCTTTGGACGCGACCTAGCCTCCGCGCGGGAGCTCAACCGCGTCGCGCAGTCGGTGTTCCCGGAAGATTCGATCTTCCGCATCGACCACTTCCTCGGGAAGGAGGCGATCATGAATATCCTCTATTTTCGCTTCGCCAATTCGTTCCTGGAGCCGATCTGGAACCGCAACTGCGTGGCCAGCGTACAGATCACGCTGGCCGAGGATTTCGGCGTAGAGGGTCGCGGCGCGTTTTACGAAAGCGCCGGTTGCCTGCGCGACGTCATCCAGAATCATCTGTTCCAGATCGTCGCGCTGCTGGCCATGGAGCCGCCCGCGTATCAGGGCTATGGCGCCGTCCACAGCGAAAAAGCGAAGGTGTTCCAGGCCATGCGTCCCCTGCATCCGGACGACGTGGTGCGCGGCCAGTACATCGGCTATCGAACAGAGTCGGGCGTGGCGAAGCGCTCCGACGTCGAGACTTATTGCGCGCTGCGGCTTTTCATCGACTCATGGCGCTGGGAGGGGGTGCCGTGGTACCTGCGCTCCGGCAAGTTTCTGGCTGAAACGGCAGCCGAGGTTCTGGTGGAGTTGAATCCGCCGCCGCAAAAGCTCTTCACTGACTCCCGTCCTGTGACCGGGCGGACCAACTATCTGCGCTTTCGGCTTTCTCCCAACTCCGCCATCGCCCTCGCCGCTCGCGTCAAGCGCGCAGGGAAGGAGTTCATCGGTGACCAGCGAGAGCTCTACTTGCTTGAAGAGCAGCCGGGAGAGGAAGCGCCCTACGAGCGGCTTTTAGGAGATGCCATGGCTGGCGACGGAGCGCTATTCACCGGTGAGGACGCGGTTGAGGCCGCCTGGGCGGTGGTCGACCCAGTCCTCAAGACCCACCGCCGGGCCCGCCCCTACAAGCGCGGCGGCTGGGGGCCGAAAGAAGCGGACACACTCATCGCAACTGATGGCTGCTGGCACAACCCCATAACAGCGCGGGCAAGAGCATGACAGTGTCGAACCAGGTCGTATTCCTGCTGGAAGTGGATAACACCCTAACTCGATAACGATCCCATCGTGGCGGACCTTGACGATCATCTGCGGCGGGAGTTTGGCCACGAAAGCCGGGACGGCTGCTGGACAATTTTCGAAGCGCTGCGTGCCGAGCTGGGCTATGCGGACTACTTGGGCGCTTTGCAACGCTACTGGCTGGGAGACTTGAACGACCCACGATTGCTGCGATGTCTTCCTTTCTGGTGGACTATCCGTTTACAAGACGCTTTATTCCGGCGCGCTCGATGTCATCAAGCATCTTCGCACATGAGGCCCGACGGTCATCCTGTCGGATGGCGATGCGGTCTTCCAGCCGCGCAAGATCATGCGCTCAGTGCTGTGGGAAGCGGCCGAGGGCCGGGTGCTGATCTACCTTCATAAGGAGCAGATGCTTGATGCTGTCGTGCGGCGCTACCCGGCCGGGCATTGCGTCATGGTGGACGACAAGCTGCGCATTCTGGCGGCGATGAAAGACGTCCTGGGGAACCGGCTGACGACTGTCTTTCCGCGCCAGGGACATTACGCGCCCGATCCAAAAAACTCACTGCCTATCCGCCGGCTGACATAACGGTCGAGCGCATCGGCGAACTGGTCAATTATGACCTGCCTGCCTTGCTCGGCGTTGTAGACGCCGGTCGGACGGAATAGGAGGCACCATGAAGACTACCCAACAACTGCATGATCTCGGTCAGAGTCTTTGGCTCGACAACATCACCCGTACAATGCTCGACGACGGCACGCTGGCGCGCTACATCGCCGAGGATTCGATTACCGGGCTCACCTCCAACCCGAGCATCTTCGATGCCGCGATCGGCGGCGGCCATGCCTACGACGCCGGCATCAGCGCCAAGACGCTGGCCGGACTCAGCGGCGAAACGCTGTTCATCGGATTGGCGCTGGAAGACCTGCGCCGCGCCGCCGACCTGTTCCGACCGGTGTTCGACTCCACCGATCAGGTCGACGGCTGGGTCTCGATGGAAGTCTCGCCGTTGCTCGCCGCCGACACCGCCGGCTCGGTCGCCGCGGCCCGCACCATCCACCACCAGGCGCGGCGCTACAACCTGTTCGTGAAGATTCCAGGCACGCCGCAAGGCGTGCCGGCGATCGAGGAGGCGATCTTCCTCGGCGTGCCGATCAACGTGACACTGCTGTTTTCGCGTGAGCAGTACCTGGGATCCGCCGGGGCCTACATGCGCGGCATCGAGCGCCGCGTCGAAGCTGGGCGCGATCCGCGGGTGAGCTCGGTCGGCTCGCTGTTCGTGAGCCGCTGGGACGTGGCGAGCAACCCGCAGCTGCCCATCGAACTGCACAACCGGCTCGGCATCGCGGTGAGCCAGCAAACCTACTGCGCCTACCGCGAGATGCTCACGTCGAAGCGCTGGGGCAAGCTCGCCGCCGCCGGCGCCCAGCCACAGTGCCTGCTGTGGGCTAGCACCGGCACCAAGGACCCGGCCGCGTCCGACACGCTGTACCTCGACGCGCTGGCCGCACCCGACACCATCAACACCATGCCGGAGAAGACCCTGCATGCCTTCGCCGACCACGGCAAGCTCCATGGCGTGATGGCGACCGACGGCGGCGACGCCGAAGCGGTACTGGCGCAGATCACCAAGGCCGGCGTGGATATCGACGCGCTGGCGGCCAAGCTGCAGCAGGACGGCGCGCACTCGTTCGTCAAATCGTGGCAGGAACTGCTGCAGCTCACCGGCCGGTCAGAAGGGCGCATCGCGCGATGAGCCGCGCCGACCTCACCACGCTGCACAGTGACCAGCTGTCCGGCGAGAGGATCGAACAGGTGCTCGACCACGCGGCGATCGGCGGCATCAAGGGCCGCGGCAAACCAGCCGCTCGCGGCGACGGCCTTTCCGGCAACGAGGCGATCTACAAGATCTACGCCGAAAGCTTCATCGGCAAGGAGCATCTGCAGCGCGTCCTGAAGGAAGCGCAGGGCATCGTCGACGCGGCGCTCGCCTGAACCTGATCGCTGCCGGCCCGCCGCCCTCGAAGGAAAACCTCATGCACGACTCACTCGACCAGCAATGCATCAACACGCTGCGCTTCCTGTCGGTGGACATGGTGCAGCACGCCAACAGCGGCCACCCGGGCCTGCCGCTGGGCGCCGCGCCGATGGCCTATGCGCTGTGGACGAAGCAGCTCAAACACCACCCGGGCGACCCGCACTGGGCGGATCGCGACCGCTTCGTGCTGTCGGCCGGGCACGGCTCGGCGCTGCTGTACAGCCTGCTGTTCGTCACCGGTTACGGCCTGTCGCTCGACGACCTCAAGCAGTTCCGTCAATGGGGCAGCAAGACGCCGGGCCATCCGGAGCGCGGCCACACGCCCGGCGTCGAAGTGACCACCGGGCCGCTCGGGCAGGGCTTGGCGAACGCGGTGGGCATGGCGATCGGCGAGGCGCAACTGGCCGCGCGCTACAACCGCGATGGCCACGCCGTGATGGACCACCACACCTGGGCGATCATCAGCGACGGCGACCTGATGGAGGGCGTGGGCTCCGAGGCGTCGTCGCTGGCCGGCCACCTGAAGCTCGGCAAGCTGATCTGCCTATATGACGACAACTACGTGACGCTGTCGGCCGGCACCGACATCACGTTTTCAGAAGACCGCGCGAAACGCTTCGAGGCCTACGGCTGGCAGACGATTCAAGTGCTCGACGGCAACGACCTGGTCGCGATCAGCGCCGCACTCGATGCTGCCCGCGCCGATACCACGCGGCCCTCGTTGATCCTGGTGCGCACGCACCTGGGCTTCGGCTCGCCCGAGCAGGACAGCTACAAGGCGCATGGCTCGCCGCTCGGCGTCGAAGACGTCGAGAAGACGAAGCAGACGCTGGGCTGGCCGGTCGAGCCGCCGTTCCTGGTGCCCGAGGCGGCCCTCGCGCATTTCCGCGCGGCGCTCAGCCGCGGTGCGAAGGCGCAGGCCGACTGGAACGCGCGCTGGAATGCGTATGCCCAGACATTCCCCGCACTCGCGCAAGAGCTGCAAGGGCGTCTGCGTGGCGAACTGCCCGCCGGCTGGGATGTCGATATTCCGATCTTCCCCGCCGACGCGAAGGGCATCGCCACGCGTGTAGCCGGCGGCAAGGTGATGAACGCGATCGGCTCGAGGCTGCCTACGCTCGTCGGCGGCTCGGCCGATCTCGATCCGTCGACCCACACCGCGCTGAAGGGGCAGGGCGACTTCCACCCGCCGATGACAGCGGGCGAAGACACCGAAGGCTCCGACGGCGGCGGCTGGAGTGCGGCGGGGCGCAACCTGCACTTCGGCGTGCGCGAGCACGCGATGGGAGCGATCGTCAACGGCCTGGCTGCGCATGGCGGTTTCGTGCCGTTTGGGGCCACGTTCCTGATCTTTTCCGACTACATGCGCCCGGCTATCCGCTTGGCCGCGCTGATGGGCCTGCACGTCGTGCACGTGTTCACCCACGACAGCATCGCGCTGGGCGAAGACGGTCCGACGCATCAACCGGTGGAACAGCTGGCCAGCTTGCGCGCGATCCCCAACCTCACCGTGATCCGCCCCGCTGACGCCAACGAAACCGCGGTGGCGTGGCGGGTGGCCGTGGAAGCCCGCGATCGTCCGGTGCTGCTGGCGCTGAGCCGGCAGGACTTGCCTACGCTCGACCGCAGCCGCTATGCCAGCGCCGATGGGCTGCGCCGCGGCGCGTATGTGTTGAGCGATGCGAACGATGGCCAACCGGTGCTGATCCTGATCGCAAGCGGCTCCGAAGTCGGCCTGATCCTCGCCGCCGCCGAGCGTTTGCAAAATGAAGGCGTCGCCGTGCGCTGCGTGTCGATGCCAAGCTGGGAACTGTTCGATGCCCAGCCGCGGGCCTACCGCGACGAAGTGCTGCTGCCGGATGTGCCTGCGCGCCTGGCGGTGGAGCTGGGCGTGGCGCAGGGTTGGCAACGCTACGTCAAGGATCGTGGCGACATGCTCTGCGTCAAATCCTTCGGTGCCTCCGCCCCCGCCGACGTGCTGCTGCGCGAATACGGCTTCACCGTCGAGAACGTGGTGGCACGCGCCAGAGTATTGCTTGGGCAGTCGCAAACCGACCCCGTGCGCGAGGCGCACGCAACTCGCGGGGCTATGCCATGAGCCGCCCATTCAAGGTCGGTGATCACGTGCGCTGGAATTCCGAGGCGGGTCACGTCAGCGGCACGATCATAAAGGTGCACACGCGCGACACCGATTACAAGGGTCACACGCATCGCTGCAGCGAGGATGATCCGCAGTACGAAATCAAGAGCGACAAGACCGACCACGTGGCGATGCACAAGGGCGCTGCGCTGCGCAAGATCGATTGAGCAAATGCAACCCGGACCGAGCCCATCGAAGCGGAGTAGGCGCAGTGTAGGCTTCTGCCCAACACCCGCCGGTTCGACGTGCCGCGACGGTGGGCCAGAGTCCACGCTACGAAAGCAATGACGCGTCCAGCGGCACGTCGACACCGGAAGGTGGGCGAATCGCACGCGCGGGAATGTCGGCACCGGCACGCCAGTGCGTCACCGCTTCGCGCTTGGCTTCACCGTCGATCAGAAACAGCACCGCGCGGGCGCAACTCAATCGCGCGGCGCTGAGCGACACCCGCGGCGGTGGCGGCTTGGGTGCATCGAGTACCGCCAGCACGTCCGGCGCGTCGCCTTCGGCGCCCCAGTCGTGGCCGGGGAACAGACTGGTGGTCCTCACCGAGCCGAGCAGGACCAGATCGAACTCGCCGACGCCGCTCAAGACTTCCGCGTAGGTACGCGCGGGGCCATCACGGCGCCGAGTTCGGCGCGCAGCACATGGCATTGCGAGGGCGGGACGGGCAATGATCGAGCCACGCGTCCGCGGCTATCTCCTGATGCGTTCGGGGTCGTCGGGCGGTAGACAGCGTTCGTCGCCGAAGTACACCTGCCAGCGCGACCAACTGCTGGATCGTCGATGGCCTCTGCGCCGTGCCGGTTTTGAAGGCGGCTGGTTGAAGTAACGCAATGAAACTTGGCATGGTGGGTCTGGGACGAATGGGCGCCAATATGCGGAACGCCTGATGGAAGGCGGCCACAAGCTGACCGGCTTCGATCCGAACGCGGACGCGCGCAAGGCAGTGGAGGCCAGGGGCGCGTTCGACTGCTGCCGGATAACCGGTCAGTGCCAGCCCGGTCGCGGCGATGCTGGCCGCCCCAGTTCGCTGCGGTCTTGTCCGACACCAGACCGTTGAGCGGATGGTCTCGTACTGAAATTAGGCGAACGCCTTGTTATGCAGATGCTGCAGTTGGTGTCCGGACTGGAGAGGATGGCTGAGCGGCGGGGAACGCATGGATCGGATGGAGGTCTGTCTCGAGCTAGTGTCATGCGAGTGGGAGATCGTCACGCACCAGCCTGCGTCGATCTCCGGTCATCCTACACTGCTCATTCGTGAAGCGTAGGTTGACGTCGTGCATACCGACGCTGCGCTATGCTGAAGTTTTCTTCGCTGTAGACAGGATCGTCCATGCCTTCTCTCACGCCTTCCTCCGCGATCGCCACACGCCGGCTGTGCCTGCTCTCGAACGGCGCATACAGCGTGATGCTGAGCGACACCGGCTCCGGCTTCAGCCGATGGCGCGACCTGTCGGTAACGCGCTGGCGCGAAGATGTCACCCGCGACCACTGGGGCAGTTATCTGCTGCTGCGCGATGAGGATAGCGGCGCGGTGTGGTCGGCCACCCGGCAGCCATTCAGCGCAGCAGCGCAGGATGTTGCGGTGAATTTCAGCGCCGGTCGCGCCGAGTTCGTCCGCCGCGATGGCGCACTGGTCAGCGCGCTGGAAATCGCCGTGGCCGGCGACGCCGATACCGAGCTGCGCCGGCTCACCCTGAGCAACCCTAGCGACGAGCCGCGCACGTTATCGCTGACCTCGTACACCGAGTTGGTGCTCGGCCCGGTCGGTGCCGACAACGCGCATCCGGTGTTCTCCAAGATGTTCGTGCAGACCGCATGGGATGCGCGGCATGGCTTGTTGCTGGCCACCCGACGGCGGCGCGCGAACAGCGAGCCGGAAGTCTGGGCCGTCCATGCGCTGCAGGTCGAAGGTCAGCCGGTCGACGACACGCTCCAATACGAAACCGATCGTGCACGCTTTCTTGGTCGCTGCCGCACGTTGCGTGATGCGCAGGCGATGCAGCCTGGTACCGCCTTGTCGAACACCACCGGCTGTGTGCTCGATCCCGTTTTCAGCCTCCGCCAACGCGTCACCGTCGCGCCCGGTGCCAGTGTACGGCTGTTGCTGTGGACGCGACTGGCCGATTCGCGTGAGGGTGCGCTGGCATTGACTGCGCAGCTGGACAACGCGAACGCCGCAGAGCAACTGTTCGCCAGCGCCGCGCGCTACGCCGCGGCCGAACTGACGCGGCTCGGCATCGACGCGGCGCAAGACGCACGTTTCGCGCACTGGCTGGTTGGATTGCTGATCAGCGATCCGCGCCAACGCGCCGCACCCGAAGTGTTGGCGCGCGGTCGCGGTGGCTCGCCCAGGCTGTGGGCCGCTGGCATTTCAGGCGATCGACCGATCATGCTGCTGCGCCTCGACAACCAGGCCGACCTGCCGCGTGCGCAGGAGCTGCTGCTGGCGCAAAACGACTGGCGCAGCAAGCGGTTGTCCGTCGATGTGGTGCTGCTGGATACCGCTACCGGCGCCGATGGCGACGCACTGCACAGCGCGCTTGAAGCGCTGGTAAGCACGCAGCAAGCTCAGCTGAAAGCCGACACTGCAGCGGTCAAGGCCGAACTATTTGCCTTGCGCGACAGCGCGATCAACGACGATTTGCGCAACGGTCTCATCACGGCGGCCCGTGTGCTGCTTGATGGTGCTGAACCAGCGCGCGCAGCTAACGCACCGACGCCCGTCACGCCCAGGCCACCGGCGACTATCCGCGCTAGTATTCCGGCTTCCGCTACAAGTACGCGGACCGCGGGCAAACTGGAATTCGCCAACGGCATCGGCGGTTTCAGTCGTGCCGGCCGCGCGTATCAAATCCATCTCGACGGCGAGCGCTGCACACCGGCACCTTGGGTCAATGTGATCGCGAACCCCGTGTTCGGTTTCCTGGTGTCGGCCGAGGGCGGCGGCTATGTGTGGTCGCTCAACAGCCAACAGAACCCGATCACGCCGTGGCCGAACGACCCGGTCAGCGACAGTCCGCACGAGGTGCTGTATCTGCGCGACGAGGCCAGCGGCGCATTGTGGAGCGCCACCGCGCTGCCTATCCGCGTGATCGGCGCGAAGTATTCGACCACGCACGGCAAGGGCTGGAGTCGCTTCAGCAACGACGCGCACGGCATCGACCTGGAACTGACCCTGTGCGTGCCGACCGCCGATCCACTCAAGCTGTCGCGGCTGCATCTGTGTAACCGCTCGGCGCGCACGCGCCACCTGTCGATCACCAGCTATGTCGAATGGGCGCTGGGCGCGAACGGCACCACGCCGGCGCCGTTTGTCATCACCTCGCGCGATGAGCAGACCGGCGCGCTGTTTGCACGCAATCCATGGCGCAGCGATTTCGGCGGACACGTCGCGTTCGTCGATCTGGCCGGCCAGCAGCACTCCATGAGCGGCGATCGCAGCGAGTTTCTGGGCTCGCTCGGCGCGGTCGATCGGCCCGTCGCACTGCGGGACAACACGCCGTTATCTGGCCGGCTGGGTGGCGCGCTCGATCCTTGCGGCGCTTTGCAGACGAGGATCGAATTGCCGCCGCATACACAGATCGACCTCGTCTTCCTGCTGGGCGATGCCGCCTCGGAAACCGAGGCCCGGGCATTGATCGCGAAATACCGCATGACCGACATCGAGCAGGTCCTCGCCGAAGTTGCCGCACAGTGGAATGACCTCCTCGACACCGTGCAGGTACGCACGCCAGATCGGGCGATGGACATCATGCTCAACGATTGGCTGCTGTACCAGGTGCTGAGTTGTCGCGTGTGGGCGCGCACCGCGTACTACCAGGCGAGCGGCGCATATGGCTTCCGTGACCAGTTGCAGGACGTGATGGCGCTGTGCGTGAGCCGGCCCGATCTCGCCCGCGAGCATCTGCTGCGCGCCGCTGGCCGCCAGTTTGCCGAAGGCGACGTACAGCACTGGTGGCTTCCGCCGGGCGGTCAGGGTATGCGCACGAGGATCAGCGACGACCGCAGCTGGCTCGCCTACGTCGCCACGCACTATGTCGGCGTGACCGGCGATGCCGCGGTGCTGGACGAGGTGCTGCCGTTCCTGTCGGGCCAGGCGATTGCCGACGGTGCCACTGATGCATTTTTTCAGCCGACCGAGTCTGACCAGAAAGGCAGCGTGTACGAGCACTGTGCCCGGGCGCTCGATTCCAGCCTGACCCGGGGCGTGCACGGTCTGCCGCTGATCGAAACCGGCGACTGGAACGACGGCATGAATGCCGTCGGCGAACAGGGCCGCGGCGAAAGTAGCTGGCTCGGCTGGTTTCTGCTGGCCACCATCACCGCATTCGCGCCATACGCAGAGCAGCGCGGCGAGACCGAACGCGCAAAATGCTGGCGCGACTACGCTGCCAGCATGCGCAATGCCTTGGAACAGGCGTGGGACGGCCAGTGGTACCGCCGCGGCTATTACGATGACGGCACCCCGCTCGGTTCGCACGAAAGCGAGGAATGCCGTATCGACACCATCGCACAATCGTGGAGCGTTATGGCCGGCGCTGCGAACCCGCAACATGCGGCGCAGGCGATGGCCTCGGTCGATCGCCTGTTGGTCGATCACCAGCACCAGATTGCGCGACTGTTCACCCCGCCGTTTGACCACAGCACGGAAAACCCCGGCTACATCAAGGGCTATCCGCCGGGCGTACGCGAAAACGGCGGCCAGTACACACACGGTGCAACCTGGTCGATCTTTGCCTGGGCGAGGCTCGGTGACGGCGATCGCGCCGGTGCGCTGTTCGACCTGCTCAACCCGACCCACCACTGCGACAGTGCCGAAGCGGTGACACGCTACAAGGTGGAACCGTACGTCTCCTGCGCGGACGTCTACTCAGTCGCACCGCACATCGGCCGCGGCGGCTGGACCTGGTACAGCGGCTCCGCCGCGTGGTTGTACCGCGCCGGTTTCGAAGCCGTGCTCGGCTTCCAGTTGTGCGGCGATCAACTGCGCATCGATCCGTGCATTCCGAAACACTGGCCCGGCTTCCAACTCACCTATCAGCATCGCGGTCAGCAACACGTCATTACCCGCTACGAGATCACGGTCGAAAATCCAGGCCATGTCTGTCACGGTCTAACTCGCGTGGAACTCGACGGCGAAGCACTCGCTGCCACGGACGCGATTGCCTTGGCGGATGACGGCCAAACCCACTCGCTGCGCGTCGTGCTCGGCTAGTCCCAGCCTTGCTCCCTGCCGTCAGCGCCGACGCGTACGTGATGCACTGAGCTTGCGGGTAAGCGTGTCGCGACGGTTGCGCAATCAGGCACTGCTTTCATATATTGCAAGCGAATGACGGCTTTGGGGGGATTGCTGATTGCTGCGCCGGCGCCGATTTGCCGAATGACCGGCCAAGGAGCCGCCATTCGTAGCGACTTCCTCGACCGTCTCTTCCTGGCCGAAGCGCTGCATTCTGGAAATGTTTCATCGCTTCATCCGTCGCAATGAATTTCGCATCCACCCATAACGCATGATCCGCCACTCCGTCCTGCATTCGGTGATACTGGTCACGGCTGACAGTGAAGACAGGTCATGCGACCGCGGGCTGCTCGACGATTGAAGCCGGATATGGCTACCCGCGCTTAGTCGGCTTTGCCAATGGCCTTGTCGCAGGCCCTGATGAGTGCAGGGACGATTTCGTACAGGTCGCCGACGATGCTGTAGTCGGCTTCGGCATGGATCGGAGCCTTGATGTCGTTGTTAATGGCGACGACGGTGCGCGCGCCCTTCATGCCTACAATATGTTCAATCTGGCCCGAGATCCCGCAGGCGATGTAGAGGTTGGGCTTGACAGTTTGGCCCGAAAGTCCGATACGTCTATCCACCGGCAGCCAGTCCACATCGCCGGTCAGCGGTCGCGATCCAGCCAGCACGCCACCCAATAGCTTGGCGAGCTTCTCCAGTTGTTGCAGGTCTTCCATATTCTTCACACCACGGCCGGCGGACACGATGATTTCCGCCTTGGTGATATCCACTTGACTTCGGGAGCGCTGATTCACGCTCAAGATCTTGAGGCGTGGCGGAGGAACCTCGACGGACAGTTCTCGAGTACTGCCGCGCATCTCGGAGACTTGCTCCGCTCTGGAGAAACGCTTAGGCGCCACGGTGGCCATACGCGGTACGGCGCTGAGCAATTGCCGCGACACGAATCGCCCTCCGTAAATCCGACGGTCGACCCGCAAATTGCCCGCGTCGTCCAATTCCAGCGCAACGCAGTTGCTCGCACACGGGATCTGCAGTGTCTGCGCCACGCGTGCCGCTATCTCTGCGCCGGTACGCGTGGCCCCTACCAGCACGATGTCGGGGGCGGACGCGCGGATTGCTTCACACAGTCCGGCCGCAATTGACTCGTCCGAGGCGATCGCATCACCTAGCAGAGTATTCACAATCAAACCCTCGTCGGCGCCACGCGCCAAGCCGTCTTCGAGCAGGGCACGGGCGTTGCTGCCAACACCTGCAACGCTAAGGGATCGGTGCAAGCGCGACGCTAGGTCGCGCCCAATCGTCAGTAGTTCGCCAACCAGTTCGAGGTTCTCCGAGAAGAGCAGAACCCCACCCTTTTCGCTGTTTTGCTGTGCACTCATCAAAGCGTCACCTCTCCGTCGGCGCCCAGGCGGCGCAGCAAATCCATCACGATCTCGTCTGCGGACTCTCCCTTGATCACAACCTGCTTACGCGCGCTCGGCGGTGAAAATACGTCCAGCACTTCCACCGAGGGGAAGGCTCTGAGTTGCTCGATGTCAAGGCCGGTAAGCTCTGCCAGCGCCAGCTCGACCATTGGCTTGCGTCCCGCCCCCATGATCTGCAAGACCGTAGGCATTCTGGCGGTGTTGATCTCGGTGCCAACGGTAGCGATTGCTGGAATAGTTACCTCGACCGTCTCTGAGCGATCCTCAATGGCGCGCTCCGCACGCAGCACGCCATCCTGGAGGGTCAGGCCAGTGGCATAGGTGACAGCCGGCAGACTCAGTGCGGCCGCTAAGCGCGGGCCAACCTGCTGGTTGTATTCGTCAGCGGATGCCTCGCCACAGATCACAAGGTCCCATTGCGAGAGCGTTTCACGTGCGGCGATGGTGCGCGCCGCTGCGGCCAGCACCGTCGCTACGCGCAAAGGGTCGCGGGCCAGTCGCTCGCCGTCCTTGACCAGATAGACGGCAGCCACGCCCATGGCAAGGGCCTTGAGCACGACGTCCTTGGGCGGCACCTGGGAACAAAGACTCATCGCGATCACCCGACCTCTGTGCGCGGCGGCAAGCTGCAGCGCGGCCTCGATGGCATTCTCATCGAAAGTGCTGATGCGGAACGGTGCGCGCTTCAGGTCCGGCCGGCCAGTCGATGGCTCTGCCTGCAATTGGCTGGGATCCGGAACAAACTTGATACAGACAAGAATATTCAGAGCCGTAGAGGTGCCAACGGATGTCATGCGCGCTCCTTCTCCTAGCTGCCCAGCCGCTGATCGTCACTTACACCTGGCGGGACGACATGCGTGTTCTCGACGAGGGCTTCGGCGACGATCTCCGAGATGTCCCGTATCTGTATCTCTTTGTTGCCGGGAGTGGTCTGCGCGCCCTGTTCCAGCATCTTGATGCAGAAGGGACACTCAGCCACAACGGTTCGGGCGCCTACCTGTACCGCCTCGCGGATGCGGATAACGCCGGCCGGTTCCTTTTTTGGCGCGTCGTACCAATAGTTGGCCCCACCCGCGCCGCAACAGAAACTCTTCTCACGGTGACGCGGCATCTCAACGGTGTTAAGCCCGTATACCGCTTGCAGAACCTCGCGAGGTGCATCAAAAATCTGGTTGTAGCGCCCGACGTAGCAGGAGTCGTGAAGCGTCGCCACGGGCTGGGTGCCGGGTTTGAGGCGGACCCTGTTTTCCCGCAGCAGTTGTGCGATTAGCTCCGAGTGGTGATAGACCTCGAAGCACCCCCCGAAGCGCGGATACTCGTTCTTGAGCACATGGAAGCAGTGGGCGCAATGGCTCACGATGCGCTCCACCCCATGGCGCTTCAGCGTGTCGATGTTCTGCAACGCGAGTTGTTGGAACAGCCCCTCTTCGCCGAGGCGCCGCGCCGCGTCCCCGCTGCACGCCTCCTCTTCGCCGAGGAATGTGAACTCAATGCCGGCGGCCCGGAGGATTTTCACCGTGGCCTTGACGACGGCCGCGATGCGCGCGTCATAGTTGGCCGCGCATCCGGTCCAGTACAAATAACTCTTCGCTATGGAGCGCTTGCTTTCCTGCTGAGACGGCGGGCGGATGGATTCCAAGGCTCTCTGCTTTCTATTTCGCAGTTTCCGGAGGCGCTAGCTCTGCCGCCAGGCGCGAGCGGTTGGCTGGCGGCAAACCGTACGGATTGAAACTGCGCCCGAGGTTTCCTAGAAACTCGGTTTGCCGCTTGTCGATCTGCTGGCGCGTTACCAACTCCCGGCGGAACGGGACAATGTAGTCGACCGGCCGAATAAACACCGGGCATGCCTCTACGCAGGCGCCGCACGTCGTGCAAGCCCACAGCGCCCCGGCGGACACGGTGCCAGCATCGAGAAGATCGGTCTTCGTATCGCCCGCAAACTGCTTGGCGCGCAAGCTCTGCACCAGTTGCCGAGGCGACAGAGCCGTACCGCTAGCGACTGCCGGGCAAACGCTGTCGCAGCGCCCGCAATTCGTGCACGCCATGAGTGCGAAACGCTGTGCGTGACTCAGTTCGGCGAGCGTCGCCGCACCGACCTTCACATCGAAATTGCCGCTTGCCTCGATCTCCCGAAGATCGAAGGGCGTGTCCAACTCCAGTTTCGGGCGGCCTGGGTGCACCATCAGGTTCAACGGGGCGGTTATGGAATGGAGGAAGGCCGTATACGGCAGAGCGGCAATGATCGTGAATGCGACAAAGGCGTGTGTCCACCACAGGATCACGTAGATGAGCTCGCCCGTGTGACCGAGACCGACGGAACGCAGCGGACCCGCCACGACGTTTCCGACGAATGACCAAGGAGCCCAGGCACGGGCCTAAGGGCAAGTCTCAAGCCCTCCAAAATGAAGCCAGTAAGCCCCATATACAGCAGGCCCACGATAAGCAGCACAAACTGCCACTGCATGCGCCGCTGGTCAGGACTTGTGCTGGGCAGCTTTATCAGCCGCCAGGTAAGTGCGGCAATCAGACTGACGACAAAAACGAGGCCTAACGCATCAAGCAGAGCCTCCAAATAGAGGTAAGGCGAGCCGACCAGTATTCGGGCGCCCAGCGGTCGGAACACGTCCCAGTCCAGGGCGACCACCGCAGTACCGAAGAACAGCGTCAGAAAGCCGTAGAAGATTCCCACGTGCGGCCAGCCGCGTGCTCGGTGCGCGACGCGTCGCTGCAAGAACCCGTACCACAGCAGGCGACGCAGTCCTCCGGTAACGCCGCCTGGCCCTGTAGTGACAAGTTGCACAAGCCCCGACGCTCGCAAGCGCAGGTAGAGACCGGCGCAGAAGGCGACCGCAAACGGCACGAACACGAGGTACAAGATCAGTTCGGAGCCTTGCGGCACAAGGCCGAAGGTTGGCCGGCTTGGCGTCAATGGCGTTCCTTCCGGGGCGGAACCATGTTTGCTGCCGGGCCTCGGCCGATAACGGCCGAGGCCGACAGCTGTGCGCAGTCCTAGTACTCAGACCTGCGATGGCGGCGTCACAACCGACCCGATTCCCTCCATGTCCTTGGTGAACTCAATGGCCTCGTTGTCCATGAAGGCGCGCGGGTTGAAATTCTTGTCCGCCATCACGCCCCAAATCTTACGCCGCTGCATGCCCATGTTGCCGGCGTCGTAGATCGGGAAACACAGCATGTCGCGCAGATACTTCTCAAGGGGATGGCTGCGCCGGTCATAACTGTTGACACCCATCACGCGCATGCAGTCATAGACAATCTGCGTGCCGACTTCACCGGGATAGATTTTGGCCATCGCCCCTAAGGCCTGATTTTCGCAGTCATGCAGGTCGGCGTAGTAGCCCGCTTTGTAGCAAAGATACCGACAGGCTTCGATGCGCATTGCGATATCCGTCAGCATGTACCCAACATTCTGGTGATAGATGATTGGATGCGTGCCTCCCGCGGTGTAAGTCTTGCACCAATCCAGCGTGTACTCGTAAGCAGCCCGCGCGGTTCCCACCGCTGCGATGCCTGCCACCGGGCCAGACCAGGTGAAGTCCTTGCTAATGATGAGATCGCCGTTGCCAACAGCGAACACGTTCTCTTCGGGAACACGCGCATCCTTGAACCGGATGTCACAGTTCTGATTGAGCCGCTGCCCCATCTTGTCGATCACCGGCTCATAGGTGACGCCGGGCGTGCCGCGCGGGACCAGTATCGCGGACAATCCACCCTTGCCGCCCTTGCCCGCGTCGCTGCGTATTTCGGACGATCGTGACGGGAGCCCTTTTCCTGCGCCACGTACAAGGGCAGCGATAAAGGGGACTTCGAGGCTGCCACGCGTATGGCATCCGTTGCGGTTGCCGACGCGGACGCCCAGCCCACCACCAACAGAAGCGTCCAAGTCAAGCGGCTGCACAAGCGTCGCGTCGCATGCAGGGGTGATGGCGTTTGTGTCTCAAAGTTGGCTTGCATAGGGGCCAAATGCACTCAAGGGTAGTTGTGCAGCCGCGGCTGCCGGTCCATCGCAGCGGGATACGGGGACGCATTCTGCAGTTATCTGTGAGCATTGCACACAACGCGGGGCGGCTAGGGCACGAATAGCGTGGGCCGGCACCAAGCGAGGTCGAACTTTGAGGTGTCTGCAGCTCAATGACTTGGCACGAGTTCGAGCGACGGTGAGATGTTGATCGAATGTCTCCTTGCGGAATGCAGGTCCCGGACGCCAGACGGGGCTAGTCAATGGGTTTCTCCCAAGCGGGCTGACGCTTTAAGGAGCCAGGCCAACTGCCGGATCTCGCCCCGTGGGCGGCTGTACACCCAGGAACGCGCCGAAACGCATTTAGTGTTTCCTGCCGGCTAACGCGCGCTTCGTAGCGCGCGTTAGCCGTGACAGCGAGTCTTTTGGTCCGGCCTCGAGCTCACGGCGCTGTGCGATCCGCGCGATTGCCCCGCGCCAATTCGTTGGGAAGCCAAAGTGACAGTGACAGTTGACGCGGCATTGGGTGTCGCTATCGGCACTGCAGCCGAGGTCTTCGCGGACTGCAATGTCCAGCGGTAACTGAACATTCAATCCGCGTGATGTGTTGCCCTTGTAGGTAACGTCTTCTTGATAATCTTTTACGCTGACGTGTCCCGTCTATGAGTCCCAGGTCAAGCGACCCCAACTTTGAATTTGCCGCCGTGATGACTCATCTCCTGTTTCGACTTGCTCACGATCAAAACGAAACATTGCGGATTTCATTCGGGTCCGTCACCCTCGTCCGCGAGAGCGGTCTGTCGAGATATATCGGCTGGTGGCGGATACGTGATTTGCGTCCCCTCAACGTGGGCGAATGCCGTAAGAATATGCGGTTTGCGGCCTTTCGGCCCAATGATGTCTTCGACACGCATTCCTCGTACAAGCAATGCATCACCAATCAGCGAACGATGGCAGCGCCAGGGAACCGCTTCGGCGCACATTAGTGCACAACACTCAGTACTCGCCAGCTCCATGACCCTTTGAAGGTTATCGGCAAACTCCGTGGACTGCATGTAATCCGCATAGCCGCGAAAAGAGATGTTGTGCCAGCCACCGTTGGGCGAATCAACGCGCGCGTGGCGCAAGCCGCCGAGGCCTGGAATGTGGGTATACGAAATCTGTGCTGCGTCTAAAAAAGTGGGGAGTTCATCGCGATTGAATTGCGGATTATGGCGCGAGCGTGGCACGGTTCTCACGTCAAGGACGTGCACCACGTCATTGCTGCGAAGCAAATCGATGAACGTTTCGATCGGCCGATTTGAATGGCCAATCGTGAAGATGAGTGGTTTGTCCACGGCGTTTATCGGCGAGTCCGGTCGCATCATGACAAACCATTACCCGTGGTGCAGCAGAAGAGTGAAGAGAACAGCGCAATCTTCCATCCCTTTCAGTGCGTGGGATTCACGACCTGCCACACAAATCAGATCGCCCTGCCGCATCAGTTGACTGGCTCCCGCAACTGTAAACTCGACACTTCCCTCAAGACACTGAACAGTAAGTTCTCCTGGCACTTGATGTTCGGGAATCCCCTTGCCCGCAACAAGAAACATCCGGAAAACTTCAAGGTAGCTTGCCTTGAAATGGACAAACGTCAATCAACTCGCCCGACGATGCGTGATGGATAGCCATAGATGCTCCCGGAAAAGGAACAGAGTTCGTGTTGGTACGCCCCTCGGCACCGTGGGCAGGATGTGGATAGCGCGTCTGTGCGCTGTCGCACTCAGCTAGTCCGATGGCGACTCATGCAAAACCCTCAATCGCGTCTCTCGACCGTATGCCTGCCGCATGATCGATTCAGCCTCCATCACTGTGCGTTAGCGGGGCCTGTCGCTTTGCGCCAGCCTGCCTTGTAGCAAAGCGCGCTACGAGGTCACTGTTCCGTGTGATGTGCCAACACCTCCAGCGCATGACGGGCACGATCTTGCAGGGCACGATAGCTGCGTTCCCATTCCCCGTTTCGCGGCGTTGTGTTTGCGATTTGACGCATTTGCGCAGCGAGCGCAGCGATGTCGGCCTGCACGACCGCCAGTTGCTTACTTAGCTCATCATAGTCGGACGCGTAGACCAGTTCGACCTTGCGGTCCTGGCAAATACCGATACAGTCCTGTGGGCCATCAAGTTTTCCGCAGCCGATGCACTGCCATGCCTTCATGTACTCAATCATTGGATGCCAACTCCATATCTGACCGGCGCTCTTGTCGCCTCGACCATTGCCCCACGAATCAAT
>Ga0209118_1000453_pt1 | contig 22619 bp, 20 predicted proteins | sample BlaSpr_A8_Ref_M1_FD_187988 | JGI IMG/M metagenome (GOLD analysis project Ga0209118, IMG submission 187988) | Forest soil microbial communities from Thunder Bay, Ontario, Canada - Black Spruce, Ontario site 2_A8_Ref_M1 (SPAdes) (version 2) | ecosystem: Environmental > Terrestrial > Soil > Boreal...
CGATTCACGAGAGTCCCTGGCCTATTTGCTCCATCATGCACTGGCGGCCCTACCGATTTCGCATGTAAGCACGGAATCGGTGTGTGACATGTTTACTTCAATTCAATGGTATCTGATTGAGTTGGCGGGGCAATGTTACACCGCCACGGTGGCGTTTCCCTGAAGTGACAACTTTACTAGAGAATTTGCGACAACTTTAAGTTCGTTTTACACCGACGCCACCGTCAGTTCGTCATCGGACTACTGTGTGACCGCCTCTTTTTCACTGATCCCCAACGCCTTGGCAACACCTTCGCCATAGGCAGGATCGGCCTTGCGACAGTTGGCGATGTGCCGAAGCTGTATTTCCCGCGTTGCGCCACCAATCGAACGGGCCGTGTTTTCAAATAGCCGTTGCTTCTGTTCCTTGCTCATCAAGCGGAACAAGTTGCCGGGCTGCGAATAGTAGTCGTCATCCTCACGGTGATCCCAATGGTCCGCCGCACCCTGGATGGCTAACGGCGGCTCGGCGTAGTCGGGCTGCTCTTGCTATTGGCTCTTGCTGTTCGGCTCGTACCCAATGGTGCCTCCCTGATTGCCATCGACACGCATGGCGCCGTCGCGGTGGTAGCTTTGGAACGGGCAACGCGGGGCGTTGACCGGGATCTGATGATGGTTCACGCCCAGCCGGTACCGCTGTGCGTCGCCGTAGGAAAACAGTCGCCCTTGCAACATCTTGTCCGGCGAAAAGCTGATGCCGGGCACGACGTTGGCCGGATTGAACGCAACCTGTTCCACTTCAGCAAAATAATTCTCGGGATTTCGGTTTAGTTCGAGGACGCCCACTTCCTGCAGAGGATAGTCCTTGTGCGGCCACACCTTCGTCAGGTCGAACGGGTTTACGTGGTAGGTCGCAGCGTCTTTCTCAGGCATGATTTGCACGAACAATTTCCAGCGCGGAAAGTCTTTCTTCTCGATGCTGTCGAAGAGGTCGCGCTGGGCGCTTTCGCGGTCGCGCCCGATCAGTTCGGCGCTTTCTTGATCCGTCATATTCTGGATGCCCTGCTGGGTCTTGAACGTGAACTTTACCCAATGCCGCTCATTTTTCGCATTGATGAAACTGAACGTATGGCTGCCGAACCCATGCATGTGGCGATAGGAGCGGGGAATGCCGCGGTCGCTCATGACGATGGTGACCTGGTGTAGGGCCTCCGGCAGCAGAGTCCAGAAGTCCCAGTTGTTGGTGGGGCTGCGCAAGTTGGTTCGGGGGTCCCGCTTGACCGCATGGTTCAGGTCCGGGAATTTCAGCGGATCGCGCAGAAAAAATACCGGCGTATTGTTGCCGACCAAATCCCAATTGCCCTCGTCGGTGTAAAACTTCAAGGCGAAGCCGCGGATGTCGCGCTCGGCATCGGCCGCGCCGCGCTCCCCCGCCACCGTGGAAAAGCGCAGAATCAGATCGGTCTTCTTGCCGATCTCCGAAAATATCTTGGCTCGCGTGTACCTGGTTATATCGTGCGTAACAGTGAAGGTGCCGTAAGCAGCCGACCCTTTGGCACGCATGCGCCGCTCGGGAATCACTTCGCGGTCGAAGTGGGCCAGTTTCTCCAAAAGCCAGATGTCCTGCAGCAGGACTGGCCCACGGGCCCCAGCAGTTTGCGTGTTCTGGTTGTCAACGACCGGCGCGCCGGATGCGGTGGTGAGTTTGTTCGATGATTTCATGTCGGTCTCCTCGTATTGATTATGGAGTCCCCTAGGGGTTTGTTGAAATTCTCATGATGGTTGGCTTGGGGGCGGGTGCTTTTTTGGATTCGGCTTTATCGATGTGTCATGTGTTTGGATAGCGGCCTGATGATGCGTCTTTGGATCTCTGATGCCACTTCTTCTGGGTGCTGTTCCGGCTCCCTGGGCATCTCAGCACGCCATCGGACGCATCTCTGCCGTCAAGTTTACCAATCGCATCAGGTTGCGTCCGGTGAGCGCCATTTGGTACTGCGCCTGCACCCGCGCCAAGCCGCGCACCATCACTCGTCGCATCGTCGACCATGTCTTGGGCCAATGCACGTGTTCGGCAATCTGGCGCTTGGTCTGGCTCACCGCGTAGCCTTCATGTCGTGTGGTGCGCCCATCAATGGCGCTGCCTCCTGGCCGACGCGTGTTTTGCGCCACGTGCGCTGTGATGTTGCGCTGCCGACAGGCGGCCACAAAACCGGCGGTGTCGTAGTTCTTGTCCGCTCCCAGTGTGCGCGGTCTCGCGCCCCTCGCTTCGTCCGCTCGCACTTGCCCTTGCAGGGCGCTCTTGTCCATCAGCGCCAATGCCGCTTCGCGCTCGGCGGTACCGGTGGCGTGGGTGAGCTAGCCGCGATCACGAAGCTGTGCCGGTTCTCGGTGAGCGCATGGCCAAGGTAGGCCAGATGCGCTTCACTGCCTTGACTCTTCTTGAACAACCACGCGTCCGGGTCAGTGCTCGAGGCGTGCGTATCGTTGCCGCGCCCCTGGCCGCGAAAGTCAGTGCCGCTTCCCGGGTCCCCACTGTCACCTTTGCCATCGCCGGCTTTGCGAATAAACGAGGCCTGCGACGCCCAGGCACGAATCAGGGTGCCGTCGACCGAGAAGTGTTCCTCCGACAGCAGCTTCTGCCGTCGCGCAACATCGAGCACCTGGTCGAACAACAGTGCGGGCGTGCCTGCTTCGAGCAGGCGATCACGGTTCTTGCTGAAACTGGAGTGATCCCACCGCCTCTCATGCATCGGCAAGCCCACGAACCAACGATAGAGTATGTTGTAGCGCAATTGCTTGACGATCTGCCGCTCGCTGCGGATCCCGAACAGGACTTGCCTCTGGCGCAATCGATTCACGACTAAAGCGACTGTAGAGCGCCTCGAAATGGCCGTCCATGCGTACGAGGCATCCATCAAACACTTCCCGAATAGCGCGCGGCGGGTGATCCGCCGGAATAAACTGATCGAGCCCACCGACCGCAAACAACTCTTCTTGCATCACGTCTGCGCCACGCATTTTGCAGACCCACCTATTCTCTAGTTACACCTCGCGTTTGTTGACACCCGAGTGACTACACAATTCAGAGAATTTCAACAAACCCATAAGGACTATGAATTGAGCCTGCGCCTCGGACACCAATATGTCTACTGAATTTTGACTACATTAAAGGCTGGATCGCTTCACCCTCAGAACGCAGTCCAAAGGCACACGCAGCGGAAGCTATACTGCCTGCTTCACAACATCGAAAAGCTCGCCCATCACAGCTACGCTCGTTAGCGAGCATCCATAGGGTTGCTCATTTTCTAAGCCCTGGGGGACTTTTCGCGGCTCATAGTCTTAGCTCCTTCCAATGCCAACTTTAATGGAATATGCCCACTAATGGCGCTCAACTTGCGCCAAGAAGCTCCGACTGAACCGACTCGCTAATTGATTTCCTCGGTTGGACGAAGAAATAGGGCGCGGGCCGGCCTGTCACTCCGACAATCCAGAGGGTTGTCTGATGGTCAAAACAATCGGGAGTTCAATGGCTTAATGCAACAGCGAACTAAAGTGTCATCGTCCGGTTTTCGCGCATCGGTCGGCAGGCCAGCCCGCACACCGTCAGCTCCTATTTGCGACCGTTCCGTTTGTTGTTGCACTTCGCCCAGCATCGCCTCGGACAAGGCGCCATCGCAGTCTTAATTACTTGCGAAGTTGTGACACTTTTAGTTTGCAATACGAAAACGAAGAGAACAATTTGCAGTCAATATTCAAGTACAGCTGTAAGTTTTCCCATGATTTCACTGCCCGGACGGAAAGCCTGATGGATCACGAGAAACTCGAAGGCGCGGCGAGCGCCGATGCCCAACGGCTCAAGCTGAAAAGCCTGATCGTGCTCGGCAAGGATCGCGGCTACCTGACCTACGCCGAGATCAATGACAACCTGCCCGACGACATGCTCGATGCCGAGCAAATCGACAGCATCGTCGGCATGATCAACGACATGGGCATCCAGGTTTATGACGAGGCGCCCGACAGCGATGCACTGCTCATGTCGGACAGCACACCTCCGGTGACCGATGAGGATGTGGTGGAAGAGGCCGAAGCGGCGCTCTCGACCGTCGACTCCGAATTCGGCCGCACCACCGACCCGGTGCGCATGTACATGCGCGAAATGGGTTCGGTGGAGCTGCTCACGCGGGAAGGCGAAATAGAGATCGCCAAGCGCATCGAGGACGGCCTGAAACACATGATCCAGGCCATTTCCTCCTGCCCGACCACGATCGAAGCCATCCTCGACATGGCCGACCGGATCGTGCGCGATGAATTGCGCATCGACGAACTGGTTGACGGCCTCGTTGATGCCGACGGCGAAGAGGAAATCGAGGAAGGACTTTCTCCCGAGGAAGCGGAAGAAGAGATCGAAGAGGAAGCCGGCGAGGACGAAGACGGCGCCATCGCGGCCGCCAACCTCGAGCAACTCAAGCAGGATTCGCTCCAACGCTTCGGCCGCATTCGCAAGACCTACAAGAAAATGCGTAAGGTGCTCAAGGAAAGCGGCCCGCGCGCCAAGCAGTATCACGCCCTGCAGCAGGAGATCACCGATGAGCTGATGGGCATCCGCTTTACCGCCAAGCAGGTGGAGGCATTGTGCAACAGCCTGCGCGGACTCGTCGACGAAGTGCGTGGTTATGAGCGCGAGATCATGGATCTTTGTGTCCGTAACTCCGGTATGCCGCGCCCATACTTCATCAAGACCTTCCCCGGCAACGAGACGAATCTGCGCTGGATCGATAAGGAAATCGTCTCCGCCGTCAAGTCCGGCAATACGCTGACCCGTTACAAGGCAGCCATCGTCGAACTGCAGCAGAAACTCATCGAGCTGCAGACCAACGTCGGCATTCCGATCAAGGACCTCAAGGAAATCGCCCGCCAGATGTCGACCGGCGAGGCGAAGGCGCGGCGCGCCAAACGCGAAATGATCGAGGCGAACCTGCGTCTGGTGATCTCCATTGCCAAGAAATACACCAACCGCGGGCTGCAGTTTTTGGACCTTATTCAGGAAGGCAATATCGGTCTGATGAAGGCCGTGGACAAGTTCGAATACCGGCGCGGCTACAAATTCTCCACTTATGCGACGTGGTGGATCCGCCAAGCCGTTACCCGCTCGATCGCCGACCAGGCGCGGATCATCCGGATTCCCGTGCACATGATTGAAAACCTCAACAGGATGAACCGCATCTCCCGCCAGATCCAGCAGGAGACCGGTCAGGAACCCGATCCCGCGCTGCTTGCCGCCAAGATGGAAATGCCCGAGGAGAAGATCCGCAAGATCCTCAAGATTTCCAAGCAGCCCATCTCCATGGAAACGCCGATCGGCGACGACGACGATTCGCACCTCGGCGATCTCATCGAGGATTCGGCGACCATGGCGCCGTTGGATTCCGCGGTCTACGCATCGCTGCGCGAAGCCACCAAGGAAGTGCTGGGCGCGCTCACGCCGCGCGAAGCCAAGGTGCTGCGCGCGCGCTTCGGCATCGAAATGAATACCGACCATACGCTGGAAGAAGTCGGCAAGCAGTTCGATGTCACCCGCGAGCGCATTCGGCAAATAGAAGCCAAGGCGCTGCGCAAATTGCGCCATCCATCTTGTTTCGAGCGGCTGCGGAGTTTCCTGGACAACGAGGCGTAAACCGTCTCACGTCTTACGCCTCATTCCGGCGAAGGGACAACATCGGCGAAGCTGATGTTAGCGATAGCCACAAGCCCACAGCGCTCGCGCACGGCATCCATGATCTCGTCCAGCGTCGGGAAGTGCCGATTGTGGGTCGCCAGACGGCGCATGAGCTTCGAAACGCGTTCGACCGGATTGAGATCGCGACTGTATGGTGCCAAGAACAATAGCGTAAGTAGCTTGCGGTGCTGGCTCAACCAAGGCTGGAGCGCGCGGCGTCCGCCGACCGTGGTACCAGGCTGGAGCTGAACCGAACCCGCCCGCTCCGATCTGCACCCGCGGTGCCTTCACTGCCACCTGGCCCAAGCCGGTTTGGATCGTGCGCTCAGGCAGGTTGGCCATTGCGCACCATCCGCGCTTGCCCCATCTCATCCCGCTCACCCTGATACCGCGCGAGAAACTCCGACACCTCCGCTTCAACGGCCTGCGCCAGCAGCGTACGCGCACCTTCGCTCAGTAGCTCGGTCAGCGGGTCGCGAACTGCGCTTGCAACCCCGGATTCTTCAACTCCAAAACGTTATCGTGACTCACGGCGTATTCACTCCTTGCAAAAGGTTGATGATTCCGGAAGAACCATCAAGAATACGCCGCCTTCTCATTTCGCCTCATCAGCAACTTTCAACCATAGCTCCCAGGAGGAACTTCAAAGTTGACTCCAAGAAGTGGGGCTCCTTTGCAAGGTGCTCGAACGCGGAGGGATTCCGCCTGCCGTCATGCGGTAAACCGCCACCTCGGCCCCTATGCAGCCCCATCGAGCATAAGATAGGGAGTGACGGCGCGCCGGGGGTAGCGCGAGTAACCCACCCGTTCTGCTTGTCCGGTGGTTTGGCTGGAGGAGCGCTATACCTATTTACCAATACCGTTGCGAGAAGTGCGGCGAGATCTTCGACCATTTCGAGCACGTCACCGAGCATCAAGGCGCCCACCCGCGTTGCCCAAAGTGCGGAAGCGAATCGGTGCAGCAGGTCTTGACGCCATTTCTTACGAAGAACTTCCAAGAAAAGCTGAGCCCTACGGTTATCGGAAGGTTCCCTAACCGCCAGGCGTGACTGTTTGCAGACAGCGCGCGCGGCGGGCACGCCACCACCACGGTCGCCAAGACGCCAAAGCTCACCAGCGTGGAGCGTTTCGCGTGTCTACAAGACGTCCTCCAGTCGCTCCTCTCCCACCTGTCCATGGCGAATTGATAAAAATCGGGCCGTGGCTTCGTGCCGAGGTTTCTCCCATTGGAAGCATAGACCCAGCGAGGCAGGTCACCACGACGGAGGCATGAAACTACCGCTTTGCCAACGGGTCTCATTGTTTCAGGAGACACGGCACTAGCAGTACTTGCAGACATAACCACAGAGCCAGAAGCTCTCAGCGAATATGAGGGGACATTGCATGGACATCTTTAGCAGTTTCGCGACCCGTTTCGACAAGACACGAGACGAAGAGTGCTCGCTGGAAGAGTATCTCCAACTCTGCAAGAACAATCCCGCCGCGTACGCTACTCCCGCAGAGCGTATGCTGCTGGCGTTCGGCGAACCCGAGCAGATCGACACCCGCAAGGTTTCGCGTCTGTCGCGCATCTTCGCCAACAAGCTCATCAAGATCTATCCCACCTTCAAGGAGTTCTACGGGATGGAGGACGTGATCGAGCAGCTGGTGTCCTATTTCCGCCACGCCGCCCAGGGCCTGGAAGAGAAGAAACAGATTCTTTACCTGCTGGGTCCGGTGGGCGGTGGCAAGTCCTCGATCGCCGAGCGCTTGAAACAGCTCATGGAAATAGTGCCCTTCTACGCCATCAAGGGTTCGCCGGTCAACGAGTCTCCCTTGAGCCTATTCGACTACGAGGAGGACGGGCCGATTCTCGAGGAGCAGTATAGGATCCCACGCCGCCACCTGAACCGCGTCCTTTCCCCGTGGGCAGTCAAGCGGCTGCACGAGTTCAACGGCGACATCCGCCAGTTCCGCGTGGTCAGGCGCTACCCCTCGATCCTGCGCCAGATCGCCATCTCCAAGACCGAGCCGGGCGACGAAAACAACCAGGACATCTCCTCGCTGGTCGGCAAGGTGGACATCCGCAAACTGGAACAATACGCGCAGGACGACACCGACGCCTACAGCTATTCCGGCGGGCTGTGCCTCGCGAACCAGGGGCTACTAGAGTTCGTCGAGATGTTCAAGGCACCGATCAAGGTGCTGCATCCGCTGCTGACCGCAACCCAGGAACGCAACTTCAAGGGCACGGAGGGCTTCGGCGCGATTCCCTTCGACGGTATCATCCTCGCTCACTCCAACGAATCGGAGTGGAAAGCGTTCAAGAACAACCGAAACAATGAGGCGCTCCTCGACCGCATCTTCATCGTCAAGGTCCCCTACTGCCTGCGGGTGTCGGAAGAGGTGAAGATCTACGAGAAGCTGGTCGGCAACTCCTCGCTCGGCGACGCCATCTGCGCACCCGGAACGCTAAAGACGCTGGCCCAGTTTGCGGTGCTCACCCGGCTGCACGAGCCGGAGAATTCCAGCATCTTCTCCAAGATGCAGGTCTACGACGGTGAGAATCTGAAGGATACTGATCCGAAAGCCAAGTCCTACCAGGAGTACCGTGACTTCGCCGGCGTGGACGAGGGCATGACGGGCACATCGACGCGTTTCTCGTTCAAGATCCTGTCCCGGGTGTTCAACTTCGATTCGACGGAGCTGGCGGCCAATCCGGTGCACCTGATGTACGTGCTGGAGCAGCAGATCGAGCGCGAACAGTTCCCGCCCGAGCTGGAGCAGAAGTACCTGTCGTACGTGAAAGACCTGTTGGCTTCGCGCTACGTCGAGTTCATCGGCAAGGAGATCCAGACCGCCTACCTGGAGTCCTATTCTGAATATGGACAGAACATCTTCGACCGCTACGCGACCTACGCGGACTTCTGGATCCAGCATCAGGAATTCCGCGATCCCGATACCGGCGAGAGCTTCGATCGGGCGGCGCTCAACGCCGAGTTGGAAAAGATCGAGAAGCCTGCCGGTATCAGCCATCCCAAGGATTTCCGCAACGAGATCGTCAATTTCGTGCTGCGTGCGCGGGCAAACAATGCGGGCAAGAATCCGCTCTGGACCAGCTATGAGAAACTGCGGGTGGTGATCGAGAAGAAGATGTTTTCCAATACCGAGGAGCTCCTGCCTGTCGTGTCCTTCAACGCCAAGGGCTCCGCCGAGGAGCGGCGCAAGCACGAAGACTTCGTCAATCGCATGGTGTCCAAGGGATACACGCCGAAACAGGTGAGGCTGTTGTGCGAGTGGTATCTGCGCGTACGCAAGTCCTCGTAATGGGGAGTGGCCAGAACCACGGGAAAGCGTTTGGCTTGTCCGCGAGAGCGAGCGCAGGATCGTGAGCCGCGAAGCCAGGATGCCGGCGACTTCTTTCCCTGGGTTCTGGCCACTGCCGATGGTGTCTCTGCTGAGAGCATGAACCTCGGCCTCGGGGAGTGACGTGGGTTTTTTCAGCTTCTTGTTCGCCTTGTTCGGAAAGAAGAGAACCGCGGCACCTGCGGTAACACCTGTTGAACAGCCTCAACCACAGCAGTTACCGGAAGGGCGCGCGCGAAAGAGTTCGGAGACAACTACCAACCTTAATCCAGTTGTTAATAACCGCGAAGAAATCGCAAAGGTGGTCCAAGTCTCCGGCGGCACGATGCAAAATGCCGCCATCGCTGAGAAAGGACATGAACCGACCAAGGGCCAAACGCTGCCCTGGCGCAAGAGCGAAGCCCATATCCTGCTGCTCAGTCGCTTCCTCGCGCCTCAGGAGGTAAACAATCTTCTGGAAAACCACTGGGAAGGCGTGCTGAAAGAGCATCCAAAGACGGCCATAGATAGGTTTTTCGATCAGGGCCTACTCGTTCCTGGCAGCTTGGCAGCAAAACTATCGTGCCTATTCAAAGCCACGGAGATAAAGGATCTCCTGAGGAGGCGCGGCCTTCCAGTATCCGGCCCCAAGGACCAAGGTATCGCGCGTTTAGTCGCCGCAGACCCAGAAGGAATCAAGGCGCTTGTCGATCACCTGGCAATATTGGAATGTTCCCAAGAAGCGCGATACATTGTCACTCATTATGTATCTGCCCAAAAAGCGAAGCATCAGGCCAGCGAAAAACAGTCTTTTGATCAACTTCAACGCCGAGACTTGAGGGCTGCCAGTTTAACGGTTGCACGATTTGAGGCGGGGCGGGTGTTTCCCCGTGGAGTGGGCATACACTGGACAGATTACGACCCAACACAAGATATAGCGACACTCAAGACGATCTTTGAGGAGCGCCCCAAGATAGTAGCGAGCCTCGCCGAGGACCGGTGGGAGCCGTTTCGGGTGGCTGCCGGCATGATGCTGCTTTGGGGAACAAACCGAGCGTCGCAGTGGCTTCCCGCAGAAATTACAACTGGTCTCAAGCTTAACAGCGACACAGTTGCCCGCATGATCCTGTTTCACGCAAATCACCAAATCAAGATGGGAGAGTATCGTAGAAGCGGCGTTGTAAAGAGCGTCAAAATAGTAGGCTCTCAAAGATCATGTCCCGCATGCCGCAAAATCGCGGGAAAGCTTTACCCGTTGGATAAAGTTCCAGAATTGCCATACCCCAATTGCACTTGTGAGCTTGGGTGTCGCTGCGATGCTGTGCCAGTCGTGGAAGAGTGACCAGGCCGTGCTACGGCGCGGTCGGTCGAGGCCATGCAAATTGCCGGAAAGCAGACGTTGGCTGAACGCCGACACCGAACGTCATGGGCTTCCGCGACTCTTTGGAGGGCTCGCTGTCCTATAAACGGGTGTCTCGGATCGCCCGTTATCCGGGAGTCACAGAGGACCGTGCCAAAAAGCACCGCCCATCCTTTCGCCCGGGGCAGGTCGCGTCGGTCACGGTCCCGCAGACAAGAAGGGCCATTGGCCGACGGGTTTGGCGAATCCGAGCAGTCCATCACGGACGCACCAGTAACCCGATTGAATCAACCTTCGCCAGCTTGCGGTTGCGTACCGCCAAAACACGGGGCTGCGTATCGCGAGCGAGCATTCTGTCGATGGTATTCAAACTCACCAAAAGCGCCGAGCAGCGCTGGCTGAAACTGCGTGGGCCTGAACGGATCGCCGAAGTGATCAGAGGCCTTCAGTTCAAGAACGGAGTCTGCGAGGACCTCAAGAAAATCGCCGCCTGATCAAACCAGTTAGGGTGCAGGCGCCGGCGCTTTGGCGTAAAGCGGTATCACGACAAAGAAAACCCGCCAGAAAGCGGGATTCCTTTGTCGTGCGGCAGTCTGACGGGCCCGCCGTCAATGAATCCGACTAGCGAATGTCGATGGGAAGGCAGATGCTGATTCCGGGCGACGGGCGGGGTGCGTAGATGACGGGCGGCGGGGCATACACCGGGACCGTGTACTGGTGTCCGCAAGCGTACGCAGATAGCGCACATGCGGCAGCTGCGCGCCGGGCCCATCCAATCGCACCGGTTCGGCGCCGGTGGCCAGCAGCAGCGCATCATAGCCAAACCGGCTGCCGTCCTCGAGCTGCACATGCCGGTTCGTGGTGTCGATCACTGCGACGCGCGCGCTTAAACGCAGGTCGATATCCTGTTCTTGATAGAAGTCTGGCGATCGAAGCGGAATCCATTCCTCGGGAGCGTTGCCCGAGAGATGGTTCTTCGACAAGTTCGGCCGGTCGTAGGGCGCCGGATCATCGGCGCTCAGTACAGTAACGCGACCGGAATAGCCCTCGCGGCGGAGCGCTTCGGCAGCTGCGTTGCTCGCCGCACCGCCCACGATGACGACCGCACCCGGCATCGCTGGTGGCGCGGACCGCTGCCGTGCCGCGGTGTCGATTTTTTCTCTGACGTAAACACTGTCGTCCCGCTTCGACCCGCCAGCGCGAGACTGGGTTGAGCGCAGGTGCGCGCAGCGCTTTGCCGGTGCGCAAGCTGAAACACGCATGGTGCCAAGGACAACGCACCGTGTCATCCACCAGTCAGCAGTCCTTCTGCAAGCGGGCCGCTATAGTGCGTGCACACGGCGCCGATGGCGAAGAGCTCGCTGCCGCGCCGCGCCAGCACAATCGGCTCACCATGCGCGTGACCGAGCAGCATGGCGCCGTCGGCAATGGTCGAAGATTGAACCCCTTGGCAGAAATCAGGTCCGTCGAGTCGCTTCTTTTCTTCGCTCATTCGATCCTCCTTGACCTCCTTGCTGAGGATGGCACGGTGAGCGCGCCTATTCAGTGATCGCTGCGCATTTGCGAGGAGCGCTTTGACGCCGTACTCATAACGCGCTTGCGCACCGTCGCGTAAATGACAGCTTCGAGCTTTTTTCGACGAGCTGCTACGGCTTCAACTGACCACGAATCTCTCCATCCTTGTTGGCTGCGCTGTGGACGTTGACGTAGAGGTTGCCAGCCTTGTAGCTCTGGTATTGCTCATCGGTGAGTTTTGCGCCGGCCGGGACAGACCACTCGTTGTCGGACGACTTGGCGAGGGGAATTACGACCGGACCAGCTTTGCCGGGCGGTGCTTCGTGAATATGCGCCGCGTTGCCCATTACGTCTGAAGTCTTTACGCTTCCGCTCACGGACTTGTCGTCGCCGACTGTAATCGTGCCGCTGCCCGACGCGGAGGTCTTGACCGGCGGAACTTCCTGGTCGCCGCTCAGCGTAACCTTCACTCCGGCGGCTATCGCCATCCCCACGCCTGCAGCGAGAACACCTGCCACGAGAACGGCAACAGTGAATCGTGGTTTGCGAAGAATTGCATGCATTTGATTGTCCTCCGTCAAAGTTGATCGAACTGCGAATGGCAGTCTTTGTTCGCTCGGTGGGCAGTCCGGGCAATGAACGTCACAGTTCCGATGCGGCGCTGACTCCTCCCGGTTTGCCGCGGCGACCAGCCGGCCGTAACATCACCCCTGCTAACAACCAAGATAGGCTTGTCACGCGGCAATCGCAATAGTCAGGATTCGCGCCGCCGATCGCGCCACTGCTGGCGATTCATTGGCACCTTCGGCGAGCCGCCCATACCCGACTGGTCGCGCCAATCACCGTCTCCGTCCTTGCGTACCTTGTTCGGGTATTGTCAAGTCCAGGACGCCGCTCGCGATGCCGGTTGTTCCAGCGATCGATGATGGTCTGCATCTGCGTGGTTATCGCGCGGTTTTACCACAGGCCGCTCGGCGGGGAAACGGTGGCCTTTGTAGAGATCGGGAGTATTCATCGCACTATCACGTCAAGATCGCGCCGAGTTGAGCCGATTGTCCGCTGGGCCTTCAACTTTTCCTAGCATTCTGTCCTGTACGAGGTCGCCAAGTCTCACCCAAATAAGTTGGTAGCAGTGTTTCCACTGCGGTCGGATCGATGCCCAAATCGCCTAGGGTCAACGACCCGCTGGTAACCACATTGTCCCGTTTCATCAATACGATTTGATCGTAGGTTAGCGGCGGATTAGGCAGGGCCGAGAGTAACGCCGCTTGCAGTTCCCAAAGGAAGTACGGCACCGGGACTAGGATCCGCTTCCGACCGAGGCACTTGAGCAGCAGCTCTATGAGTTCCTTGTAACTGTAGACCCGAGGGCCGCCAAGCTCGTACACCTTGCCCCGTGACGGTGGCTTGGCCAACACCTTCACTACCGCATCGGCGACATCTTTTACGAACACCGGCTGGAGCAAGGTAGCGCCGCTGCCGAAGAGCGGCAGGAGAGGTGAGAATCGCGCGAGCGTAGCCAAAGTATTGAAGAAGGCGTCTCCAGAGCCAAAGAGGACACTCGGCCGCAGGATCGTTACGCCCTCGAAGGCTTCTTGAACCAGAGACTCGCCTTTGGCCCGAGCGCGGACGTAACGCGACGCAGAGTTTGGATCGGCACCAATACCTGAAATGTGAGCTAGTCGCGCGACACCCGCGCGCGACGCCTGCCGCGCCACATTGAGCGCTCCCTGTATATGGACCGCATCGAAGGTCGCATCTCTACTTTCGACATAGAGGCCGACCGCGTTGACGGCGGCTTCTGCACTTCCGAGGGCCTGGCTTACCGATGTTTCGTCCCGCACGTCGGCATAAATCGGCGTAATCGATCCGTCGCCAATCGGTTCCGGAAGAGCGTTGTCTCCAGGGTGGCGCACGGCAACGCGCACCCTTGCACCCTGGGCGGCAAGCTGCCTAGCAATGTGGCGGCCAAGGAAACCGGAGCCCCCGAAAACGGTTACGCGGGTGTAGTCCATATCCTAAGCCGGACAAGCCGGAACCAGACAGGTTAAGTTAATGGCAACTCGATGCTCATCGCCTAGGTGACCATGCTATGCGGACCGGCTTGCCGGCGTCTTGTCCTGCGACGGGCACCTTGCTCGGTGCGTGCCATGCCGCGGGCATGACGAGCTTCCTCACCGCTCATGCTAGGTCACGGTTTGGGAGACTCGGCGATACGAGCAGAGGCGTCCCTATCTACGGGTGCGCCATGCCGCTCGTGCTGAGACGACTTTGCAAACTGATGCTCAAGCGCAGCGGCCAGTGCGCAAGCGCATTCGTAGGCCACCCTGTTGGGCTTGGCTGTCAAAACTTGTATAGACGCGGCGGGTTAGGTCGGAGAAAGTCCGAAGGGGAGCGTGTGGGTAGTTCGCGATCATGGGGCCGGTCCTTTGCTCCAAGCTTCGGTCGTGACTGGCTTGTCTGATTTTGGTAGTCCACGCCTCGTGGGGCATCGTCGATGTCTCCTTACTCACCTATAGCTGAACAGACAGGGATTTTCCAGTGCGACGGGAGGTCGGCCATGCGCCGCCATGCGCCGGAGCCTGATACCGCCCCTCAGCGGCTTGGTCGCAGGGGATGGGACGTGATCGCGGGCGTGCCGCGGAAGCTTGTGTCATTCGATCCGTTGAGCTTCGGGAGTTACCGCAGCAAGTCTGCACGAGGGGCGCCTGCGCGTGACGATTACTTCAGCTGCCAGTTCGAGCGCGGATATCGGATCAAGCGCTGCGGCGAGCCGGAACGCAAAACGATTGGCGGGCTGAGTTATGGTTCGCCCGCGTGCGCGCGATCAAGTAATGGGCCGATGCCATGAAAGCCAGGCTTCAGCGCAGACGGCGAACTTTGATGAACACGATGTATTGCTTTCCCGTCTCGGACTCCTCGATGGTCTCCACAACATCGAGGCGATCATTGTCAATTTCCTCAAAAATGGCATCCACAGTCTTCTGGAAGAGTTCGTAATCCTTGCGAGAGGGAACTGTGGGCGACGAGACGGCGAAGGACCTCTCTTGTCCAACCTCCAAACCTTTCAGGATATCCATGCAGCCCCCGAACAAGTGTCCCCGTAATGCTTTGGCAGTGTGTTGCGCCGTCCCCACTAGGCTCTGGTACGACCGCCGCAGTATGCCCTCAATCGTCCGGCGCGCTGTCTGCGCGGGTATGTGCTGCCACGGCTCGGAACAGCTTTTCACGTACGGATAGTAGCCGCTGGGATTGGGGCAGTAATACCAAAAGGACTGGCCCTGCTCGATGTAAGCCGGTGGCTCCTGGTAGTAGTAGTCTGGCCATGGCCCCCAGAGGTCCCCCGATGAAAACGGTGAAGCCGCCGTGGAAGTGGTGGTGTCCATGGAAACCATGATGGTCGTGGAATCCACCGTCGAAACCGCGACCGCGGAATCCCTCGTGCCCGGGCGTTCCGCTGCCGCTATGGAACCTACCGCCGTGATGTCCTCCCCCGCCGTGGAATCCTCCCCCGTGAGATCCTCCGCCGTGCCCGTGACCTTCTGCACAAGCAATCCCTTCGGCGCCCATCAGCGCAGCCATCAGGAACCCCTCGATCATGCGTCTTTTCACCGGATAGCCTCCGGCTTCCAACTAAGAACTTAGAGTCCAGCCGTCGGTACAAGGTTCATGCTCGTTGTCACACCGCATAAGACTGCCACGCCGGGCCAATAGCACTCGCAGCCAATCGTTCCCGTCACCACCATTTGCACGCGACGATGAGATCGGACATCACTCGTCTTTCCGGAGATCATGCAGCAGCCAGGTGAACACTGAGATGACACCCAGAGCGACGCCGATTAGAAGGCCCACTGCGAATGTGCCCGCGACGGTCATAGTTGCCGTATTCAACCGCCGCCCGCAGCGCGGAAGCACGCCCATCCCCGTCCCACACCGGTCGTGCTTGCGTTCGGAGCATCGCGATGGGGATAAGCGATGCCGCTAAAATTGTCATCGCGCCCGTTCCGCCTCACACCTGGGCTGCCCGAACAGGGCGTTGGTTGCGCCAGCGCTGGCCGGTCGCCTTGGAAGGTCGGGGCGCAGCACCAGCGCCGGCTATGTGTGCGCCGCGTTCAGTTTCCCGCGATCCATCCACACTTCGCCGACGCCGAAACGCTCGGCGGATGTTTCGTCTCACTGACGGCGGTTCGCGATCTTGCGCCGATCGAGCCTGAACTGCAGCGTCCTCGCCGATGAGCAGGTCCCTTTGCGTTTAGAGTTGGCAAAGGTCAAGGTACCACGACGTCCCATCACTCCCCCATGCGACGGTGTGGTCTTCTGTTCTCCGCCCACTCCTGTTTCAGGCTGTCGGGTGATGCCAGTGATCCTGCCACCATGTGACGAACTCGCGAAATCGGTCATCATTTCTCAGATCGCGAAAAGCATCACTAGGATGCAGTGGCCGCACTGCTAAACGTTGCCGCTGCCGACTCGTAGCTGATCGACCAGGGCGCCACAAGCAAAGCCATGCCGAGGCCGATTTCCTCCCACTCTTCCAGACCGTAATCCACGCGGCTGCGCCGCCAAAACGCCAACGGGGAAAGAACGAGCCACGCGCCGAGCAGCAGGCTAGCGACATCTTGCCAGTGTTGAATACGCATAATACGCGCCTCCTTTTACGCGCCTCCCTACTGTCTTAGAGTACGTGAGGCAGCTAGCGTTTCCTCCCACCGCGCCGCGCGCGCTTTGTTCGTCGCAAGCGACGCCTGCTCCTGCTTCACTCTGTAGTTTTCGAGTGCTACGATGAAATTCGGATAATCTCGCAAGGAATTCGGGATGACAAAGATCAAAGTGAAAGTGATGGCCCGGAAACCCACCGCCCGGAAGGTTGCCATGTCAGCCCATCCCGGGCACACGTTGCATGCGTCCGGAGGCCTTATCGTCGAGTGTCTGTCATCGGAGCCGCACGCGGAGGCGGCGCGGGCGCCCAAGGCGACTGTCACTGAAGACGCGGCGAAGAAGCGTCAGGACAATTAGCGGCCGGTGACCGTGGACCGCTCCCCTCTTCTCCTCGACAGGACAGAAGCTGCCGGTAAGACAATCGACGCCGGTCTGCGAGGCGGATCGAAGCGCATCGATGAAGCCGTCGGCTTTCCGGTTCGATTCCGGGGTGGTCGCGTCGTCTATCCGCAGGATCAATATGTTCTGGCGGCGGGGCGTTACCGAGACATGACTGGCTACCGTTGCACGCATCGACGCGGGCTTGGCTCACTCGTAGTCAGTCATCCGTGTGGAACGATTTTGTCTGTCCAGGCCACCCGACCCATCGGTCGGCTCGCCTCGATCTTCCCCCGGGACAGGTGACGCCCGCGGAGAGAACGCGTGGTCGCGCCTGTGTTTCCCTCGGCGGCCTTAACACCCGAAAAAGGCGGAGGCGGTGTGTGCAGACAGGCGTTTAAGGCTGGTGTGACCACGGCAAATTCGTTCCTGCGTCCGTCCTTTCTGCCACCCTTGCGATAACTGTCTTGCTGTTGGCAGGTGGCAGGGGCCATGCCCAGGCGTTGCCAAGCCCATTTTTGGGTTACCCCTTGTTTCTTGAACAGTTCGCGGAACACCGGATAGATCTCTCCGGGCGACTGCACTGTTTTCATAGCAAATTGCCCGAATGTCTTCGCCAGTTGCTGGTATTCCACCCATAGATTCTGCTCCTCGGGCGCCACCTGGATAAGGCGAAATAGCGCGAACGGGGCAGGATGTCTTCCGCCAACAGCTTGCGGCATTTGGGCGAATCATTACCCCAGTTGTCGCCGTCGGAGGCCTGTGCGCCGTAGATGTTCCAAGCGCTTGGCGGGTAACGCTTCGCGATGATCTGCTTCATCAGTTCTAGGGCGCTGGAGACTACGGTGCCACCACCCTCTCGGAAATGAAAGAAGGCCTCCTCGTCCACGTCGTCGGCGCGAGTGTGGTGGCGGAGGAATACCACCTCGATGCGTTCGTAGGTCCGGGTCAGGAACAGGTACAGCAGGATAAAAAAGCGCTTGGCCAGGTCCTTGCGCTGCTCATCCATGGAGCCCGACACATCCACCAAGCAGAACATGACCGCCTGGCTGGACGGCTGCGGCTGCTTGATGCGGTTAACGTAACGCAGGTCGAAGGGATCAAGGAACGGGATGCGCCATATGCGCCCGCGCAGATGGTGGATTTCCTCTTCCAGCCGGCCGATTTCCTCGCCGCGATCTTCCGGATTCCGCTTGAGCGCCTCCAACTCCTCTTCCAGCTCCTGCAATTGGGAGACCAGCGGCGCTCCGAGTGCGATGCGCCGCCCCAGCGCGCTGCGCAGGGAACGAACGATGTCGATGTTAGTGGGCGTGCCCTCGCTCGCGAGCTCGCGAAGCCAGCACGCACGCTCTTCCAGTTAAGCACGACCGTCAGGTGTGTCTTGACCAGGTGCGGCAGCTCCAGGTCCTCAAAGAAATATTGCGTGAACTCCTCGCGGCTCAGCTCGAAGGACGAAGTCGTCTTCACCCTCGCCTTCGTTGCTCGCCGGACCGCGGCCGCTGCCACCCCCTCCGCCGCCCAGGCGCGGGATCTTGTCACCCCTGACGTATTCCTCATTGCCCGCGTGGACCATTTCCCTCCGGCCACCGGGCCCGTGCCGGAACACCGGTTCGGAGATATCCTTGCGCGGAATGGTAATGCTCTTCGAGTGTTCGATCTCGCGAATGCTGCGCTCGCGCACGGCCTCCGTCACGGCGCGGCGAATATGCTGCCGATGGCGGCGCAGGAAGCGCTCTCGGTTGGCGATGCTCTTGTTCTTGCCAGCCAGTCGGCGATCGATGATCTGGTGCAAGGCGCCGAGCGGATTCTTGGGACAAGGCCAGATTGCGCCTTCACTCCCCATTGGGGAGAGAGCGGGGACCCGCAACTCGCGGGTTCTCGCATGGTCATATATGCGTGCTGGCCTATCGTCCCGCGGGTAGGCATCCTGCTACGGCTTTGGCAAGAACCCTTCCCGGTTAGGGTTGCGCGCTGTTTGCTCGGAGAGATCGGGTTTATGGAGCTTTTGGAGCGAATCAGGGATCAGATAACTTCGGTCAAGCTGCCGCTGTTCGCCATTACGGTGACGGCGATACCCCGCCCCGATACACCGATGCTGCTCATGCTGCACTGGCATGGCTTTCGCCATGAGGTCCTCATCGACACCCCACAGCCTGGACCCATATCCTACCGCCCGGTAGCGACTTCGGCGCTGCAGCTGAACGATCGCTGGCGCGACGTGCCGGCCATCGACTTGGCGGCCATGGAAGCCGCCTGGGAACTGGGCGCCTGGGACGTCGCCCGCGATGAGCGGCGCTCCTGCATGCGTCCGGGCGCCGATGCAAGCGAGGCGCTGGAATGCCTGAGAGCGTTCGGAAGCTACCCAGAAGACGGCGGCGGCCCGGATATGATCATCTCCGAGGCCCCGGATTCCGATGAACTAGTCAAGCTGGGCGCGAACGTGGGCTATTTGCGCTGGCAATTCCGCCCGGTGCGCGGCGGCATCTGGACAGGGCTCGCCGATGACGTGACTTTGAAGCCGGACGGCACGCGTGAGCCGCCCTGCCCCCTGCTGCCGGTGCCGCCCAGTACCGAGCGGGCGAACAGGACCGTCTATCGCTTCGGCCAGAAGCAGTACGATCAGCCTCAACTGGCCTGGACCGCTGGGTACCGCTGACAAAGCGCGGAGCTTTCCCGCGAGACACGGCGTTCGCTCCCCTGAACAGCTTCCGGCTTTAGCTGGGTCAACCCTCTCAACCACCTGCGGCCTTGATGATCGACCGGGTCTCGGCGGCATCGGCCCAAACGGGTCAGGTTTTTCTTGGCCGTGGTGACCCGAAATTTGAACTGGGTAGGCAATAGACCCGACCTTGGGCGGGCAACCCGCTTCGACTCGCCTTGATTGTTTACCTGCCCCTTGAAATCTGACGAATCGCCCCAACAGGCAGACCATTGGCCAGCAATGGTCTGGCTTTTGCGATTAGGGATTTTCATTCGATGGGGAGACAGCGTATGAACATTCGTCCTTTGCAAGACCGAGTCATCGTCAAACGGCTGGAAGAAGAACGCAAGACTGCTTCCGGCATCGTAATACCCGACACCGCGGCGGAAAAGCCCGATCAGGGCGAAGTCATTGCCGTCGGTCCGGGCAAGGCTCTGGACGACGGTAGCGTCCGGAAGCTGGATGTGAAGGTGGGCGACCGGGTCCTGTTCGGGAAATACTCCGGCACCACGGTCGAGCTGCACGGTGAAGAGCTGCTCGTGATGCGCGAAGAAGACATCATGGGCGTGATCGAAGACGAAGCGGTCAAGGCCAAGAAAGCCGCGTAGTTACGGAATAGGAACTTTTGTCTATTCCGGATCAGGTTTGGAGGAGTCGAATTATGGCAGCCAAAGACGTTAAGTTTCATGATTCCGCTCGGCAGCGCATCGTGGCGGGCGTCAACATTCTTGCCAATGCGGTGAAGGTGACTCTCGGCCCGAAGGGGCGAAACGTGGTCCTGGAGCGCTCCTTCGGTTCCCCGACCGTTACCAAGGACGGCGTGTCGGTGGCCAAGGAGATCGAGCTGAAGGACAGGTTCGAGAACATGGGCGCCCAGATGGTCAAGCAGGTGGCCTCCAAGACCAGTGATGTGGCTGGTGATGGTACCACCACCGCGATCGTGCTGGCCCAGTCCATCGTGCTGGAGGGCATGAAGTACGTCGCTGCCGGCCTCAATCCCATGGATCTCAAACGCGGCATCGACAAGGCGGTGATCGCCATCGTCGAGGAACTCAAGAAGCTCTCCAAGCCGACCACCACCAGCAAGGAAATTGCCCAGGTGGGCGCGATCTCTGCCAATGCCGATGAAGCCATCGGCAAGATCATCGCCGATGCCATGGACAAGGTGGGCAAGGAGGGCGTCATCACCGTGGAAGACGGCAAGAGCCTCGACAACGAGCTGGAGGTCGTGGAAGGCATGCAGTTCGACCGCGGCTACCTCTCCCCCTACTTCATCAACAATCCCGACAAGCAGGTCGCGGTGCTGGAAGAGCCATATATCCTGCTGCACGACAAGAAAATCTCCACCATCCGCGACTTGCTGCCGGTGCTTGAGTCCGTGGCCAAGTCCGGCAAACCGCTCCTGATCGTCGCCGAAGACGTGGAAGGCGAGGCGCTCGCCACCCTAGTGGTGAACAGCATCCGTGGCATCCTCAAGACCTGCGCCGTCAAGGCCCCGGGCTTCGGCGACCGCCGCAAGGCCATGTTGGAAGATATCGCGATCCTTACCGGCGGCACGGTGATCGCGGAAGAAACCGGCAAGCAGCTGGAAAAGGTCACACTGGAGGATCTCGGTCGCGCCAAGCGGGTCGACATCGAGAAGGAAAACACGACAATCATCGACGGTGCCGGGGAGCCGAAAGCGATCCAGGGCCGCATCAAGACCATTCGCACGCAGATCGAGGAGTCGACCAGCGACTACGACAAGGAAAAGCTGCAGGAGCGCGCGGCCAAGCTAGCAGGTGGTGTTGCCGTCGTGAAGGTCGGGGCCGCCACCGAATTCGAGATGAAGGAAAAGAAGGCACGAGTGGAAGACGCCCTGCACGCCACCCGTGCGGCCGTTGAGGAGGGCATCGTGGCCGGCGGCGGGGTGACCTACCTGCGCGCCCGCGCCAATATCAGGGACCTGAAGGGCACCAACGAAGACCAGGCAGCCGGCATCAAGATCGTAATGCGGGCCCTCGAAGAGCCGCTGCGCCAGATTGTGGCCAATGCCGGCGACGAGCCCTCGGTCGTGCTGAACAAGGTGTTGGAAGGCAAGGACCACTTCGGCTGGAACGCGGCCACGGGTGAGTATGGCGACCTGATGGAGATGGGGGTGGTCGATCCCACCAAGGTCACCCGCTACGCGCTGCAGAACGCGGCTTCCGTCGCCGGGCTGATCCTCACCACCGACGCCATGGTGGCGGAACTGCCCAAGGAAGAGAAGAAGGGCGGGGCTCCGATGCCGGAGATGGATTACTGATTGACGCACCCCATCAAAAGGGCCCGCATTAGGCGGGGCCCCTCTCGGTCTCGCTTTCTGATCCAGGAATCAGGGCTTTCACAGCCGTGCGAACCCCACCTCCGAGGAAGTAGCGACCGTCCCGGTGGCAACTGGTTCATCCGCCGGGCAGCGCCAGAATAGCAGGAGGCGGGGGCAGATTCGCCGCTCGACTGCCGAGTGTTGCCGAATAACTGGCTAGATACTTGGCCCCTCGTTGAAGGGACGCTCGCCATTTATCGCAGCTGAAAAAGACCGTCCGCTTTGCCAGAGCCCACAAACGCGATGCAACTGTGTCCTTTCCTCAACCGCTGAGAGTCGAAAGCAGTAGCCTAGGTGAACTCAAGAGAGGACGCACTTACCCAGATAGATCGTTCCGGGAATGGCGGCTTCTATGAGGGCTCATTTGTCAACCCCCCTGTGTTTTAACTCTTCGTCATCTAAGCTGGTGATGCCTCCTTTCAAGGCCGCTATGTCCGTGTCAAGGGCCGGGCGAAGTCCGGGCTGACAGCTTTACCCTTGACGCGGACGTAGCGGCAGTTACGCTCGCGACAGGTTGCAGGTGCGGCAGTTGGCCTTGGCGCTCACCTGTGAGTGGCGAATTCGCGTCAAGCGGCGATCGGGGTCTGAAACAGAGCCCGGAGTATGGCGATCAAGCGATGCGCGAGCAGGGGATGATGCACCG
>Ga0209118_1000454_pt1 | contig 22618 bp, 16 predicted proteins | sample BlaSpr_A8_Ref_M1_FD_187988 | JGI IMG/M metagenome (GOLD analysis project Ga0209118, IMG submission 187988) | Forest soil microbial communities from Thunder Bay, Ontario, Canada - Black Spruce, Ontario site 2_A8_Ref_M1 (SPAdes) (version 2) | ecosystem: Environmental > Terrestrial > Soil > Boreal...
GAGCCAAGGCAGAAGACGGCTCGGGCCGGGCGATCTCTCGACACCGGCACCGAGCTTGGCTGCGGGGGGTGAGTTTCTGAGTGATGTGGAGTTCCCCTGGCTCCATCCTTCCTGGTCGTCGCTGACGAGTCGCGTGTCTCTTTAAGGACGAGTCTAGGCGCGGAATCCCCCCGGTTATAGCTGATTGGTGATAGTTTCCGACGACAAATCAGGGACGTCGCTCTCGGAATACCAAGGGGTGGGTTGTGCCCGGAAGCCAATCATGATAGTCATGCGTTGGTCTTCTAGCACGTCTTGCACAGCTTGATCAGTTCGAGGGAGCACCTGATCAGCACCGGTCCGGCGGCGACACCAATCGGTGTCAGCCTGCCCTCGGTGATCTGTGGCGTCCCCGGGATCGTGGCCCTGCCGACCCCCACTCCCCTAGGCCTCCCTCCTGAAGGAGGGAGGGAGATTCGGTTCGGACTTCACCGTTCGGGTCACGCCGTTGAGTAGATGGCCGCAGCTCGTCTGGACAGCTCTTCTCAACGCAATCCTGGTCGTTGCCGTCCTCCTCGCGCTCGCTCCCATCGTCCTGCTGGTGCGTGGACTCTTCGAGCTTTTCCTTCAAGCCAAGATCCGCAGTGGGGGGGACTGGCTCGCATACGGGCTCGCGTTCACCGGCCTGTTTCTGGGCGCGATCTTCTTTGCTTACGCCGTCAAGTACTACCTGAGCACAGCGATCGTCCTCGTCACGTCGCTTGCGACCGGCGGTCGGGGCGGCAACGGAAACGGGCACAACGGCAACGGGCACAACGGCAACGGCAAACATCGATCCGCAGGCCTCGTTCGAATGAACGGGAATGCCAATGGCAACGGCTTCCATATCGACCTCGGTTACCACCCTTTCGTGTCGGTTCACGTCGCGTCGTACAACGAGAAGAGGGTGATCGAGCGGCTTCTGACCGCCTTAGAGCAGCTGGAATACCCGGAGTACGAGGTGGTCTTGGTCGACGATTCAACAGACGACTCAGGCGCGATCCTCGAGCGCTGGAAGGACAAGGCCCGGTTCAAGATCCTTCACCGCAGCAGCCGAAAAGGCTTCAAGGGAGGAGCGCTCGCCGAGGCTCTCAAGGTCATGGACCGGCGCGCCGAGTACGTCGTGGTCTTCGACGCCGACTCGGTTCCGTTCCCGGACTCGATCGACCGATTCCTGCCGCACTTTTACTACGCGAATGGCAGAAGCGAGGGTGAGGGCGACGTAAAGCTCGAAGGGCAGATAAGGAGACGCGAGGACGTCGCTGCGGTCCAGAGCTACCAGTGGCACGTCCTCAACAAATCCGAAAGCTGGCTCACCGAGGCGGTCCGCGCCGAGTACGCGGGCAGCTACATGATCGAGCGGCCGTTCCAGGACGCGGTGGGGTCTTTGAAGATGGTGGCGGGGACCGCATACATGGTCCGAGCTGATCTCCTGCGCGAGGTCGGCTGGGGGACAAGCCTCACCGAGGATTGGGAGCTGACTCTCAAGCTCTACGCGCGCGGTTACAAGGTCGCCTACACCCCTTGGGCGGAGACACCCGCGGAGTGCGTGAGCACCTTCTCGCGGCTCGCCCGCCAGCGCATGCGCTGGGCAGAGGGACATACGCACAACGTCCGCAAATGGTTCTGGCCGATCGTCATGTCGCCCGTCGTCTCTCCGCTCGAGAAGGTCGAGTTCATGTTCGATACGACCTACTACCTGCAGGCGTTTCTCTTCGTGGTCGGGTCGCTGAGCTGGTTGGTGGCGGAGGTCGTCTTTCACACGCACGTACCGGGGTGGACGGCGGCGTTGGGGTGGGCGCTCCTGTTCTCGAATATCTTTGCTCTGCCGCTGATGAACCTTGGCGGCCTGGTCCTCGAGGACGCGCCGAAGCGTGATCTTCAGGGGGTCCTTGGCGCGCTGGTGCTGTCCTTCGCCCTGGTGCCATTCCAGGGCTGGGCCGCCATGAAGGGTCTGCTGAGCAAGGAGGAGGGGCCGTGGTTTCGAACCCCCAAAACCGGGCGCATCACAGACGAGGTGCACCACCTGCGACGCCTGGCTCTTCTGCGCCGGTGGCTGCTGGGTCATCGTGCGGATGTCGGCAAGAGCCACAAAGGTCCGCTGGGCCCGACAGGGCCCGCCGCCTCGCAGTTCCGGATGGGCCGGCACAACAAATGGCTGGGTTGGGCGGCGGTGGGCGCGATGGTTCTGATTTTCGGCGGGCTGGTCTGGGGCGCGTCAAAAGCGCCAACTGTCGAGGCGGCCGGCAACCCGCTGTACCTGCACGGAACCGGAACGGCACCCGGATGCGCACCCGGCTCCATGAGCCAGACCGCGGGCGCGAGGGCGCCCGCATGCAGCCTCAACGATGCGATCGGCGTTTTCTCATTCACCAACCTGCCGGCTCAGACCGTGGCCGCGGGGATCTGGTCGTTCACGATGTACTGGACTCCGGCCGGCCCGATCCCGCTGTCACACGTCACGCTCAGCGTCGGCGTGAGGGCCGGCCCAAGCTGCGCCGGATTCGTGGCGACCATCCCTAACGGCGGCACCACCTGGACCACGACATATGGAGCCCTCGGCGTGCACACCACGAGTCCCTTCACCGTCAGCACCAGCGCGGCTCAGGCCGCGCTCGTGATCCCGGCGGGGAGCTCGTTGTGCCTTCGCGTGGACATCAGTCAGGAAGATGACGACGTGCCGATGGTTTACGACGGCCCGGTCGGCACAGCCGACACGCGGCTCATCCCTCCGACCTCCGTAGTTCCGGAGTCGGTGCTCGGTCTCGTCGGGATCGCTGTTTTCATACCGCTGGTGGCCGGCCAGAGCCCCCGCATCCTTCGGCGACTGCGGGCGGGGCCGGGCAGGTTCGGACTCATTGATCGCCGCCGCAGGCGTCCGGTGGGAGCGCGCAATTGAAACGGCACGACCAAAACGCGCTGAACATGACGCTGCTTGCGGTCTCCTGCGCGCTGCTCATGGTCATGCCGCTGGTGACCACCTTCGACGATTTCTTGACCAGCTGGGCGTTGCAGCTCGGCGCCAACAATCCACTGCAAGCGATCGTCCCGGTCGAGGCGCGGATGGTGGTCGGGATGCTCAGCGTGTTTGGCGTGCATGCCGCCGCGTCGGGCAATTACATGGTGGTTTGGGACAGAAGCGGCGCGATGCACACGCTGCTCATCGCGTGGAACTGCATCGGCTGGCAGAGCCTGGTCTTACTGGGCATGACCTTCCTGTCCGGCCTGCGGGGCGAGCAGCCACTGGAAGCGCGAGTTCAAATTGTCTTCATCGGCATCGCTGGGACCATGCTGTTGAACCTGATGCGCGTCGCAGCGGTAGCTGCCCTTGCGGCCACGTGGGGACAGACCCCCGCCGTGCTGTTCCATGACTACGGCGGCACGATTCTGGTTGTCGGTTGGCTGTTCGCCTTCTGGATCTTCGTCCAGCGCTGGCTGCTGAGGCCAGAGCCTGGTGCAGCAGAGGAGGCGTTCGCATGAACCGCTGGCTCCGGCTTGGGTTGCAGACGGCCTTCGGCCTACTGCTCCTATGGCTGTGGCTGCGCACGGTTTCGCTGCCTGAGGTCCTCAGCCACGCGCGGGTACACAACTGGCCGGTCGTGGTGGTGATGGTCCTGCTGGCCATCGTGACGAGCGTGGTCAGGGCGCGGCGCTGGCTTCTCCTCCTGCGGCCTCTCGCGCCGGTAGGGATGGTCCGGGCGTTCGCGATGAACGCGGCGGGCGGGCTTTTGAACTACGTTCTGCCGATCCGTTCGGGAGACGCTGCGCGCGCCTGGTGGCTCTGGAGGCGTCATCGGATCCCAGCCGGTTCCGCGCTGGCGACAATCGTCATCGACAAGACTTGCGACCTTGCCGCCGTCGCCGTCGTGCTGGCGCTGCTCGAGGTCGTCGCGGCCACCGGAATCGTGAGTGCCCCAAGGGGTCTGCTGGGTGCGGCCGGCCTCGCGGTCGCGCTGCTGGCGGCCGTGCTCGGCACCGCTTTGCTCGGGCCGAGGGTCGCGCGCTCAACCCTGGCTCGCCGGCTGCTGCCCGGGCGATTTGGGTCGGCGCTGGCCGGACAGGCCTTCGCATTTCGGGCGGGCGCCCGGGGACTGTGGACACCGGCGCTGACCGTGCGCCTGGTCGGGCTGACCGCTCTGGCGCTGATCGTCGACGCTTTCAACTTCAGCCTTCTCTTCATCGCCGTCGGGGTTCCAGTTCCGACCTACAAAGCGATGGCCGCCTACCCGGCTTTGCTCCTGAGCTTTGCGGTTCCTGCCGGGCCCGGGTACGTCGGCAACCTCGAGGTGGCCGGCGCGCTGGTTCTGGGTGGCGGCCTCGGTCTCGCTTCCAGCGTGGCGGCAGGCGCCATCGTCCTGTATCACGGCATCACGGCCTTCACCGCTCTCGCAATGGGATTTCTGGGCTTCCTGATGGTCGGCGGGCGGCGGCGAGTGAAGGCCGGCACACCGCGACGGATCGCGGTGTTTCATTGCGGATTCACCTACTCCGGCGGCGGCGAGCGGATCGTCATCGAAGAGGTGCTTGGCCTGCGCCGGCGCGGCTACAAGGTCGAGTGCTATGCCCCAACCGTGGACGCATCGCGCTGCTATCCCGACCTGATCGCTGATGTCCGCGTCCGGACATTCATGCCCCAACTTCCGCGTTGGTTCCCTTTTCGCGAGGCGATCCAGATGGCGGCCGCGTCACTGCTCATGCCGCTATACGCATGGCGCTTTCGTGGCGTCGACGCGATCGTCGGTTGCAACCAGCCGAGCGCCTGGATCGCTTGGTGGGCCGCGCGCCTCATCGACGTCCCGTACGTCGTCTACCTCAACCAGCCCAACCGGCTCGTGTATCCGCGCAGCGTCGACCGCGAGACGGGCTGGGTGACCAACGCGGACTACCGGTTGCTCGCGGCGATCGTGATGCGCGCGACGCGCTTTGTCGCGTGGGCAGATCGGCGCTCGGTACAGGAAGCCGACCAGCTTCTGGTCAATGGCGGCTACATCGGCGACATCATCCGCCGCATCTATCGACGCGAAGCGGTCGATTGCCCAGCCGGGTGCCATGTCGCCTCGTCAGGGTTCCCGCTCCCACTCGAGGCCCGGTTCTCAGGCGGTCTGACCATCAACGGCTACCCAATCCGGCGCCCGTTTGCGCTGTTGACCAACCGCCACTACCCGCAGAAGCGATTCGACCTCGCCATCAAAGCGATGGTCGAAGTTCGCAAGAGGCATCCGCGGGTCCAGCTGGTGGTGCCTGGGCCGGCCACTCTTCATACCGTGGAGCTGCGCTCTCTCGTCGCCAAGCTCGATCTGTCAGACGCGGTCCTGTTTCTTGGTCCGATAACCGAGGAGGAGCTGCAGCGTCTCTACGAGACCGCGGCGGTTTACGTCTATCCGGCGCCCGAGGAGGACTTCGGGATGGGGGTCATCGAGTCGATGGCGAAAGGCGTGCCTGTGGTCGCGTGGAACCAGGCGGGCCCGACCGTGACCGTCGGCCCCGGCACGGGTCATCTCGCCGAACCCATAGACGTGAGCGATTACGCCGATGGGATCGCAAGTCTCCTCGACAACCCCGATGAGAACCAGGCCACCGGCGAGCGCGCCTTCGAGTGGTCCCGTCGATTTGATTGGGAGCGGCATCTCGACACATTGGAGCGCTCGATCAATGAGGTGGCGCGTTTGCACGAGCAGATCGCGACCGAGGCCGCCTCGGCTTGAAGCTGCTCGACCGGGTCTTCGTTGGGGAGGACGAAGAAGATCGGCGCATCGCCGAGGAGGACCTTGCGGTTGCCGCTCCTGTCCGCGCGGCCGCACCCCTTGCGTGGTACTGGACGGTGGGCCTGGTCGTGGTGGTGGCGCTGCCGCGCCTGCTCTACGTCTTTCTGGTCTCCAATCCCCAGAACGTCGGCGATGGTTGGTACGGCGACACTTATCACCACTGGCAGATCGCCTATCTGACCAAGGAGATCGGGCTCGGCGCTCCGGACGGGCCGCGGCTTTGGGACCTGAAGGGCCTTGACTACTTCTGGGGCGTGCTGCAACCGCTTTTGCTGGTGGCTTTGTTCTTCGTCACCGGCTCCATCGACATCGTCCTCGAGCGACTGCTCTCGATGGCATTTGGCGTGTTGGCGGTGGTCTTGATCTTTCATTTGTGCCGCAGGTACTGGGGGATGCGGGTCGCCGTGCCCGCGACGGTGTTCGCGACGCTCGTGCCGACCTCTGTGTTCAACGACGGACAGGGCATCCTCGAGCCCATCGGCGTGGGGCTCACGTTGCTCGGCATTTGGCTGTGGCCGAAGCGCGGCCTGTGGACCGGCGTTTCGTGGGCGCTCGCGACCATGGCCCGGGCCGAGTCCTGGATCTTCGCAATTGGGATGATCGTGGCGACATTTCTGCGCCGTGAGGGGGCGCGGCAGCGCGTGCTCATGATCGCGGGGTGGGGTCTTCTGATGCTCGCCTACATGAAGACCTTGCTCGATCACACCGGAAATGCCATCTACCCGCTGTCGGAGAACTTTTTCAACAACGCGCTCGGGCGGTGGGAGTTCGAAACGGCCCTCACGCCGGACCAGGTGGCCGTCCGGCCAGTCCTGGGAGTGCTGCTGGTCGCCGCGGCGATCGGCCTGGCGTGGACGTTGTGGAAACGGCCGATCGGTTACATGTTCCTGACGTTCGGGTTCGGCTATTGGGTCTTCACCGCTGGAACGCTCGGCTTCACGGCCTACCTCAAGTCGTGGGTGTGGTGGTTCTGGTACATCCGCTTTTTTGACTTTCCATATGAGTTCGCGGGAGTGGCTGCCTCGATCGTTCTCTTCTATCTCCTGCCCAGGTGGGTGGGAGCGCGCAGGGCGTTGCCGGTTGCGGTAGCGGCCGGCGTTCTGATCCTGGTCGCAGCACAAGCGGCGTGGATGCCCATCCTCTCCGTCTACCGGCCAACCGAGTCGATATGGACCCAGACCTTGAACGCCGGTCAGACAATCGGTGCGGTTTACGACCAGCCCCAGAACCAGGGCCGCGTCCTGAACATCCCTCCGACCAGGCCCGACCTTACTTACGTGCTGGCCCGATTCGATGGCGTCGAGGGCAGGCACGTCGTCGGGCAGCTTTACGACCCTTTTTACTATCTGCCTTCGGGATACACATACGCCGACCACCCGGCGGTGGCGACCGTGTTGCTGCAGTGCTGGCTGGCTGACACGCATACGCGCCTTTTCGTGGTCGACGAGCTCACCAGCCCCAACTACGTCGCGTTCGTCGGGGACCACACGGATTGGTTCAGCGCTGCCGCGCGGATTCGCGACTACAACTGGGTTGTCTACCAGGTGGACGCACCCAAGCCTGCCGCGGCCGACTGCGCCGCTGCGAACAAGGCCGCGCGAGCATGAGTCGCGAGGGCACATTCGACTACGAGGCCAAGAGATGGGGTTCGTCGCGAATCGAGCCACGGCCATCGTATGTGCAGGGCCTGAAGCTTCGACTCCTGCTCGATGCGCTGCGGGACGTTCAGGGAGATGTGGTCGACATCGGCTGCGGCGCCGGCAACGTTGTACGGGCAATCGCGGAAAGCCGGCCTGACCTGCAGGTCCATGGTGTCGACGTCAGCGCAGGCGCCCTGGAGGTGGCACGTCGCGCGGCCCCCCAGCTCGACTTCCGACTGGCGCCCGCGGAGTCTCTTCCCTTTGAGGACGGATCCATGTCAGCGGTGGCGATGCTTGACGTCCTCGAGCACCTGCACGACCCATCTGCCGTTTTGCGGGAGATACATCGCGTTCTACGACCGGGGGGTCTGTTTCACATCGTCCTGCCGCTGGAGGTGCAGCCGTGGACGTTCTACCGGCTGGTGACCCGCTTCGGCTGGAAGGCAAAGCTCCACCACTGCGGACACATCCAGCTCTTTGACGCTCACCGCTTCGAGGTGATGGCGGCAGCCGAGGGCATGCCGGTACGCGACGTGCAGTGGAGCTTTCACTGGCTCTATTCATTGGTGGACATCGGGTACTTCAGCTTTCTGGAGCTGCGTGGGCCGGCGTCGACTTCGGTCGAGGACTACCTGGCCAACAAGCGCGACTTCGCCGGCGCGGTCCTGCGCGGCGTGAAGAACGGTGCGGCAGCATTCGGCTGGTACGAATCGCGATTGCTGCGTCGGGTCCCGTCAGGCGTGGGGCATTTCAGCTGCATCCGCGATTGACCTCTGCTAGAAGGCCGGCCTGGATGTTGGGACAAGCGGACGCTTGACGGCTCCAGCGCTCTCTATCAGCTTGACCGCCGCGCCCGCTTCACAGCTCGCCCTGAGCGTCATCATCCCCGCACTCGACGAGGCCGACAACATTGCTCCCCTCCTGCGCGGGATCGCCCGCGAGCTCGACAGTTTAGGCGTCGCGTTCGAGCTGATTCTCGTCGACGGCGGGTCACGAGACGCCACCGTTGAGGTGGCCGCGAAAGCGGGCGCATCTGTCCATCGCCAGACAGCGCCGGGCTACGGCCAGGCTCTTAGGGAGGGCTTCGACGCGGCGCGCGGCGAGTATGTGATGACGCTTGACGCGGACGGTTCCCACTCCCCGGACTTCTTTGCCGGCATGTGGTCAGCGCGGCAGCAGGCCGATGTCGTGATCGCGTCGCGCTACGTCGCCGGCGGCGCCGCCGAAATGCCTTCTGCACGCTGGCTGCTGAGCAAGCTCCTGAATCTCGTTTTCCGGCGCGGTCTGTCGATGCCAATCGCGGACCTCTCCAGCGGGTATCGCCTGTACCGCCGCAGCGTGCTAGCCGAGCTGGCGCTTGTGGCCACGGGCTTCGACCTGCTGCCCGAAATCCTCGTCCGGGCTAGCAGCGCCGGCTTCCGCATCGTCGAGGTGCCGTTCGCGTACCGGCCGCGCGGCGCCGGCCGCAGCCACGTTCGCCTGCTCGCTTTCGGGTTCGCCTATGCCTCCACATTCATGCGCATGTGGCGCCTGCGCAACTCCATCTCGTCCGGCGACTACGACCGCCGGGCCTACGACAGCGTCATCCCGCTCCAGCGCTATTGGCAGCGCCGTCGCTATCGGATCGTGGTCGGCCGTGCCGGCGGCATCGCAAGCGTGCTCGATGTGGGCTGCGGCTCGAGCCGGATCCTGTCCGCCAATCCAGGCTGGGTCGGCCTGGACGTGCTGATGGGCAAGCTCCGGCACGCGCGCCGGGATGGCAACCTAGTAATTCAAGGTTCAGCGCTTGAGCTGCCCTTTGTATCGGGGTCATTTGAATGTGTCATCTGCTCCGAGGTCATCGAACATATCCCCGTCGACGAGCGCGTTTTCGACGAGCTCGGCCGCGTCCTGCGGCCTGGGGGTCGTCTCATACTGGGCACGCCCGACTACGACCGCTGGAGCTGGCGGGCTCTGGAGGCGGTCTATGCGCGCGTCTCTGGCTCACGCGGCTACGCGCATGAGCACATAACTCGGTTCGGGCGTGATCGCCTGGTCGCCTACCTCGCGAGCCGTGGATACAAAGTCGAGGCGATCGACTACGTCGGCCAGTCGGAGCTGATCCTCACGCTCCGCAAAAGCACAAACCCGGGCGAACCGCTTCCGATTGCCTCGGCCTTGCGTCGTGACGGCTCTTAGCTACTCGACGGGAATGGTGCTTTGAGGAACGCAGCTACTCGTCCCCGCCCACTAACCCTTCGATGAGTCGCCACCAGCGTCGCCTGGCGGCTTGGAGTGGCACCTCGAGTAGGCCAGGCCGAAGCGCCCAGGCCAGGATCCCGGCCAGGGTCAAAGCCGAGATCGCCCACCACACATAGATGCGCAAGGTAGGGCCGAACGTGAAGACCAGCCGTGAGCCGGCCGGCACGGAATCCAGCCGGACCAACATGTAGTCCATCTCGCTCGAGTCGAATCCGAGAGAGCGCGTTCCGCTCGGCGTCTGCAGCTCGACCGACCAGCCCGGGAAGGCCGATTCCTTGAACAGGACCAGCGTCGGTCCGGCCGGCGCCTGAAGGTCGACAACGGCTTGCCCCTGGCCGGTCCACCTCGGCGTCAGGTTCCGCTGAGGCGCGTCTCCGCTCGGGTTGAGCCAGGCGAGCTGGGTGGCCAGTAACCGGCTCTCGCTGGGCGATTGCGCGGCGGCAGCGTGGAAGATCAGGTTCATTCCACTCCAGACCACGGTGCCCTTTCCGCGGCTCCAACGGGCGGCGACGGTCTTGCCACCCACGCTCACCAGGGTCTCGGCGCCAGGTCGGACGCCCGGGGAGACGCTGGCCCCATAGCCGCCCTGGGAGACGAAAGATCCCCAGCCCGGATCCGCCCGGCCACCTACGAGGACGGGCGCGTTGGCGTCCAAGCGCGCCCAATTGAGCTGCGACACAGGCAGTACCGCCGGTGCTGTTCCAAGGTCCCAGTCGGGGTCGACGTACTGCCAGCCGGTCTCCACGAACAGGTGGCCGCCGTGCTGCACGTATCGGTCCAGCTTGTCCCAGGCGGCGGCCTGATCGTGGTAGCGGTAGCCGAGCAGTAGGAGACTGCCGTAGCGGGCCAGTTCTTCGTCGGAGTAATCGTCCACGTAGGCGCTGGGGGCGCGGACCAGCCAGGCGTTGTTGGCGGACAGGGCGCCGGCGGTAGCCTGCTTGAAGACGGAGTTGTACACGTCGGCCGCGCTGGTCTGGCTCTCGCCAACGACCAGAACTGCGTTTCCCCCCGACCACTGCTCGGCCAGTCCGGTCGGTTGCTGGTTCCGGTAAACGACGGGGTGATCCGATACCTGGGTCCAGCCCAGCGCCTGATAGTCGGCACCGACCTTCGCCGCCTGGCTATCCGTGAGCACCACGTAGTCGATGCCCTCGATGTTCGCCAGCTCCGACTTAACGGTGGTCCCCGGCACCTGCAGCATGCTGTCCTCCAGGAAGGAGAAGAGCCCGATAGAGAGCGGAGCCGGCGAGTTGTAGGTCTCCGCCTGGGCGCCGCCGGTCTGGTCGTGGAAAGCCATCTCGAGGTTGCCCGGCGCATCGGAGTTCAGCTCAGCGCGCTGGGGGGAGGGGACGAAGATGGAATCGAGAGCCCCAAGGGTCTGGCGTTGCTGAACGCAGCTCGGCAGGAAGCAGCCGACCTGGAGAGGGCGCCATTGGCTGATGCTGAGCTGCTCGGCCAACGGCAGGTAGCGCGCCAGGCAGACCGGATCGTCCCGCCCCTGGCACCAGGCAACCGTCTCGCCGACCAGGTGGTCCTTGCTGGCGTCCCATACCGGCTGGTCACCGCTCCCGAGTGCAGCGCAGATGGGGATATCCATGCGTGGTTGGGGTCGGAAGCAGGCGTTCTCCAGCTCCGTCAGATCGAAGCTCTGATTCAGCTGCTGGTAGCGACACAGAGGCTTTTCTGCGCCGACGTACCCTGCGAACGGGCACGAGTACTGGTGTGTTGCCCAGATGTCGCGAAGGTCCATGACGGAGGAGCCGCCGTAGGCGCCGTAGGCCAGGTGGTCGGGAGTCGCTACCCATTGGGCGAACGCCAGGGTGGTCAGCGCCACGAGTACGGCGCCCGCAGCGGAGCCGGCCGTCGCCCACCCCCACCCCGGCAGGCCGGGCCGGCGCAGGCGGCCGGCCAGGCCCTCGGCCAAGGCCCGCGGCAGAATCACCAGCCCCGCCCCCGCCAACATGGGCAGGCAGAATTCCATGAGCACCGCCATGGGCCGCGACCCGATGTTGACGAACAGCTGGGCGAAAGGGAAGACCTGGAGCGGCGCGTAGATCCAGGTCTGGGTCGAGAACAGGACGCCGAAGACGGCAATGGCCAAATAAGGTCGGAGGCGCCCTGAGAAGAGGGCGTAAGCCGCACCGACGATTGCCGGCAGCGACACGGCGGGGCTTATCGAGAAGCGCGGCCCGATGTTTTTCGAGGCGTCGATCGGTAGGAACGCGAAGAGCTGGGGCACCGACAAGGTGGTGACGTTCGCCAAGTTGAAGCTCAGCCGGGGCGAGCGCGCGCCGGTCGTGGAGAGGTAGTCGAACGTAGTCAGGATCCAGAACGCCTCGAGCGCTCCCGCAGTGACGATGAGCACGGGCGTCACCTGAAGCAGCCACCGCCAGCGCAACCCCTTTCCCGCCGCCAGGCCGTAGGCCGGGATCGCCAGGATTGGAGCCGGGAAGACCTCGGGCGTGATCGTCCCCAGTGCAGCGGCCAGGCCGAGATATGAGACACCCGCCAGGCGGAAGCGCCAGCCCCGGTCGCCCGTTCGCCACTGATTGAAGAAGGCGTCGAGGGCGATCAGGGCCGGCATGAAGAGGACCTGCCCTACCTGGTTGGTGTAGTTTCCGAACTCGAAGAGGCCCGCGTACGGCAGCGGGCTCAGGAGGTAGAGGACGCCCGCCACCAGACCGGCCAGCGGCCGGCGAAGCCGCCAGTCGAAGAAGGCGAAGATGCCCAGCGCCGAGAGGGGATAGACGGAGAACTCGACCATCTGGAGGGCCTGGTCAAGGCCGAAGCCCGTGAGCCGCGACAGAGCGACCGCGATCCAATGTGGCAGCGTGGGGTAGAGCTCGCGGTAGGGCAGTCCACTGGCATCGAAACGAAACCACCACGGAATGGCCGGGAAGGTCGTTGCAACCCAGGTCGTGAGCTGGTGGTGCCAGGCCAGGTCGGAGCCCTGCGGGCCGTCCCAAAGCACTCGCCAGGCGAGCACGTACATCAGAGCTGTGAGGATCAGGGCGGCGAAGGCGAGGCGGACGGCCGCCAGGCCGGTCAGGACGTTGCGTCTCCGCCGCGGCGATGGATCGGGCTTATCGACGGTCGTCGGAGCCTTCGACTTCGGTTTGATGCCGGCGAGCGGCTCGCGGCTCACCGGCCCGATTCTGGCTGGCCCTTTGCCCAATCAATCAGATCGTGTAGCCCCCGATTGAAGTCGATCGTGGGTTGCCAGTTGAGATGCTGGCCTGCCTTGGTGATGTCGCTGACGTAGTAGGTCTGGTCGCCTTCGCGCCAGTCGGCGAAGCTGTAGTCCGGCTTGGTATTTGTGATCTGGCCGATCTGGTCGATGACCTCGAGAAGGTTCCTTTGGTTCGCTGGGCCGCCTCCAACATTGAAGATCTCGCCACGGGTTTTTTCGATGTTTTCGATGGCGGACTCGTACATGGCGCTCAGGTCTCTGGCATCGAGCAGATCGCGCACCTGGGTGCCGTCGCCATAAATGGTCAGCGGTCGATCGTTGAGGATCGAGTGGACGAAGTGAGCGACCCAGCCCTGGTCCTCGGTGCCGTACTGGTGAGCACCATAGATGCAGCTCTGACGTAACACGACAGTGTTCATGTGAAAGCACCGGGCGTAATCCCGGACGTATTGGTCGGCAGCGCCTTTGCTGCAGCCGTACGGGCTGTGGAAATCGATCGGCTGGCTTTCTTTACAGGCAACGTTGTTGTTCTCGAGCTTTCCATAGACCTTGTTCGTCGATGCGAACACAAACGGCGCCTCGGGATTGTTCTTACGCACTGCCTCCAAGAGGTTCAGCGTGCCCGCGGCGTTGACCTCGAAATCGGTGACCGGGTCTTTCAGCGACGTGGTCACCGCCACCTGGCCTGCCAGATGGAGGATCGCATCCTGGTTCTTGACGTGGTCGCTAAGAGCGGTTGCATTCCTCACGTCCTCTTTTATGAAGGTGGTGTGGGTCGGGTATTGGGTGATCAGCCATTTGAGATTTCGTTCGGTCCCCGGACGGCTGAGGTTGTCGAGCAGGGTGACGTGCCAAGCGGCGTCGATCATATGGACCGCGGCGTTGACGCCGAGAAAGCCCGCGCCGCCTGTGATGAGGATGCGGCGCGACGGTGGGGCCGCGGTGTCGCGCCGGGCCCGCGTGCTCGACCGCGCCGCGGTTCCGAGCTCGGTTCCTGGCGCTATCGGGATCATGGAGGGCAATTACCTTAAGACAATCGCCCGCGATGGGCCCTCCGCGCGCCGTCCCTACCATAGACGTGTGACTACCTCCGACAGAACGCTGTCCGCGCCTGACACGCGTTCCCTGCGTTCGAATTGGGAGAGCGAAACGCGGATGGCCGGCGTCTATCAGGCGCTCGCGGACGTCGCCCCGGATCCTGGTCTCAAACGCCGATTGAAAATGCTGGCCGCGACCGAGAAACGGCATGCGGATGCGTGGGCCGGCTTGCTCGTCGCATGCGGCGTCGAGCTCCCAAACCGGCGACCAGGCTTTACCGCCCGATTCCTGGCGGGGCTGGCCCGCGTGGCAGGTATCGGTCCGGCTCTCGCAGTTGCCGGCGCAGCGGAGGGGCAGGTCTTGCGCGCGTACCTCAGCCAGGTCACGACCGTGTCCGATGAGCGCGCGCAAGGAGTCTTGCGGAAGGTCTTGCCAGAGGAGCTCGACCACCAATCGCCGGATGATGTGACCGGCGAAAGTGATTCGCGGCCCGCGGCCGCCGCTGACGCCCATGCGGACAGCACCACGCCCGACGTCGTCGACGAAGAATGGCACGGCGGCGGCATCGAGAGCATTCGAAACGTCATCTACGGGGTCAATGACGGGCTCACCGCGACGCTGGGCGTGCTCGCCGGCGTTGGCGGCGCAAGCGTCGATCCGCGGGTGGTGCTGATCGGCGGGCTGTCGGCCATGGTCGCTTCGGGCGTCTCTATGGCGGGAGGCGCGTACCTCGCGAGCAAATCACAACGTGAGGTTTTCGAAGGCCAGCTCGCCCGAGAGGCCGCCGAGATCGAGGCGATGCCCGACCTCGAACGGGCAGAGCTCGTGAAGATCTACCGCTCCAAAGGCCTCACACCGGGGGAAGCCCAAACCATCGTCGGTCGCATCACGGCAGACAAGAAAGTGTGGCTCGAGACCCAGGCCCGAGAGGAGCTCGGCCTTGACGTCGCCCAGTTCGAGAATCCGGTTCGCGAAGGGTTGGTTGCCGGCGTCTCGACCCTCGTTGGAGGTGCCATCCCAGTCCTCGGCTACCTTCTTGGGCGGCTCGTGCTGGGCGCAGCGCCGGGATTCGGCGCTCTCGCGATCGCGTTCGCCTTAAGTGCCGCGTTCCTATTCCTGATCGGCTCCGCGCGCTCGTTTTTCACAGGCAAGGGAGGCGTGCGTTCTGGCCTAGAGATGCTGGCTGTCGGCTCGGTGGTCGCCGGCATCACCTACGCGGTCGGCGTGCTGTTCCGAGCGTAGGCTCGAGCGTTTCCGATCAGCCGGTCGCAATCCCCCGCAGGTACGCGATGCTCACGACCCAGGCCGCGCCGGCGAGGATGACCGCTTCTCGTCGATGCGATCCTCCCTGCGCATAGAGGTAAAGACCGGGCAGGAAGATCACTGCGAAGACGCCGTAGACGATATGCAAGAGCTCGGTCGGCCGCCCACCCAAAGCGAACGCCACAAGACCGACGAGACCCTGAACGGCGGTGAGGCCGGCCATGATGAGGTAGCTGGAGCGAAACCCGCCGCTCAACTGCTGATTGCGGAAGTACCGGTAGGTGCCCCAGATCGCGAGCACCACCGCATAGATGAGCAGCACCCTCGCGCCGTAGCCGTGTAGGAGGCGGAGTGCGCCGCTCACGTCGTCGTGATGCGGAACGCCGGTGTCACGCCGTGTGGCTCGAGACCTGCTCGCGGAAATAGTCGACGGTGAGGCTCAATCCTTCCTCCAGGTCGACCTGTGGCTCCCATCCCAGATCGCGAAGGGAGCGGCTGTTGTCAAGAGCTATGCGGTAGACGTCGCCCTTTCGCGACGGCCCGTAATGAGGGAAATCCGAATAGCCGGTCAAGAGGGCCAGCTTGCGATAGAGGTCGTTGACCGTAACTGCGATTCCGCTGCTGATGTGAAACGTTCCTCCCGAGCCGCGTTCGAGCGCGGCCAGGTTGGCGGTGGCGACGTCGCCGATGTAGAGCATGTCGCGCGCCTGCTCGCCGGTGCCATCGACGATGACCGGCTTGCCTGCCAGCATCCGGCTCGCAAAGATCGCGATGACCCGGCCCTCTTCCGCATGAAAGTCCTGCCTCGGGCCGTAGATGTTGGCGTACCGCAAAATCGTGTGCTCGAGCCCGAACGTGCGGCGGAACGTGCCGAGATATTGCTCAAAGCAGAACTTGCTGGTCCCGTAGGGGGAGAGCGGCCGTATTGGGTGGTCTTCGTCTGCGGGTATCACGTCTGGCTCGCCGTAAAGCGCGCCACCGCTGGAGATGAAGATGATCTTCTTAACGCGGTTATCGACGCAGGCTTTGAGGAGGTTGAGGCCGCCGATGATGTTCACCTGCGCGTCGAAGGTGGGATCGGCGACCGACTTGGGCACCTCTGACTGCGCGGCATGATGATTGACGATCTCGGGTTTGAACTCCGCCACGAACCGCTCTACGCCTTGCTGGTCGCGCAGATCGAGCCGGTGGACCTTCGCCGACGAGTTCAGGTTGGCCTCACTTCCGGTGCTGAAGTTATCGAGAACCGCGACCTCGTGACCGGCAGCAACATAGGTGTCGACCACGTGAGAACCGATGAATCCGGCTCCCCCCGTGACGAGTATTCGCACCGCCAGAGACTGTAGCGGGTTTACTTGCGCAGATGGCCGGCCAGGTCCGTCTGGATATCGAGCTGATCAAGGCGGTGCGCGCACCTGTCGCAGCCGCGTTCGCGCGCTCCCTTCTCGAACGGGCGGCTACGCTCCCTGAGCTCATCGCTCGCTTGCCCGATGGAACGGCCACCGTGGCGGTGCGGCTGACCAGCGACGACGAGCTGCGTCGGTTGAATCGCGCTTACGCCGGCACGGACGCCGTGACGGACGTGCTGTCCTTCGCGGGTTCGGGGAACCATCTGGGCGACATCGCAATTTCCTGGCCGATGGTCATCCGCCAGGCGGAGGAGTTTGGGGAACCTGCGCTCACCGAGTTTGGCCTCCTCGCAGTGCATGGAATGCTGCACCTCATGGGTTGGGATCACGCCACCGGGGCGGAGCGGCGCGAGATGTCCCGCCTCACCGTCGCAGCTTTGAGAATGTCCGGCCTGACGCCGGCTGCTGGCCGGCTTTGAGCTCCCGGTAAACTCATCAACCGGTCTGCGGCGCTCGCCGCGGGCCTAGCTGCGTCTAGAGAGATTTCAAGGTCAGGAGTTGGTTCGAGAAGAGCTGCTTATCGTTGGCTTGGGCAACCCCGAGTCGGAATACGCCGACACGCGCCACAACCTGGGCTTCGCCTGCCTGCACGAGCTGGCGCGGCGAATTGGCGTGCAGGTCAACCGCAAGCGCTGGCAGTCGCTCGTCGGGCACTCGGAGTCTCAGCGTGTGTGGATCGTCCTGCCGCAGACATACATGAACCTGTCCGGCCAGGCCGTGTCGAAAGCGCTGCGCGACCTTGGCCTCACCGCTCAGCAGCTGTGGTTGGTGCACGACGAGCTGGATCTGCCGCTCTGCCGAATGCGAATCCGGCAGGGAGGATCTGGAGCCGGGCACAACGGTGTTCTCTCGGTGATCAGCTCGTTGGGCACGCCCGATTTCGTGCGTTTTCGAGTTGGCATCGGCAAGCCCGCGCGTAAGGGTTCGCAGTCCGGCCGCCACTACGTGCTGGGCCGGTTCACAAAAGCTGAGGCCGAGCGCCTTCCGCACATAGTCGACGGTGTCGCCGACGCTATCGAGCTCGCCCTGGAAGCTGGTGTCGAGCGGGCGATGGACCGCTTCAATCGCGCCGGCGCGCTGGGTTGCGAGGAGCTGCCGTGAGCGGGCTCGGGGAATCGACCATCGCAATCGTGCCTGTGCTGAAGCGCTGGCTTGACACGCCGCCATCCGAGCTGCAGGTGGGCCGCTTGCCTCGGCCAGCATGGGCGATCGTGGCCGGCTCCGTGATACGTGCATGCGCCGCGCGGGGTCGCTCGGTCCTCGTGCTGGTGCCGGGGCCGGATCGCTTTGCCGACGAGCTCCGGCCGTGGCTTGCAGGCCTGCCCCCGACTCACGTCTTCGCTGAGGTGGCGGTGTCATTCCTGGACCGGCCGCCCGCGACTGACGAGGCGGTGAGCAAGCGCTTGGAAGCACTGGTCGCAATCGCGGACGCCGCGGGACAACCCAGCGTGGTGGTCTCATCGCGACGCGCATGCACTCGCATGACCATCTCCCCGCACGACCTTGCTGACGGTGTGCTCGAGCTGGCGCCAGGGCTCGGTCCGGACCCCATCAGCGCCGCAAGCCGGTTGGTCGAGCTGGGATACTCGAGGGAGGCGCTTGCCGAAGACCGCGGCCAGTTCTCATTGCGAGGCGGGATTCTCGACGTCTTTCCGGCCGCGGCCGACGCGCCCGTCCGAGCCGAGTGGTCGGGCGACCTGGTGGAGACGCTCCGGCTCTTCGATCCGGAGAACCAGCGTTCGGTGATGCCGGTTCCGCGGGCCGCCATTCGTTCCGGACGGGAGTTGCTGGCGGGCCCGAGGCGCGGATCGGCGGCGGTGAATCGCCTCCGTGAGTCAGTCTCGCTCGAGGGACTTCGTAGTGACGTGCGCAGTGAGTGGGAGGACGAGCTGGTGCGTCTCGAAGCAGGCTCCGCATTCCCTGGGATCGAGTTCTATGCCGCGTATCTCGATCCGACCCGCCCCTCGCTACTCGACCACCTGCCTGCGGACGCAGTCGTGCTCGATTTCGACCCTGCGCGACAGGTTGCGGATGCGCGCTCGCTGCAGGACGAGACGGAGATGCTGGCGGCGGCTGAATCCGGAGGAGGCGAGCTGCCGCGCGGATTCACCCTCCCGCTTGTCGACGTCCATCGACTTGATGCATTCCCGGGCCGGCGGGTGCTCAAGGCGACAGCGGGCGAGGGTGGCGCATCGGCGATCGACCTCGGCTGGGTCGAGGCGGAGGCCCTCGTCGGGCGGCCTCGCGCCCTGGGCGGGATATCCGTACTCGCTGACTCGGCGACTGTAGTGGTCGCGACCGAGCAGATGGAACGTCTTAAGGCTCTCCTCGAGGAGGAAAAAGTGACAGCGAGGCTCACCGAGGTCGACCTCGACTTAGACCTCGAGCTCGAGCCTGGCTTCCGGCATGCAGACGTCGATTTGCCGGCCGGGTCCCGGCACCCTGGTCTCGGCTTCCACCTGATCACCGATGCCGAGCTCTTCGGCCGCTTGCGCCGGCCGGCACGCGGTGGCCGCTCGTCTCGATCTCGTGCGGATGAGCTGACGCGAGAGTTCACCCTCGAGTTCGCGCCGGACGAGCTGGTTGTGCACGTCGACCATGGGATCGCTCGGTTCACCGGGATGCGCCTGATCGAGTCGGATGGTGCTCATCGTGAATATCTCGAGCTCGAATATGCGGAAGGTGATCGCCTGTTCGTGCCGGTCGAAAACCTGGACCGGGTCCAGAAGTATCTGGGCGGCGAGGGTCAACCCACCCTCCACCGGCTGGGGACGGGAGATTGGACGCGAGCCCGCGGGCGCGCTCGAAAGGTCGTCCAGGACGTCGCCGAAGACCTGCTCAAGATCTACTCGCTGCGGGAGGCGAGGCCGGGGATCGCTTTTGCCCCCGACACGGCCTGGCAAGAGGAGCTGGAGTCTTCCTTTCCTTATGAGGAGACTCCGGATCAGGTCGTCGCCCTGGCAGAGATCAAAGCCGACATGGAGTCGGACCGACCGATGGACAGGCTGCTTTGCGGCGATGTCGGTTTCGGGAAAACGGAGCTTGCGCTGCGCGCCGCGTTCAAAGCTGCCATGAGCGGCAAGCAGGTCGCTTTACTAGCGCCGACTACCGTGCTTGCGCAGCAGCACTTTCACGTCTTTCGCGAACGGCTGAGCAGGTTCCCGGTCAGCGTCGAGATGTTGTCGCGGTTTGTCGACGACGAGACTCAGGCTCGCACCCTCGAAGGACTCAAGGCGGGCCAGGTTGACATAGTGGTCGGGACGCACAGATTGCTCCAGCGAGACGTCCGCTTCAAGCGACTCGGGCTGCTGATCGTCGACGAGGAGCATCGATTCGGAGTCATGCAGAAGGAGAGGCTGAAAAAGCTCCGCACGCAGCTGGACGTACTCTCGCTTTCAGCTACTCCGATTCCGCGAACGCTCCACATGGCGGTCGGTGGTATCCGCGACATGAGCGTGATCCAGACCCCACCCGAGGAACGGCAGCCGATCAAGACGTACGTCACGGCCGAGGACGATAAGCTCATTCGAGAAGCGATCACGCGCGAGCTCGGGCGTGGTGGGCAGGTCTACTACGTTCACAACCGGGTGCGCACCATCCAGAAGGCCGCCGACAGAGTTCGAGATCTGGTGCCGGAGGCTCGCGTCACCGTCGGTCATGGTCAGATGGCCGAAGACCAGCTGGCACAGGTCATGGTGGAGTTCGAGTCCGCCAAGTACGACGTTCTGGTCTGCACCACAATCATCGAGTCGGGGCTGGACATACCCAATGTCAATACCATCATCGTCGAGCGCTCGGACCGCTTCGGCCTGGCTCAGCTTTATCAGCTGCGCGGACGCGTCGGCCGATCAGGTCGGCGCGCGTATGCGTACTTTCTCTACGACCCACGTCGATCGCTGACGGAGCGAGCGGACAAGCGGCTCGACGTGATCTCCGGTCTGCATGAGCTGGGCCAGGGATTCAAGATCGCGCTTCGCGACCTGGAGATTCGCGGCGCCGGAAACTTGCTCGGCACCGAGCAGCACGGTGCGATCGCCGCCGTGGGCTTCGAGATGTACCTGCAGATGCTCCAGAGCGCAGTGTCGAAGCTGCGCACTGGTTCCGAAGAGACAGTGGTCAGCGACGTGCTGTCCACGATCGAGATGAACCTTGACCTGCCACTCGACCACTTCATTCCGAGCTCCTACATCCGTGATGAGAAGCTGCGCTTGGGCGCGTATCGCCAGCTGGCCGCAACCGAGGATGAGAAGGAGCTGGACGCGGTGCTGCGCTCGCTCGAAGACAGGTATGGTCCAGGCCCGGCGCAGCTCGACAACCTGGCCTATTCGCTGCGAGTCAAGCTGCGAGGCCAGCGGATGGGCCTGAGGGGAGTCGTCGCCGAAGGTCACGACATCGTCATCCGGGTCGACCCGCAGCGCTTCATGGACGTGGACGAGCTCGCGCGGAGAATGGCAGGGCGCATCGCGATCGCGCCGAACCGGATCAAGATGCGAAGGCAGGGCGAAGGCTGGCGAAGGGACCTGCTCGACCTGTTGGACGAGATGGCTCAGCTCTACGAATCGGGTCGCAGCGTTGCCGCCCTGTCCGGGCGGGGCCGGTGAGGTTCGGCCTTATTGATCGCCCCTTCCTGAACCTCCGTGCCAAAATCAGAATCGATGCCAGAGTCGTCGGATCGTCCGTACTCTCCCGGGATCGCTGCCATTTTCGAGGTGGTCGCAAGGCTGCGGGCTCCTGGTGGCTGCCCGTGGGACCGCGAGCAAACCCACGAATCGCTGCGACCCTACCTGCTCGAGGAAACCTACGAGCTGCTGGAGGCGATCGACTCCGGCGACGACGCGAAGATGATGGAAGAGTTGGGCGACCTGCTCCTGCAGGTTGCGATGCACGCGGAGATTGCCGCTGAGCAGGGCCGTTTCGATCCGGCGCAGGTGTCGGAAGCGGTCGCCGCGAAGATGGTAGCTCGTCATCCGCACGTTTTCGGAACCACGTCCGTGGCCAACGCCGACGAAGTCCTGCGCAACTGGGAGCACCAGAAGTTGCACGAGGCCCGGGAGGCCGGCCGTGACGATTCTGTGGTCGACCGAGTGCCCGCCTCGCTGCCGGCGCTCGCCTGGGCCCTCGGCCTGCAGAAGCGTGCGGCCCGGGTCGGCTTCGACTACACGTCAACGGCCGATACGGCCGAGGCCGTGGCCGAGGAGGCGCGTGAGCTGGCGGACGCAGGCGATGCGAGCCAGACATTTGATGAGATGGGCGACCTGTTGTTCGCGATCGTTTCGCTGGCTCGACGTCTGAAGGTCAACCCAGAAGATGCCCTTAGGGTGGCGGGACAGCGCTTTCGAAAGCGCTTCGCGGACATGGAGGCATCCCTCCGGAAGGATGGAGTCACGTTCAAAGATCTCGATCGCGATGAGCTGGCGAAACGATGGGATGCGATCAACAGGGCGGAACCTTAACGCCGCTCAGCACGCAGACGAGCTGACCCAAAACTAAGGGGCCTTTGATATAGTCGGCATCCTTCTCGCGGATCTCCTTTCTAACGAAGCAGCATGAGACACAGCAAAGCCATAATCGCCGCGGGCAATGTGCGCAGGAGCACATTTGGAATGCGGCGCGCTCTCCTCATCGGGGCTCTTTTGCTGCTCGGCCTCTGGACCGCCTTCGCTTTTGCGCAAGAGGCGTACATCGGCCACAAGCTGAGTCAGCAGGCAGCCGACCTGCACCGGCAGAACCTGGTGCTGGCAGCCCAAAACCAGGGCTACCGCAAGGACGTTCAGGCGATCACGTCGGGGACCGCAAGCGAGGAGGAGGCTCGGCTCAACGGATACGCCCGCGCTCAAGAGCGCGTGTACTTGGTCACTGTCGCGCCTTCGCCATCGCCCGCCTCGCCGGCGCCGTCCGCGACGCCGAGCCGCTGACCCTCCGCCTTCAAGGTCGGCGCCATTAGCGGCGGTATACTTCGCTCCGCGGAGTGGAGCAGCGGCAGCTCGTCGGGCTCATAACCCGAAGGTCGTCGGTTCGAATCCGACCTCCGCAACCATCAAGAAGCAACCTACG
>Ga0209118_1000455_pt1 | contig 22566 bp, 21 predicted proteins | sample BlaSpr_A8_Ref_M1_FD_187988 | JGI IMG/M metagenome (GOLD analysis project Ga0209118, IMG submission 187988) | Forest soil microbial communities from Thunder Bay, Ontario, Canada - Black Spruce, Ontario site 2_A8_Ref_M1 (SPAdes) (version 2) | ecosystem: Environmental > Terrestrial > Soil > Boreal...
CTACCTCAACATGAAGGGCTCGTGCGCCGGCTGCCCGTCGTCGACCATGACGCTGAAGAACGGCATCGAGAACCTCTTGCGCCACTTCGTGCCCGACGTAGTCGAGGTCCGCCCGGTCTGATTGCGCGGCCGCGCGGCCATGCGCATCCTTGCCATCGATACCGCGCTCGACGCCTGCTCGGCCACCGTCTTCGACACCGAGCTCGACGTTCCGCTTGCGATCGAATCCCACGAGATCGGCCGCGGCCACGCCGAGGCGCTCTTGCCCATCGTCGAACGGGTGATGAACACCGCCGCGGTCGGCTTCGACACCATCGATCGCATCGCCGCCACGGTGGGGCCTGGCAGCTTCACCGGCTTGCGCGTCGGGCTCGCGGCGGCGCGCGGCTTCGCGCTCGCCTGCAACCGGCCGGCGGTCGGCATCACCACGCTCGCGGCGCTCACTGCTCCCTACATCGCCGAGAACGATTCCGTGCCGGTGGTGGCGGCGATCGACGCCAAGCACGGAAATCTTTATCTGCAGATGGTCGGCGCCGGCGGGCGCATGCTGGTGGCGCCGCGGGTGTCGAACCTGCGCGACGCGCTGCGCGCGGTGGCACTCGGGCCGGTGCGCGTGGTCGGCAATGCCGCCGCCATGCTCGCGGCGCACTGGCCGACGTCGCTGGTGAAGCCGCCGGTCCTGGTCGACCCGCGGCCGGCGCCGGACGTCACCTGGGTCGCCCGCCTCGGCGCCGCCGCCGATCCGTCCCGCGCCAGGCCGAAGCCGCTTTATCTCCGCCAGCCCGACGCCCGGCCGCAGGCGACGCAAATCCCTCGGCGATGAACTTCTTATCGCGCCTGTTCCACCGCGCCGCACCCGCGCTCCTGGAAGCGCGGCCGCGCGATGCGGCGGCCTTTGCCGTCATCCACGCGCGCTCCTTCCGCCACGGCTGGAGCGAGGCGGAGTTCGAGCGGCTGTTGTCGGAGCGCACGACGCTCGGTCACGTGGCGCGCGCCGACGGCGGCCGTGGGGCGGCCATAGCCTTTATTCTCTCGCGCATCGTGCAGGACGAGGCGGAGATCCTCACCGTGGCGGTGGTGTCGGCGGAGCGCGGCCGCGGCCTTGCGCGGCGGCTTCTCGACACGCACCTTTCGCGCCTCGCGGCGCTCGACGTCCGCGAGGTATTTCTAGAGGTGGACGAAGGCAACGTCTCGGCGCTGCGGCTCTATCGCCGGGCGGGCTTCCGCGAGGTCGGGCGGCGCGACGGCTATTATCGCAAGCCCAGCGAGAACGCCACGGCGCTGGTGCTAGGCCGCGCGTTGCGCTGAGACAATGGACTGGGCATCGGCCTGTTCGTAGAATGCGCGCCCGGACGCGAGGAAGACGAAATTGAGCGCGTCGAAGCTTAACGCGATCGAACAGGCGTGCATCTCCCGCGGGCTGCGCATGACCGAGCAGCGGCGCGTCATCGCCCGCGTGCTCGGCGAGGCGCACGATCATCCCGACGTTGAGGAGCTCTACCGGCGCTGCGCCAAGGTCGACGACAAGATCTCGATCTCCACCGTCTACCGCACCGTGCGGCTGTTCGAGGACGCCGGCATCATCGAGAAGCACGACTTCCGCGCCGGGCGCGCGCGCTACGAGCCGGTGCCCGATACCCATCATGACCACCTGATCGACCTGCGCACCGGCAAGGTGATCGAGTTCCGCTCGGAGGAAATCGAGCGGCTGCAGGAGGAGATCGCCCGCCGGCTCGGCTTCCGGCTGGTCGACCACCGGCTCGAGCTCTATGCCGTGCCCAAGGACGATGAGGCGAGCTGATTGCTGCGCTCCGCTTTCATTCTATCGGTGATGGTCGTGGCGGCCCTCGTCGGCGTGCCGCTGCAATGGCTGTCACTGAAGCTCGGTTTGCCGCTCAGGCGGCTGGTGCCGCTATGGTTCCACCGCATCGTGCTCGCGCTCCTCGGCGTCAAGGTGAAGATACGCGGCGTGCCGGCCGCCGAGCGACCGCTCTTGTTCGTCTCCAACCACGCCTCCTGGCTCGACATTCCGGTGCTGAGCTCGATCACGCCGCTCGTGTTCGTGGCGAAAAGCGAGATCGCCGGCTGGCCGCTGTTCGGATTGTTCGCCAAGCTGCAGCGCTCGGTGTTCGTCGACCGCGCGCGCCGGCACGCCACCGCCGAGGTCAACCGCGAGATCGCAAGCCGGCTCGCCAGTGGCGATCCCGTGGTGCTATTCGGCGAGGGCACGTCGAGCGACGGCAACCAGGTGCTGCCGTTCCGCTCGGCTCTGTTCGGCGCCATGCAGGAGGCGCTCGATGCGGGCGGCCGCGGCTACGTGCAGCCCATTTCCATCGCCTATACCCACCTGCATGGAGTGCCCATGGGTCGGCAGCATCGGGCGGTGGCCGCGTGGTACGGCGACGCCGAGCTCCTGACGCATCTGGCGCGCGTCCTCCGTGAGGGCGCGATCGACGTGACGGTGAGCTTCGGACCGGCTCACGCGATTACTCCGGGGGCCGACCGCAAGCACCTCGCCCGCGCCACCGAGGCGGCGGTGCGCCGCATGACGGTGGCGGCACTGGCCGGCAAGCCTGAAATCGAGGCGCCGCAAGGACTTGAGGGCGAAGCCGTTCCCTTCCCGGTCGAATCCCGCTAAGAGGTGGGGCTCAAGCGAAACGCCGGGCGGTGACGCCCGCTCCTGCAACCGGCACGAGCGGCGGCCCCTGGCATGATGGGCGATGAGCGGACCGCGCAGGCTCTATATCAAGTCGTTCGGCTGCCAGATGAACGTCTACGACTCCCGTCGTATGGCCGACACCCTGGCGCCGGAGGGCTTCACGGAGACCGCCCGGCCGGAGGACGCCGACCTTCTGATCCTCAATACCTGCCACATCCGCGAGAAGGCGGCGGAGAAGATCTATTCGGAACTCGGCCGGGTGCGCGGGCTGAAGGAGGCCGCGGCGCGCGAGGGCCGGGAGATGCTGGTGGCGGTCGCCGGCTGCGTCGCGCAAGCCGAAGGCGCCGAGATCGCGAGGCGCGAGAGCGCGGTCGACCTCATCGTCGGCCCGCAGAGCATCCACCGGCTGCCGGCACTGCTTGCGCGGACCGGCCGCGGACAGGCGATCGTCGACACTGAATTCCCGGTCGAGGACAAGTTCGATCATCTCGCCGCACCAAGCCGCGCCGCCATCCGCGCGCGCGGCGTCACCGCCTTCGTCACTGTGCAGGAAGGCTGCGACAAGTTCTGCACTTTCTGCGTCGTGCCCTATACGCGCGGCAGCGAAGTGTCGCGGCCGGCGGAGAAGATCGTCGCCGAAGTGAAGCGGCTCGCCGACGCGGGCGTGGTCGAGGTGACGCTGATCGGCCAGAACGTGAACGCGTATCACGGCGCCGGGCCGGACGGCCGCGATTGGCCGCTCGCGCGCCTCATCGAGCGTGTGGCAGCGGTGCCGGGCATCGCCCGCATCCGCTACACCACCAGCCACCCACGCGACATGAGCGCCGATCTCATCGCAGCGCATCGCGATCTGCCGGCGCTGATGCCGTATCTGCATCTGCCGGTGCAATCCGGCGCCGACCGCGTGCTCGCGGCGATGAACCGGCGCCACAGCGCCGACGAGTATCTGAAGATCATCGACGAAGTGCGCACGGCGCGGCGCGACATCGCGCTTTCTTCCGACTTCATCGTCGGCTTCCCCGGCGAGCGCGAAAAGGACTTCGCCGCGACGCTCGATCTCGTGCGCGCGGTCGGCTTCGCCCAGGCCTATTCCTTCAAGTACAGCCCGCGGCCGGGCACGCCGGCGGCCACGGCCGAAGACCAGATTGCGGAGCTGATCAAGGCCGAGCGGCTGGCGCGGCTGCAGGCGCTTCTGCAAGAGCAGCAGCGGGCATTCAACCACGCCTGTCTCGGCCGCTCGCTCGATATCCTGTTCGAGAAGCCCGGAAGGCTCGCGGGCCAGCTCGTCGGCCGCTCGCCCTATCTCCAGCCGGTGAACGTGATGGCGCCCGCGACCCTGATCGGAACCGTCGCGCCGGTGCGGGTGGTCGAAATCGGACCCAACAGCCTGTTCGGCGAGCTTCTGGCACCTACATATTCTTCAATGGATCAACCGATCGAAGGCGCCGCGGCGGGAGGCCTCGAAAGCTTTGCGTAATCCCGCCCCGGACGACCGGCGCGCCGCCCCCTGGAACGAGCCGGGGGAAGGCCCGGCGCACGTGGTCGTCGCCTTCGACGACAACCGCCTGGCTATGAGCCTGTTCGGCCGCCATGCTGAGAATCTCGCACTCGTCGAGCGCCGTCTTGGCGTAGTCGCCGAGCAGCGTGGCAATCACGTCACCATCGAGGGCCCGCGCCAGGCCTGCGAGCAGGCACGGAGCGTGCTGGAGACGCTCTACCAGCAGGTTCGCAACGGCCATGAGCTCACCACCGGCGAGGTGGAAGGCGCGATCCGCCAGACGCTCTCCCAGCCGAGTGTCGGCGAGATCGAGCGCGGCCGGCCGGCGGGCAATTTCACCGAGCTGCGCCTGCGCAAGCGCCCGGTGCGCGCCCGCACCGCCGGCCAGGATCGCTACCTGCGCGCGCTGAAGCAGAACACCCTTATTTTCGCCACCGGCCCGGCCGGTACCGGCAAGACCTGGCTCGCCGTCGCCCATGCCGTTCACCTGTTCGAGCGGCGCGAGATCGACCGCATCGTCATCTCGCGGCCGGCGGTGGAAGCGGGCGAGCGACTCGGGTTCCTGCCCGGCGACATGCGCGAGAAGGTCGATCCGTACCTGCGGCCCGTATACGACGCCTTCTACGAGATGATGGACCGCGCGCTGGTGGAGCGGGCGCTGCAATCGGGCGAGATCGAGATCGCGCCGCTCGCCTTCATGCGCGGGCGAACGCTGTCCAACTCCGCCGTCATCCTCGACGAGGCGCAGAACACGACCTCGGTGCAGATGAAGATGTTTCTGACGCGCCTCGGCGAGCATTCGCGCATGATCGTCACCGGCGATCCGTCGCAGGTCGACCTGCCGCCGGGGCAAACCTCGGGCCTCGCCGAGGCGGTGGAGCTCACCGCCTCGCTGAAGGACGTGGCGCACATCGCCTTTACCGCCAAGGACGTGGTGCGTCACGAGCTCGTCTCGCGCATCGTCACCGCCTACGACGAGCGGGCGAAGAAGCCGCAGCGCCGGCGGGAGCCGAAGCCATGAGCGTCGCGGTCGAGATCGCGATCGAAGCGGGCAACTGGGAAAGGCTGTCCCACCCGGCCGACACCGCGCGGCGCGCGGCCGCGGCGGCGCTCGCCTCAGCCGGCATGCACGACGGCGAGGTGGGAATCCTGCTCACCGACGACGCCCACGTGCGCGAGCTCAATCGTAAATGGCGCGGCAAGGATCAGCCTACCAACGTGCTCTCCTTCCCCTCCCCGTTCGGCGCAACGCAAGGACCGTGCTTTCTAGGCGACGTGGTTCTCGCCTGCGAGACCGTGCTGTGCGAGGCCGAAGCCGAGGGGAAACCCGCCGGCGATCATCTCGCGCATCTCGTGGTGCACGGGGTGCTGCATCTTCTCGGCCACGATCACACGAAGGACGGCGAGGCCGAGGCCATGGAGCGCCAGGAGCGCTTGGCGCTCGCCAGCGTCGGCGTGCCCGATCCCTATGTCGACAGCCGGGAGCGCACGCCGTGAACGCGCCCACGCCATCGCCGGACGCGGCCGAGCCTAACCGGGAAGCGCCGGCGCCGAGCTGGCTCGATCGGCTGAAGGCGCTGATCGGACTGCGCCCGGCGTCGCTGCGCACCGATCTCGCCGAGCAGCTTGCCGAAAGCGATACCGCCAAGGACGAGTTCTCCCCCACCGAGCGCAAGATGCTGCGCAATATCCTCGGCCTGCGCGAGCGCCGCATCGGCGACCTCATGGTGCCGCGCGCCGACATCGTGGCGGTGCAGAAGGACATCGCCATCGGCGAGCTGCTCAAGGTGTTCGCCCACGTCGAGCATTCGCGGCTCGTGGTGTACGACGACACCCTCGACGATCCGGTCGGTCTCGTGCACATCCGCGATCTAGTGGGCTATCTGATCGAGCACTGGGCGGTGGATGCGGCGAAGAACGCGCGGCGGCGGAAGCCCCTTCCCGCCGATCTCGATCTGCGCGCCGTCGACCTTTCCCAGCCGCTGTACTCGACCAACATCGTGCGCCGCATCCTGTTCGCGCCGCCGTCGATGCCGGCGGTCGATCTCCTGGTGAAGATGCAGACGACGCGCATCCATCTCGCACTCATCATCGACGAGTACGGCGGCAGCGACGGCCTGGTGTCGATCGAGGACATCGTCGAGGAGATCGTCGGCGATATCGAGGACGAGCACGACGACGAAGCGGTGCACATCATCACGCTCGGCGACAGCAGCTACATCGCCGACGCGCGCGCGAGCCTCGACGAGGTGGCGAGCACGATCTCGCCGGCGTTTGCCGCGAGCAAAGGCAACGGCGAGGTCGACACGCTGGGCGGCCTTTTGGTAACGCTCGCCGGGCGCGTGCCGGTGCGTGGCGAAATCCTCGAGGGGCCCGACAATTTCGAGATCGAGGTGCTCGACGCCGATCCGCGGCGGGTGAAACGGCTGCGCATCTATCGCCGGCCGCTGGCGGCCGAGCCCGGCGCGCGCCGCGCGCGCGGCGAGGAAGAACCGAGCGTGGCGCCGGCGCTCCCCGAAGCGCACGCCGAATCCGCGCGTCCGTCCGCCCGGCCCGGCGACGAATCCGCATCCTGAACGAAGCTGCATGATGCTCGCGGGCGTCGCCCATCGCGTGATGCTGGCCGCCGGCTGGCGGCGACGGATGCTCGCCTTCGCCGCCGGCGCGCTGTCGGCGCTCGCCATGGCGCCGTTCGACGCCTGGCCGGTGCTCGCGGTGACCCTGCCGGTGCTGGTGTGGCTCCTGGACGGCGCCGGCGCCGGGACGACCGGGCTGCGCTCGGCATTCGAATCGGGCTGGTGGTTCGGCTTCGGCTACTTTGTCGCCGGGCTCTACTGGATCGGGATGGCGGTGCTGGTGGAAGCCGACCGCTTCGCCTGGGCCTTGCCGCTCGCCGTGCTCGCGATCCCGGCGGGGCTCGCGCTCTTCACCGGCGTCGGCGCCGTGGCCGCGCGCCTCTTGTGGCGTCCCGGGGCGTCGCGCATTCTCGCCTTCGCCGCGGCCTTCACCGCAGCCGAATGGCTGCGCGGCCACGTGCTCACCGGCTTCCCGTGGAACAGCTTCGGCTACGCCATCGCTGCGGTGCCGGCGCTGGCCCAAACCGCCTCGCTCCTGGGCCTATGGGGGCTGACGCTGATCACGCTCGCGGCGTTCGCGAGCCCGGCCGTGCTCGCCGACGACCGCGACACCACGGCGAAACCGTGGCTGCCGATGGCGCTCGCCGCCGCGGTGCTCGCGGCACTTGCGGGCTACGGCGGCTGGCGCTTGGCCGCCACCGACGTCGCGACCGTTGCGGGCGTGAAGCTCCGCATCATGCAGCCGAACGTGCCGCAGGACGAGAAATTCCGCCCCACCGCCAAGCAGGCGATCATGGATCGCTATATCGCGCTGAGCGACCGGGCGACCGCGCCGGACCGCGCCGGCGTGCGCGACGTGACGCACCTGATCTGGCCCGAGTCGGCGTTCCCCTTCTTCCTCGAGCGCGAGCCGGACGCGCTCGCGCGCATTGCCGATCTGTTGCCGCCGGGCGTGGTGCTGATCACCGGCGCTGCTCGCGTCGACCCGCCGGCGCCGCCCGCGGCACCGTTGCCGCGGGTCTACAACGCGATCCGCGTGGTCGGCGACGACGGCGCCATTCTCGCCACCTACGACAAGGTGCATCTCGTGCCGTTCGGCGAGTTCCTGCCGCTGCAGGACCTGATGGACGCGGTCGGCCTCGAGCCCTTGACCCGGGTGCATGGCGGCTTCACCGCCGGAGCACGACTGCACGCGCTCGCCGTTCCCGGCTTGCCGCCGGCCTCCCCGCTCATCTGCTACGAGGCGATCTTCCCGGGCGCGGTGGTGCCCGGTGGCACCCGGCCCGGCTTCCTGCTCAACGTCACGAACGACGCCTGGTTCGGCATCACGCCGGGGCCCTACCAGCACTTCGCCCAGGCGCGCCTGCGCACCATCGAGGAGGGGCTGCCGCTGGTGCGCGCCGCCAACAACGGCATCTCAGCGATCGTCGATCCGCTCGGCCGCGTGCAGCGCCGGTTGCCGCTCGGCGAAGATGGCGTCATAGACGGAACACTACCCCGGGCTATCGCGCCGACTGCATATGCACGCTATGGTGACGTTCCGGCGCTGCTTCTCGTCTGTCTATTTGCAGCAGCCGCGTGCCTCGCCCGCCGCTCCGGCTAGCGCCGGCCCTTTCGCTGCCGCCGCGAGCAGGCTAGTTTCATTTGGTACTACCCCCGCGCGTCACCCGGAGATGACAATGGCGAAGAAGTCTCCCAACCCGATCGACAAGCACGTCGGCAGCCGGGTGCGTATGCGCCGCATGATGGTCTCGATGAGCCAGGAGAAGCTCGGCGAACGGCTCGGCATCACCTTCCAGCAGGTGCAGAAATACGAGAAGGGGACGAACCGGATCGGCGCCAGCCGCCTGCAGCAGATCGCGACCGTGCTGTCGGTGCCGGTCGGATTCTTCTTCGAAGGGGCGCCGATTCCGCACGCCACCGGCACCGGCATGTCGGAGCCGGCGTCGCCCGTCTACGTCTCCGAATTCCTCGCCACCTCCGAAGGCCTCGCGCTCACCAAGGCGTTCATGAAGATCAAGGACCCGAAAGTGCGCCGGCGCATCGTCGACCTGGTCGAGGCGATCGCGAGCGAGGAGCGCCGTTAGCGCGAGAGCGCGCAATGGGCCGACCGGGGAGTTTGCCCATCGTCGCCCACATCTTGACCCTGCACCGGGACACTGCAAGAAACGCTGCCGTCTGAAAACACGCGCGGCACGCCACGTGCCCGGCAAAGGAGTTTGCGGTGTCCCGGTCGAACTATCTGTTTACGAGCGAGTCCGTCTCGGAAGGCCATCCCGACAAGGTTTGCGACCGGATCTCGGACGAAATCGTCGATGCCTTCTTCGCGCTCGGCCCCAAGCACGGCTGGGATCCGCGCCAGCTCCGCGTCGCCTGCGAGACCTTGTGCACCACAAACCGCGTGGTGATCGCCGGCGAAACCCGCGGGCCCGCCGCGATCACGCCGGAGATCGTCACCGAGCGCGCGCGCGCGGCGATCAAGGACATCGGCTACGAGCAAGAAGGCTTTCACTGGAAGACCGCCGCGGTCGAGGTGCTGCTGCACGCCCAGTCCGCCGACATCGCGCAGGGCGTCGACGCCGCCGGCAACAAGGACGAGGGCGCCGGCGACCAGGGCATCATGTTCGGCTACGCCTGCAAGGAGACGCCGGAGCTGATGCCGGCGCCGCTCTACTACGCCCACAAGATCCTCAAGCTGATGGCGGACGCGCGCCACGCCGGCCAGACCAAGGCGCTCGGCCCCGACGCCAAGAGCCAGGTCACCGTGCGCTATGACAACGGCAAGCCAGTAGAAGCGACCCAAATCGTGGTCTCCACCCAGCACATCGACGACAACCTTTCTTCGAGCGACGTGAAGACGATCGTCGAGCCTTACGTGACGAAGGCGCTGCCGGCAGGCTGGATCACGAAATCCACCGCCTGGCACGTGAACCCCACGGGCAAGTTCGTGATCGGCGGCCCCGACGGCGACTGCGGGCTCACCGGCCGCAAGATCATCGTCGACACCTACGGCGGCGCGGCGCCGCATGGCGGCGGCGCGTTCTCCGGCAAGGATCCCAGCAAGGTCGATCGCTCGGCGGCCTACGCCGCCCGCTATCTCGCCAAGAACGTGATCGCCGCCGATCTCGCCGACCGCTGCACCATCCAGCTCGCGTACGCCATCGGCGTGTCGCAGCCGCTGTCGATCTACGTGGACCTGCACCGCACCGGCCGGGTCGACGAAGCCAAGCTCGAGAAGGTGCTCGGCGAGATCATGGACCTTTCGCCGCGCGGCATCCGCGAGCATCTCGGCCTCAACAAGCCGATCTACGCGCGCACGTCGGCCTACGGCCATTTCGGCCGGCAGCCCGACAAGGACGGCGGATTCTCCTGGGAGAAGACAGACCTCGCAGAGAACATCCGCTCGGCCGTCTCCTGAGGCGGCCGGAAGTCGCTCGCATGGGCGACCGAGCGCAGGCTCCGCAAAAGCGCGCCTTCTACGGCCGCCGCAAGGGGCACAAGCTGCGGCGTGGTCAGGCGAGCCTGATCGCGACGGTGCTGCCGAAGTTCGCGCTCGATCTCACGCGGCCGGCGCCGGCGGACCTGCACACGCTGTTCAAGGTTCCGGTCGACGAGGTGCGGCTCGAGATCGGCTTCGGCGGCGGCGAGCACCTGATCCACGAGGCGGCGAGCCACCCGGGCACCGGACTTCTCGGCTGCGAGCCCTACGTCAACGGCATGGCCAAGACGCTCGCCGCCATCGAAGCCGCGGGCCTGAAGAATATCCGGCTGCACCACGGTGACGCGCTGGAACTCCTCGATTGGCTGCCGCCCCGCTCGCTCGGGCGCATCGATCTCCTTTATCCCGACCCGTGGCCGAAGAAGCGCCACTGGAAGCGGCGCTTCGTGTCCGACGAGATGGTCGGCCGCATCGCCCGCGTGGTGCGCCCGGACGCCACGCTCCGCTTCGCCACCGACTGGCCGGACTACGCGGAGTGGACGCTGCAACACTTCCTGCGCGCGCCCGCGTTTGCCTGGACCGCCGAGCGAGCGGACGACTGGCGCGAGCCGTGGGCGGGTTTCCCCGGCACGCGCTACGAAAAAAAGGCGCACGCCCAGGGCGCCAGGCCCGTTTACCTCGAATTCCGAAGGGTCTGACGGCCCTTGCGCGCTTGCGCTCGCGCGCTATATTGAAGGTCAACAAACGACATCTCATAGCGATCGACGATCGAACGATGAGAGTGGGCCCCGGCCGGGACCCGCTCTTTTTTATTTCCCGCGCCCGAGCACCATGAATCACCTGATCGAAGCGCCGCTGACCGACGTGGAACCGCGCCTCCTCACGGAGACGGGGATTGCCGCGCGCATCGCGGCGATCGTAGAGCCCGTGCTCGCCGGCCTCGGCTATCGGCTCGTGCGCGTGGCCGTCACCGGCCGCGACGGCTGCACCGTCCAGGTCATGGCCGAGCGGCCGGACGGCAGCTTCCAGGTCGGGGATTGCGAGGCCGCGAGCCGCGTGTTGTCGCCGACGCTGGACGCGGAAGATCCGATCGAGCGCGCCTATCGCCTGGAGCTCTCCTCCCCCGGCATCGACCGGCCGCTTGTGCGCTGCTCAGATTTCGAGCGCTACGCCGGCCACGAGGTGAAGCTGGAGATGGCCGTCCCCGTCGGGGGCCGCAAGCGCTTTCGCGGCCTCCTGCTCGGCGCTGAGGGCGGCGACGCGCGCATCCGGCGCAAGGACATAGGCCCCGGCGAGGCCGAGGAGGTCTTGCTCCCCATCGCCGACATGGTGGAAGCCAAGCTCGTACTCACCGACGCGCTGGTCACCGAAGCACTGCGCCGCGGCAAGGCCGCCGCGCGCGAGCACCGACCTGATCAACCCCATCATGCGCCCGCCGCAGGCGGCCGCGCCAACGCATAAGCCTGAAGGAGACGTAAATGGCTGTCAGTGCAAACCGGCTGGAGCTCTTGCAGATCGCCGAAGCGGTCGCCCGCGAGAAATCCATCGACCGTTCGATCGTCATCGCCGCCATGGAAGAGGCCATCGCCAAAGCGGCGCGCTCCCGCTACGGCGCCGAGACCAACGTGCACGCCGAGCTCAACGCGCGCACCGGCGAGTTGCGCCTGTCGCGCCATCTCCTGGTCGTGGACCAGGTGGAGAATACGGCAACGCAGATCACGCTCGACGAGGCGCGCAAGCACAATCCGGCGGCGCAACTCGGCGACACCATCGCCGACTCGCTGCCGCCGCTCGAGTACGGCCGCATCGCGGCGCAGTCGGCCAAGCAAGTGATCGTGCAGAAGGTGCGCGAGGCCGAGCGCGACCGCCAGTACCAGGAGTACAAGGACCGCATCGGCGAAATCGTCAACGGCGTGGTCAAGCGCGTCGAGTACGGCAACGTCATTGTCGACCTCGGCCGCGGTGAAGCCATCGTGCGCCGCGACGAGCTCCTGCCGCGCGAGGTATTCCGCAACGGCGACCGCGTGCGCGCCTACGTCTACGACGTGCGCCGCGAGACCAAGGGACCGCAGATTTTTCTCTCGCGCACCCACCCGCAGTTCATGGTCAAGCTGTTCGCCCAGGAAGTGCCGGAGATCTACGACGGCATCGTCGAGATCAAGGCGGTGGCCCGCGACCCGGGCTCGCGCGCCAAGATCGCGGTGATCTCCCGCGATTCCTCGGTCGATCCGGTCGGCGCCTGCGTCGGCATGCGCGGCTCGCGCGTGCAGGCGGTGGTCAACGAGCTGCAGGGCGAGAAGATCGACATCATCCCGTGGTCGCCGGACGTCGCCACCTTCGTCGTCAACGCGCTGGCGCCGGCCGAGGTGGTGAAGGTCGTGCTCGACGAGACGCGCGAGCGCATCGAGGTGGTGGTGCCCGACCAGCAGCTTTCGCTTGCCATCGGCCGCCGCGGCCAGAACGTGCGCCTCGCCTCGCAGCTCACCGGCTGGGACATCGACATCCTCACCGAGCAGGAAGAGAGCGAGCGCCGGCAGAAGGAGTTCGCCGACCGCACCAAGATGTACATCGAGGCGCTCGACGTGGACGAGATGGTCGCCCAACTCCTCGTCTCGGAGGGCTTCTCGTCAGTCGACGACCTCGCTTATGTCGCGCTCGACGAGCTCGCCGCGATCGAGGGCTTCGATTCCGACACCGCTGCCGAGTTGCAGAACCGCGCCAAGGACTATCTCGCCCGCATCGAGGCGGAGCTCGACGCCAAGCGCAAGGAACTCGGCGTCGAGGACGCGCTCAAGGAGGTGCCCGGCGTCACCAGCACGATGCTGGTCGCCTTCGGCGAGAACGGCGTGAAGAGCGTCGAAGATCTGGCCGGCTGCGCCACCGACGACCTCGTCGGCTGGGTCGAGCGCAAGGAGAACGAGACCACGCGCAATCCCGGCATCCTCGAGGGCTTCGCCATCGAGCGCGAAGAGGCGGAGTCGATGATCATGCAGGCGCGCGTCAAGGCCGGCTGGGTCGACGAGGCGGCGCTGACGCCGCCCGAGCCGCCCGCCGCCGAAGGCGAAGCCGTCGCCGAACCCGCGTCCCAGGCCTGACGGAGATGCGCCGTTGCTCGCCCATAGGGAGACCGAAGCAAGCGACGATGGACCGAGTGCTGCGCGCTCAGGTCCCGTGCGGCTTTGTCTCGCCACCGGCGAGGTCAAGCCCGTCGATGCGCTGATCCGCTACGTGATCGCGCCCGATGGCGCGATCGTCCCGGACCTCGCCCGCAAGTTGCCCGGCCGCGGCGCCTGGGTCACCGCCACCCGCGTGGCGCTCGAAAGCGCCATTGCACACAAGCGGTTTGCCCGGAGCTTCCGCGGCAAGGGCGCGGCGGGACCCGAGCTCGCCGATCTCGTCGACCGGCTCCTCGAAAGGGCCGCGCTTTCGGCTCTTTCCTTCGCCAACAAGGCAGGGCAGGTCATCACCGGCTTCGCCAAGGTCGAAATCGCCGTCGACCACGGCCGCGCCGCGGTCGTGGTCCATGCGCGCGAGGCCGCCGCCGACGGCGTCGCCAAGCTCGCCGCCGCAGCGCGGCGAACCGGCACGCCGGAGCCCGCGCGGGTCGCGGCTTTCTCCGGGCTGCAATTGGACTTGGCGCTCGGGCGGTCAAATGTGGTACATGCTGCCCTGCTCGCGCACGCGGCGAGCCGGAGCTTTCTCGAACACTGCCAGAAGCTTGAACGCTGGCGCACTGGAGAGAACGCCGGCGCCGCGACGCATTTGAGCACGAACCAGGAAGGCTCGATCGAACGAAATGACTGACATCAAGGACCCCGGCGAGAAGACCTTGCGCGTGGCCAAGACGCTCACCCTGAAGCGCTCGGTCGAGCAGGGCGTGGTGCGCCAGAGCTTCAGCCATGGCCGCTCCAAGGCCGTGGTGGTGGAGAAGGTCAAGCGCCGCGTTCTCGGTCCCGAGCCGAAGAGCGAGGCAGCGCCGGCGCCCAAGCGTGCCGCCGCGCCGGCCAAGACCGCTGCGGCGCCGCAGCCGGCCGCACCCGCCGCCACGCCCAGGAGTCAGCCGGGGCCGTCCGGGGTCGTGCTGCGCACGCTGTCCGAGGAGGAGCGCAGCGCCCGGGCGCACGCGCTTTCCGACGCGCGCGTGCGCGAGGCGGAGGAGCGCCGCATAGCCGAGGAGGACGCGCGCCGGCGCGCCAGCCGCGAGGATACCGAAAAATCCGAGCGCGAGGCCGCCGAGGCGCGCAAGCGCAACGAGGAAGCGCGCCGCGCCTCCGAGGAGGAGGTCAAGCGCAAGGCCGAACAGGAAGCGCGCAAGCGCTTCGGCACCGACGACGCGGCGGCCAAGGGCGCTGCCGGCGCCGGCCGCGGCGTCCAGGCCGAAGACGAAGACGAGGCGCGGCCCTCGCGCCGCGGCGGCAAGACGGTGGCGGCGCCGAAACCGGTGCTGCGCCCCGCCGGCGAGGAGAAGCGCCGCGGCCGGCTCACGCTCGTCACCGCGCTCACCACCGACGAGGAGCGCCAGCGCTCGGTCGCGTCGTTCCGCCGCCGCGTCCAGCGCATCAGCGGCCATCGCCCGTCCGACGAGCCGAAGGAGAAGATCGCGCGCGAGGTGGTGATTCCGGAGCGCATCACCATTCAGGAGCTCGCCAACCGCATGGCCGAGCGCGCCGTCGACGTGATCCGGCTTCTGATGAAGCAGGGTCAGATGGTGAAGATCACCGACGCGATCGACGCCGACACCGCACAGCTCGTCGCCGAGGAAATGGGACACCCGGTCAAGCGCGTCGCCGAAGCCGACGTGGTCGAGGGCTTGTTCGACACGCCGGACGCACCGGAGCTCCTGGTGTCGCGGCCGCCGGTGGTCACCATCATGGGCCACGTCGACCACGGCAAGACGTCGCTGCTCGACGCCATCCGCCAGACGAACGTGGTGGCCGGCGAAGCGGGCGGCATCACCCAGCACATCGGCGCCTATCAGGTGACGGCGCCTTCCGGCACCAGGATCACGTTCATCGACACCCCCGGCCACGCGGCCTTCACCGCCATGCGCGCGCGCGGCGCCAAGGTCACCGATCTCGTGGTGCTGGTGGTGGCGGCCGACGACGGCGTCAAGCCGCAGACGGTGGAGGCGATCCATCACGCCCGCGCCGGCAAGGTGCCGATGATCATCGCCATCAACAAGATCGACAAGGCCGACGCCAAGCCCGAGCGCGTGCGCACCGAATTGCTGCAACACGAGATCCAGGTCGAGTCGCTCGGCGGCGAGACCCTCGAGATCGAGGTCTCGGCCACGAAGAAGACCAATCTCGACAAGCTGCTCGAGGCGATCCACCTGCAGTCGGAAATTCTCGATCTCAAGGCCGATCCCAGCCGCGCCGCCGAGGGCACCGTGATCGAGGCCAAGCTCGACCGCGGCCGCGGTCCGGTGGCCACCGTGCTGGTGCAGCGCGGCACCCTTCACCCCGGCGACATCGTGGTCGCGGGCGCCGAATGGGGCCGGGTGCGGGCGCTGATCAACGACGCCGGAGCGAACGTGGACGCCGCCGGCCCGTCGGTGCCGGTGGAGGTGCTCGGCTTCAACGGCACGCCCGAGGCGGGCGACCGGCTCGCCGTCGTCGACAGCGAGGCGCGCGCCCGCGAGGTCACCGATTATCGCCAGCGCCAGCGGCGCGAGACCGCGGCAGTGCGCGCGGGAGTGGTGCGCGGCTCGCTCGAGCAGATGATGAGCCAGCTCAAGACCGCGGCGGGCCGCAAGGAATTTTCGCTCGTCATCAAGGGCGACGTGCAGGGCTCGGTCGAAGCCATCCTCGGCGCGCTCGACAATCTCGGCACCGACGAGGTCACCGCGCGCATCCTGCACGCGGGCGTCGGCGGCATCACCGAGTCGGACGTCACGCTCGCGGAGGCATCGAGTGCCGCCATCATCGGCTTCAACGTGCGCGCCCACAAGGAAGCGCGCGAGTCGGCGGAGCGCCTCGGCGTCGAGATCCGCTACTACAACATCATCTACGACCTGGTCGACGACGTGAAGCAGGCGATGTCCGGCCTGCTCGCGCCAGGCGTGCGCGAAACCATGCTGGGCAACGCGGAGATCCTGGAAATCTTCGACATCTCCAAGGTCGGCAAGATCGCCGGCTGCCGCGTCACCGACGGCAAGGTCGAGCGCGGCGCCAACGTGCGCCTCATCCGCGACAACGTGGTGATCCACGAGGGCAAGCTTTCCACCTTGAAGCGCTTCAAGGAGGACGTGCGCGAGGTGGTCGCCGGCCAGGAATGCGGCATGTCGTTCGAGAAATATGAGGACATGCGCGTCGGCGACGTGATCGAATGCTTCCGCTCGGAGTCCGTCAAGCGCTCGCTGTGATCTAGTTTCTTCTGACGTCTCGTTTTCGGTCCGACTCCGAGGAGACGCGCCATGCCGCGAAGCCATCCACGCGCGAAGGCCGGCCCCAGCCAGCGCATGCTGCGCGTGGGCGAAGTCGTGCGCCACGCGCTCGCCGATATGCTGGCGCGCGGCGAGGTCGCCGACCCCGTGCTCGCCGGCCACGTCATCACCGTGCCCGAGGTGCGCATGAGCGCCGACCTCAAGCACGCCACCGCCTACGTGATGCCGCTCGGCGGCCAGGACGTGCAGGCGGTAGTCAAGGCGCTCGAGCACAATCGCAAGCGCCTGCGCCTGGAGCTGGCGCGGCGCATCGACATGAAGTTCGTGCCGGAGCTGCACTTCCGCGCCGACGAGCGCTTCGACGAGGCCGAACGCATCGAGAAGCTCTTACGCTCGCCCGCGGTCGCCCGCGATCTCGGCAAGGACAAGCAATGAAGGCCGAGAAGCGCGACCTGCACGGCTGGCTCGTCCTCGACAAGCCGGTGGGGCAGACCTCGACCGACGCGGTGGCGGCGGTCAAGCGCATCACCCGCGCCAAGAAAGCGGGCCACGCCGGCACGCTCGACCCGCTCGCTTCCGGAATCCTGCCAATCGCGCTCGGCGAAGCGACGAAGACGGTTTCCTTCGTCATGGACGGTCGCAAGATCTACCGCTTCAGCGTGCGCTGGGGGGCGGAGACCGACACCGACGACGCCGACGGAACGGTGCAGCGCACTTCCGACACGCGTCCCTCCGCCGAGGAAATCAAGGCCGCGCTCCCCGCCTTCACCGGCTTAATCGAGCAGGTGCCGCCGCGCTATTCGGCGCTGAAGATCGAGGGCGAGCGCGCCTACGACCTCGCCCGCGAAGGCGCCGTTGTCGACCTCGCCGCGCGCCCGGTCGAGGTGCATCGCCTGACGCTCATGGAAGTTCCCGACGCCGATCACTCGGTGCTCGAGGCGGAGTGCGGCAAGGGCACCTACGTGCGGGCGCTCGCCCGCGACCTCGGCCGCACGCTCGGTTGCTTCGGCCACGTGGCGGCGCTCCGGCGCACCCGCGTCGGGCCGTTCGACGAAACGCAGGTGACGTCCTTGCAGCGCCTCGCCGAGAGCGCCGAGGCGGGAACGCTGGAGGCCGCCTTCATGCCGGTGGCCACGGCGCTCGCCGCCCTGCCGGCACTCAAGGTTAGCCGGGCGGAAGCCGATCGGCTCGCGCTCGGCCAGTCGGTGCTGGTGCGCGGGCGCGACGCGCCGCTCCTCGCGGGGATCGTTTCGGTTTCGACCGGCGAGGGCCTCGTGGCGCTCGCCGAGATGCACGAAGGTGCCCTTAAGCCCAAGCGAATCTTCAATTTACCGCGTTGACGCAGCGGCCATATTCCACTGGCGTGCAGCGGATTTTTGGCTATATTGCGCCGCGCAAAGGCATGTTGCCCGCGCATATCGCTTCAAACGCGATCGATCGCAACCCGGCTGGACGACATCCCGGCCCGGCTGCCTCGACGCCCGCAAACAAAAGGAAGGTCCGATGTCGGTTACTGCCGAGCGCAAGCAGGCGCTCATCACCGAATATGCCGTCAAGGTGGGCGACACCGGTTCGCCCGAGGTGCAGGTCGCGATCCTTACCGAACGCATCACCAACCTCACCGAGCACTTCAAGACGCACGTCAAGGACAACCATTCTCGGCGGGGCTTGCTCAAGATGGTCTCGCAGCGTCGCAGCCTGCTCGACTATCTGAAGTCGCAGAACCAGGCCCGTTATCAGACGCTGATCGACAAGCTCGGCATCCGCCGCTGAGGCAATTCCGCGCGCGAATGAGCGCGCGCGGCCGATCGCGGCGGCCAGAAGCCGCCGCTTAAACCAACGGAAGAGACGAACGCCATGGCAGGATCGCCGGATGCTCCCCGCACGTCGCGCCCGCGCGCGGCGGCGAGCCTCTCGCCGTCTTGCCCATGGCTTTCATTCTCTCCAAGCCATGGAACGCAAACATGTTTGACATTCATCGTGAGGAGATCGACTGGGGCGGTCGCCGCCTAGTCCTCGAAACCGGGCGCCTGGCGCGCCAGGCCGACGGCGCCGTGCTCGCCACCTACGGCGAGACCACCGTGATCGCAACCGCAGTGGCGGCGAAGGCGCCGAAGGCCGGCATCGACTTCCTGCCGCTCACCGTCAACTACACCGAGAAGTACTACGCGGCCGGCCGCATCCCCGGCGGCTATTTCAAGCGCGAACGCGGTCCGACCGAAAAGGACACGCTGACCTCGCGCCTGATCGACCGGCCGATCCGGCCGCTGTTCGCCGAGGGCTGGCGCTGCGACACGCAGGTAATCATCACCGTGCTGTCGCACGATCAGGAGAACGATCCCGACATCGTCGCCATGGTGGCGGCCTCGGCGGCGCTGACGCTCTCCGGCGCGCCGTTCATGGGCCCGATCGGCGGCGCCCGCGTCGGCTTCACCAACAACGAATACGTGCTCAATCCGACACTCGACGAGATGAAGGAATCGAGCCTCGATCTCGTCGTCGCCGGCACGCAGGACGCGGTGCTGATGGTCGAATCGGAAGCCAAGGAGCTGTCCGAAGAGATCATGCTCGGCGCGGTGATGTTCGGCCACCGGCATTTCCAGCCGGTCATCGACATGATCATCCGTCTCGCCGAGAAGGCGGCGAAGGAGCCGCGGGAGTTCGCGATTCCGGAAACGGCCGCAATCGAAAAGGAGATGCTCGGCATCGTCGAGCAGGAACTGCGCAAGGCCTACGCCATCCCGCGCAAGGCGGAACGCCAGGATGCCGTCGCCGCCGTTAAGAAGAAGGCCATGGAGCACTTCTTCCCGGACGGCAAGGACAATGCGGAACGTCCGATGCAGCTTGTCGCCGGCGTGTTCAAGGAGCTGGAAGGCAAGATCGTGCGCTGGAACATCCTCGACACCAGCAAGCGCATCGACGGCCGCGATCTGACTACCGTGCGTCCGATCGTCGTGGAGGCCGGCTTCCTGCCGCGCACCCACGGCTCGGCGCTGTTCACGCGCGGCGAAACGCAGGCGATCGTGGTCGCCACGCTCGGCACCGGCGAGGACGAGCAGTGGATCGACGCGCTGCAGGGGACCTACAAAGAGACCTTCATGCTGCATTACAACTTCCCGCCGTTCTCGGTCGGCGAGACCGGCCGCATGGGCGCTCCCGGCCGGCGTGAGATCGGCCACGGCAAGCTCGCCTGGCGCGCGATCCGGCCGATCCTGCCATCGAAGGAGGAGTTCCCCTACACCATCCGCGTGGTGTCGGAGATCACCGAGTCGAACGGCTCGTCGTCGATGGCGACCGTCTGCGGCACCTCGCTCGCGCTCATGGATGCCGGCGTGCCGCTCAAGCGGGCGACGGCCGGTATCGCCATGGGCCTGATCCTGGAAGACAAGCGCTTCGCGGTGCTCTCCGACATCCTCGGCGACGAGGACCATCTCGGCGACATGGACTTCAAGGTGGCCGGCACCGAAAGCGGCGTCACCGCGCTGCAGATGGACATCAAGATCGCCGGCATCACCGAAGAGATCATGCAGGTGGCGCTCAGCCAGGCGAAGGGTGGACGCCTGCACATCCTGGGTGAAATGGCCAAGGCGCTGAACGCGGCGCGCGCCGAGCTCGGCGAATACGCCCCGCGCATCGAGACGATAAAGATTCCGACCGACAAGATCCGCGAGGTGATCGGCACGGGCGGCAAGGTGATCCGCGAGATCGTGGAGAAGACCGGCGCCAAGATCAACGTCGAGGACGACGGCACGATCAAGGTGGCCTCGGCCAACGCCGAGTCGATCAACGCCGCGATGAAGTGGATCAAGTCGATCGTGATGGAGCCCGAGGTCGGGCAGATTTACGACGGCACCGTGGTGAAGACGATGGACTTCGGCGCCTTCGTCAACTTCTTCGGCGCCAAGGACGGCCTCGTGCACATCAGCCAGCTCGCCTCCCAGCGCGTCAACAAGACCACCGACGTGGTCAAGGAAGGCGACAAGGTGAAGGTGAAGCTCTTGGGCTTCGACGATCGCGGCAAGGTGCGGCTGTCGATGAAGGTAGTCGACCAGCAGACCGGTGAGGACCTGGAAGCCAAGGCGAAGTCCGAGCAGAAGCCGCAAGTGCAGCCGGCGGGCGCCGCCGAATAATCCGGCGACCCTGCTCCCAGACGACAAAAGGCGGCCGCGAGGCCGCCTTTTGCATTCTCCGGGCATACCGCCCTTGCTGAATTATCAAATTTCTCCAATGGGATGGCCGGCGGGGGAAAATTCTTCGACGCTTGTGACCCGGGTCACATCGCCGTCGCCGCGGCGCTCCTAGGTTCGCTGCATGGTTACGAACGGCCGCACACCCAGGAGAACGCTCGTGCTGAAAGTCGCCTCCCTCCCCGCCCGGGCGATCCCCAGCGTCACGCCGCGCTCGCCGCAGCGCCACTGATCCCTCGCCCATCTCTCTCTGGGCGATTCTCGCGCCCGTGCCCTCCGCACGGGCGCTTTTTTTGGTTCCCTCCGCGAGGCGGTGCGCTATCTTAGCGGACGGCCAGCCGGGAGCGGCGATCAAGGGTGCTCATGGCGAAACCCGTCCACGCCCCCGTCAGCCTGTTCTCCCAGATTCCCGCCGATCTGGCGAAGAACCTGTTCGGCAATGCCAAGCCGGTGCGCCTCACGGCCGACCAGGTGTTGTTCCTGGCCGGCGATCCCGGCGACGGCTGTTACCGGGTCGAGCAGGGCTTGCTCAAGGTCAGCATGATCTCGCCGTCTGGCGGCGAGCGGATTCTCGCCATCCTCGGGCCCGGCGCCGTGGTCGGCGAATTCTCGGTCATCGACGGCAAGCCGCGCTCGGCCTCCGTCACGGCGGTGCGCGATTCCGCGTTGAGCTTCATCAGCCAGGCGGCGTTCAACGCGTTCGCCGCCGCGCACCCCGAGGTCTACCGGCATTTCGTGACGCTGCTCACTTCGCGCCTGCGCGACACCAACGCGGTGGTGGCGGCCGGAAGCTTTCTCACGCTCAAGGGCCGCATCGCCCGGGCGCTACTCGATCTGGCCGAGGCGTTCGGCCAGGAAACCGGCGGGCATATACAAATTCGCCACAAGCTCAGCCAGAGCGACGTCGCCGCCGTGGCCGGCGTCGCGCGCGAGAACGTAAGCCGCATCCTCAACGAATGGATGCGCGACAAGCTGATCAGCCGGATGTCCGGCCACTACTGCATCGACGATCGGGAGAAGCTCGAGGAGGAAGCGGAGCTATAGGGCCCGCGCCTAACCCAGCCGCCAGACGAGCCAGACGGCGCCGATGAGGGCGAGCGCAAGGAAGCCCGTCGCCATCTTCAAGTAAGCGCGGCGTCGCTCGGCGGCTTCCCACGCCTGCGGATCGGGCAAACGATCACTCCGCGGCTTTGCTTTCGGCGGCGGCGCGGGCCTCAAGCTCTTCCTGGATCTTCAGCACGTCGGGATGCGGCACCGCGACGATGTGATAGCCGGCGTCGACGAAATGAATCTCGCCGGTGACGGCGGCCGCAAGGTCCGACAACAGATACAGCGCCGGCCCGCCCACGTCGTCGAGCGTCAGCGAGCGCCGCAGCGGCGAGTGACGCTTCTGGAAGTTGAACATGTAGCGGGCGTCGTAGATGCCGGCGCCCGCCAGCGTGCGCACCGGACCGGCGGCGATGGCGTTGACGCGGATGCCCGAAGGCCCGAAATCGGTGGCAAGATAGCGCACGCTCGATTCCAGCGCGGCCTTCGCCAGGCCCATGACATTGTAGTTCGGCATGACGCGCGTACCGCCGTAGGTGAGCGTCAGCATCGAGCCGCCCTCACCCATGAGAGCGCCGGCGCGCTTGGCGGCCTCGGTGAAGGCGAAGCACGAGATCACCATCGAGCGGATGAAATTCTCCCGCGTGGTGTCGGCGTAGCGGCCCTTGAGCTGGTTCTTGTCGGAGAAGGCGATGGCGTGCACGAGGAAATCGAGCTTGCCCCACTTCTTCTTGACGCCGTCGAACACCTTGTCGAGCGAGGCGATGTCCTCCAC
>Ga0209118_1000456_pt1 | contig 22553 bp, 16 predicted proteins | sample BlaSpr_A8_Ref_M1_FD_187988 | JGI IMG/M metagenome (GOLD analysis project Ga0209118, IMG submission 187988) | Forest soil microbial communities from Thunder Bay, Ontario, Canada - Black Spruce, Ontario site 2_A8_Ref_M1 (SPAdes) (version 2) | ecosystem: Environmental > Terrestrial > Soil > Boreal...
CGCTGGCCGCTCTCAGTCTGCTGGCGGTGGCCCTGCCCGGGCTGCCGCGGCTGCGCGTCGAGGACTCGTGGATCGACAACTTCGACCCGCGCTCGCCGCTGGTGACCGCCGCCCGCCGCTTCGACGCCGAGTTCTGGGGCAGCTATCGCTTCGACGTCGTCTGCTCCGGGCGCGTGGGCAGGTTCTGGACGCCGCCGGGCGCGGCGCTGCTCGAGGAGCTGCAGCGCTGGGCCGACCGCGCTCCGAACGTCGGCGGCATGGTGAGCGTGCTGCCGATCTTCGAGGCCGGCGCCAGGGCGCTGGGCTTGCCGCGCCCGCTCTCGGCGCTGCCGGCGCAGGACCTGAAAAAGGTGGGAATGCTGGTCGAGATCCTGCGCCTGCGCCTCTACCTCCGAGACCTCCTCACCCTGGACGGCGACCGCCTGCGCGCCCGCTTGCTGGTGCGCCACGCCGACTACGGCAAGGCGCGCCGGCTCGCCGCGGCCTTCGCCGCCGAGCTGCCGCGGCTGGTACCGGGAGGGGTGGACAGGCCGGGCGGGCCGATCGAGGTGCACGCCTCCGGCGAGGTGCCGGAGGCGCTGGCGGTGGTGGCGGCGATCGTCGGCAACCAGCTGCGCTCGATCGGCTGGACGGCGGTGCTGATCGCGGCGATGCTGCTCGCCGCCCTGCGCAGCTTGCGCTGGACCATGGTGGTGATGGCGCCGGTGCTCGGCGCCACCCTGCTGCTGTTTGCCGGCCTGGGCTACGCCGGCGTGCCGCTGGGCATCGCGACCAGCATGTTCGCGGCCTTGAACCTCGGCGCCGGCGTCGACTTTGCCGTGCAATACGCCTATGCCTACCGCCGCGAGCGGCGGGCGGGGCGGGACCACGCCGCGGCGGTGACGGCGACTCTCCGGACGACCGGCCGCGGGCTGCGCTGGAACGCCGTGGTGCTGGCCCTGGGCATCGCCGTGCTGACTCTTTCGGCGATCAAGCCGAACCAGAGCCTCGGCACGCTGCTGGCGCTCGCCATCCTGGTCTCGTACGCCAGCACCCTGGCCTTGCTCCCCGAGCTATTGCGGTGGGTCACGTCACCAGGCGGTCCTGAGGAGCCTGTCTAAGTCAAGGTCGGCCGAAGAGCATCACGGCCGGATGAAATGGACTCCTCCTGCGCCGGCATCCCGGCTGGCGATCGAGCCCTCTCCGGCGAGCGCCTCGTTGTATGCTGTATTCAGCTAAAGTGACAAACTCCGGAGGAGTCAGGAATGGCCGATGCCACTTGCCTCACGACGAGGGACCTGCTCACTTTCCTGAGCCCCGAGCTGGCATGTAATGCCTCGCCTCCGGCTTGGCCTCCCGACGCCTTTGCGCTCGCGGCCGCCCTGATCCTCGAAACCGGCATCTACCTGAAAGTCGTCTCCAGCTGGCCGCCGACCGGCAAACCAGAGGATGGCTGTCTGCCAGTGCCTTCCAAGGAGTGGGCGGAGCGGATGCGGAGAATCGGCAAGACCTGGCGCGCGGGGGCGGAGCCGGGTCGAATTCCGGCCGAGGTGCGGCGCTGGTGGAAGATCGTCGTCTCCTGCCTCGATCGACCGCTCGCGGAGCTCGCCGAAAGCGCAGCACCCTGTCACGCCTTGTTGCAGCTCTGCGCCGCTGCCGACGAGGCATGCCTTGGAGTCGGGTTCCCATTCACCGGCTCCGAAGATGCCTTCAATCGCATAGCCGAGCGACAGCTGGTGAGCACTTTCAACACCGGCTCGACGCTCTGCCGGCAAATCCATGACTCCAGGGCAAGAGTCCTGCCCAAGGCACACACGCCGCAGAACGGGCTCACTCTCGCTTCCCTCACCCATAATCTGGCGCTGTGGATCACCTCAGACGTGGTGCCGCACTGGTTCACCGTGTTGCCGCTGAAGCACAAGTATCTGCTGGATTCCGCCAGCCTCAACGTGCTGCTCGCGCCTTGGCCGGAAGCGATCACACCGACCCAATTCCGGCCTGCGCAGCCTGAATACGGCGAGCTAGCCAACATGCCGGAGGAATTCAAATTCTTTACCTACTGCAAGGATGCCGCCTGCATGGTCGATGCTGGCAAGGCCCTTTGCAATCGTCTCGAAGATCTCTACCAGGAAGCGATCAAGCTGGTGGGGAGGATCGAGATGGTAGTCCTCCCGGAACTGGCGTTGGACAGCGAGCATGAAAGCCAAGCAGTCTACCGCTGGGCAGAGAGCCACGGCGTGTTCCTGGTGTGCGGTGTGGCGGCGGCGTCGCACGGCAAGACGCCCGGGCGGAACTATGTAGCCGTGATGATTCCCTTTAGCGGCGGCAGCTACTATTCGACGATCGAGCAGGACAAGCATCACCGCTGGCGGCTCGACAGGTCGCAGATCGTGCAGTACGGATTGGGCGGGCAGCTGGATCCCGAGTCCGGGTGGTGGGAGCACACGGAATCCAAGGCGCGCCACCTGACCTTCGTCTCGATCCTCCCTTGGCTGTCGCTCTCGGTCCTGGTGTGCGAGGACCTGGCGCGCCAGGAGCCGGTCGCCAGGCTGGTGCGGACCGTGGGGCCGAATCTGGTCATAGCCCTGCTGATGGACGGGCCGCAGCTACAAACCCGCTGGCCGGCTCGCTACGCGACGGTGTTGGCCGACGATCCCGGATGCTCCGTGCTTACCTTGACCAGCATCGGAATGGCCGAGCTCTGCCGGCCACAGGGCAAGCCGGTTTCCCGCAGCGTGGCGCTCTGGAAGGACGCCAAGTCAGGGATGGCGCGCGAGATCGACCTGCCGGCGGGTTATCACGGGGTGGTGCTCAATCTGACGCGCCAGTGGGACGGAGAATGGAGCGCTGACGGCCGGTATGACGGCGGATGGTCTTCGTATCCGATCCTGGGTGGCGTTCACCCCGTGCGGATCCCGGATGCGGACAGCCGCAGCGGCGGCTCCCGTCGCGGCCAGCGGCTCCGAGCAGACCGGCAAGCTTGACCGCTGCCCCCGGCCCCCGGACCCCTCCCGCTCTTGACACCGGAGAGCCCTTGCGGTAGGAAGGTTGAATGAAAGAGATCTCGCCAGCGGACGCTTCCCGCCTCGTCTTGCTCGGACAAGTTGACGACGATGGCAAAGATTTGATCGCGGAGTTGAGCACCGAGGCCGCCAAGGAGATCGGACTCGCCATCGTCGCCCCCGATTCGCAGGCCCACAAGTTTTCCAAAGACGCCTGGACGGCTGCGCAAGAGATCAAGTGGTGGCGGGTGAAGACCGCCGAGCAGCGTCATGGCCAAGCCGGGTCCGGTCCGGGAGCGAGCGCCGAGTCGCAACAGGTACCCGGCTCCAGGCCGCGAAGAGCACCCAGCTCCGGAGCCCACCCCAGCCGGACCTCGCGGTAGGATTCGCCATCGCCGCTCACATCCGTTTCGGTGTACAAGCTAGAAGAACGGCTTCGACACCGGGCCCGCGCCACGCCGCCGCGCGGCTTTGGTGGTGACCAATCATAGGCGCCGCGGAACGCCGGGAACCACGACCGAGATCAGGCGGGCGTGGCCGGACCGGGCTATCAACGACCTTCAAGCACGATCCTTCTTGTCGCGGAAGCCTGCGGTCTTGATCCCCCTGGCGAAGCCCCGCAGGGTCGGCAATGGGCGGTCAGGGATCAGAGTGATCACCCCATTCTTGGCAATCACCTGCAGCACCTGGCCTGCGACAAGCGGAACCTCCTTGCGAATCTCCTTGGGAATCACGACCTGGTACTTGGGCGAAATGGTGGCTTGTGCCATGTAGGGGCTCCTACGTCTCAGCGATCGATCGAAACATTGTACTACCAAGGGTGATTCCATGGAGGGGCCCCGAACTACCACCCGGCGCGCCGGGGGGCTGCACGGGCAGGCTTCTTGCGCCGCACCTCGCCAGCGTTGACGGCAAGACGGAAACGGGCTCTGAAGCGCGTCAGGCTGCCGTCAGTTCGCGGGGGGATCGCCATCGGGTGCCGCGATCGCCAGGGCGCAGGGACCGCCGAGCTCGCGCACGGTGGTCGCGAAGCTGGCAATGCGCAGGCTGCCAGAGCGCAGCAACAGCCAGCCGTCGTCGAGAGCAGCCTCGAGCAGCAGCGGTGCGCCGGCGGGCGAGCCGGCCTTGTGCAGGGACTCGGCGGCAGTCCAGACCCGCGTCGCGGCTGCGTCAGGTCGCTCGCCGGGCTGGCCGGCGATGAGCTGGGCCAGGGCGAACCGCTCGGCTCCGAGGAGGTCGCGCCAGGTCTCGGCCGTCCGCTCGACGACCGTCTCGAGGTCGCAGCCGATGCGGTCGTCGGTGGTCTGGCCGGCGATGGCCAGCACCAGGTTGGCGGCGTGGGCCATCGAGATCGGGGGCCCGCCTGGGACTTCGGGGCGGCCGTCGGGACGGTGGAAGAGGCGCGGCGCCGCCGGCGCGGCGTGGGCCGCCGCACCGGCCGCCACCAGGCTCTCGACGATCGCGGCGCTGTCCGGGCGGGTGGGACGGCCACCAGCAGAGAGCGGGTCGACATCGCCGGGCACGGTGGCGGACTCGAGCGCCACCCGCAAGCTCGACTCGGGGAAGAGCTCCTGCAAGCGACGCTCGAGGTAGGGGACGAGCAGCGGCGCGCACCAGGCGGCCGGCAGCCGGGTGCGGTCCACGGCGCGTAGCCGCAGGCCCTGCCAGCGCTCGCGCAGGCTGCCGTCGGCGGCCAGGATGTCGAGGTCGTAGACGAAGGTGTCGCCGTCGCAGTGACGCTCGCGCGCGTCGAGCAGCAGCGGCTCGTCGGGGTCAATGCGGCCGGCGAGGATGCGCTCGACTCCGATCGGCAGCAACTGGGAGTGCGGGATGCACGCCTGGATACCGTGGATCGCGGCATCGCGCGCCGCCGGATCGCCGAGCAGCAGCGCCGGCGGCAGGTAGCGGCCGAACCAGGCGGCCGTGCCGTCAGGGACGATCTCGGCCAGGCATTCGGTGGCGCGCAGCCGGCGGTAGCCGCCGAGGCGGCGGAAGCGTCCCTCCTGGAACAGGATGCCGCCGTAGAGATCGCGCGGCGGATCGATGGCGAGGCGCGCGGCTGCAAGGGGCAGGGCCGCCGCATCCACGGTCGCCGCCGCGGCCTCGGCCGGCGCGAGTGAGCCGGCGTCCCGATCGAATCGGCAGACCGCGCGGAAGTGGTCGGCGGCGAAGCCGGTCGAGCGGTCGCGCAGCGCCACCTCGACGCGGCCGGGCGCGCGCACCAGGGCGGCCAGGCGCAGGGTGGTCGAGCGGCCTGGCGCCACCGCCACCGGCCGCAGCAGCTCGACCTGCTCGAACACCGGCGGGCGCAGGATCCCGGTCACCGCGGCGGCGGCCTGCGCCATGGCCTCGAGACCGACCACCGCGGCAAACAGCGGCTCGCCACGGAAGACATGGTCGGAGAGGTAGGGGTCGCTGTCGGCGGAGACCGCGATGTCGACCACCAGCTCGACCCCCGGGAAGTAGACCCGCGGCCGCTCGAGGAACCGCAACAGCGGCAGCTCGGGACGTTCGACCGTAAGGGTTGGCGGGTCGCCGAAGCGCCCGGTCACGACCAGCTCCCCGCGCACGGCGGGGTCGGCGAGCAGGCGCAACAGCTCGGCGACGCCGGCGCCGGGAGGGATCGGCGCGATGCCCTGGCGGGTGAGCTCTTCGAGAGTGCCGAGGCGTTCGCCCATGCCGGTCCCGGACCACACCGACCAGTCCAGGATCAGGCAGCGGCAAGCCGGATGCCGCGCCGCGTGGCGCGCCAGCAGGAGCGCCAGCCACTCGTTGGCGAGAGCGTATTCGGCCTCGCCGCGCAGGCCGGTGCGGGCAATGATCGAGCCGAAACCGACGATCAGCCGCAGGCGGTCCGGCTGGCGGGAGGCCAGGGCGGCGAGGAGATGCCTCGCGCCGGCCACCTTGGGCGCCAGGGTCCGGCGCAGCCCCTCCTCGTCGATGGCGCCCAGCGTGCGCGGCAGGTTGACGCCGGCGGCGTGCAGCAGCGCGGTGATCGGACCCAGCTCGGTGGCGGCACGGTCGACCGCTGCCCGGACGGCCGTCTCATCGGCGACGTCGGCGCGCAGGTACAGGGTCCGGATGCCGGTGGCGGCCATGCGTTCCAGATTGGCCGCCAGCTCGGGATCGGTCCGCGGGTCGGAGCGGCCGAGGATCGCCAGCCGGGCGCCGCCGGACCGGGCGATCGCCAGTGCGCACTCCGCGCCGATCCCCTTGCCGCCGCCGGTGACCAGCAGCACGTCTTCCGGGCCGAGGCTCTCGAAAGCGTTGCCGGCCGCCGGCGCCGGTGCGAGGTGCGGCGCCGATTTCGACGCTGCCGCCGCCTCGGCCGCCGGTGCCGCTGCGAGGGCCGGCGCCCATGTGGAAGCTGCCGCCGCGTCGGCCGCCGGGGCCGTCGTGGCCGCCGGCGAGGGGTCTGGCGCCGGCAGGAGCCGCAGCACCGGCACCCGGCGCCTGCCGCCGGCATCGTAGTGCGCTTCGAGGTAGGAGCTGCCCGCGTCGCGGTGGTTAGCGTCCGCCACCTCGGCCGCCACCCATGCGGCGGCCGCCGCCGGCTCGACGCCGGCGGGCAGATCGATCACCCAGGTGGTCGCGCCCGGCAGCTCCAGCTGGACGGTGCGGGCAAAGGCGCCGCCGCCCCCACCTTGCTGCACCACCACGAAGCGGCTGGCGGGCGGCGGGCCGGCGACCGCCCGTGCGGCGGTCACGAACAGCTCGAGGTGGCCCGGTTCGCGCTCGTCGAGCTGGGGGGGAAGGCAGAGCAGGAGGCCGGGCGCCTCGCCGCCCGTCGCCGACCCGCTCCGCGACCCGGCCGCGGCCAGCGCGGCGGCGATGGCGGGCGCCAGCGAGTGTCCGCGAGGCGCGATCACCTGCCAGTCTCCGGCCGCCGCCGCCGAAGCCACGCCGGATGGCGCCACCGGGCGCGGCTTCGGCGCCAGCGGTCGCTCCACCAGCTCGACGGTGAACGGGCGCACCCATGAATCGACTCCGGCGACAGCCGCGGGATCGTCCAGGCTGCCGCCGATACCAGCTCGCGCGGCGCCGGGACTGCCGCCGGCGAGCTCCAGGCGTGCGCGCTCGGCGAGGGCTGCCGCCACCTCGGCGACGGTGGCGAGGGCGTAGTCGGTGGGGGAGGCGGGAGGACCGAGACCCAGCTGGCGGCTGGCCTCGACCACCAGCTGGCCGACGGTGATCGAATTGAGGTGCAGGTCCGACAACAGCCGGCTGTCGTTCCGCACCGCCGCGGCCGGCAGCTCGGCACGCGCCGCCACCAGGCTGCGCAGCAGCTCGATCGGGGACGGCGCCGCGGCCACGGCGGCGGTTGCCGGCGGATCCGCCCGCTCGGCCGGGGCGACGGCTGCGACCCGCATCGCCCGCGAGGCGCCGGCCGGCATCGCCCGCGAGGCGCCGGCCGGCATCGGCCGCGAAGCGCCGGCCGGCATCGCCCGCGAGGCGGGGAGCTGCGCCACCACCGGCGCGCTCTCGCAAGGGTTGGCGAGGAACCGCAAGGGCGCGTCGAGGTCGAAGGGCCGGTGGAAGCGCTCCCCGAACAGGGGGTCAAGGTCGAGCGGCACCCCGGCCGCGAACAGCGCCGCGGCGGCGCTCCATGGCCCCGCCAGCGACGGACCGCCGGCGTCGAGCGCCACTACCGGCTCGCCGAGCTCCTCTGCCGCCAGCTCGGCGAGAGTGCGGCCCGGTCCGACCTCGATCCACAGGTCGGCGAGCGGGCGCGCCGCGGCCAGCGCCTCGGCGAAGCGCACCGGCGCGGTGACCTGCTCGAGCAGCAGGCCGCGCAGGTCGGCGTCCGGTGCCAGCAGCGCGCCGCTGACCGTCGAGGCGACCGGGCGCCGCAACGGCATCCAGGCAACCGTCGCCAGGGCGCGGTCGAGGTCGTCCGCCGCCGCCGCCACCAGCGGCGAGTGGAAGGCGCGGGTCACCTTGAGCCGGCTTGCCGTCAGACCGCGCGCCGCTGCGCGCTCGATGACGGCCGCCACCGCCGCGGGTGCGCCGGTGACGACGGTGCGCGCCGCGCCGTTGTAGGCGCCGATGCTCACCTCGCCGCCACCGCCTGCCTCGCCGCTCCCGCCACTGACGACGCCGGCGAGGATCTCGGCCACCACCGCCGCCGGCGCGCCAATGCTCGCCATCGCGCCCGGCTCGCCTCTCTCCGCCATCGCCCGGCCGCGCGCCGCCGCCAGCCGGAGGCCGGCCGCCGTGTCGCAAGTGCCGGCCCAGCAGAGCGCGGTGATCTCGCCCAGGCTGTGCCCGACCGCCACGGCAGCGCGCACCGCCAGCCGATCCAGCAGCCAAGCACCGGCGAGACTGTGGGCCACGATCGCCGGCTGCGCCACGGCGGTATCGAATCCGCGATCCGCGGCTCCGGCTCCGGCCGCTCGGCTGGGGGCTCCCAGACCCCCGTCCGCCGCGCCGCCGGCTCTGTCCCCTTGGGTCTCCTCCGCCCTGCAGGCCGTTGTACCGCCGGCGCCGGCCGCTCCTCCGGGGGCTCCGAGGCCCGCGTCCGCCGCGCCGCCGGCTTTGTCCCCTTCGGTCCCTTTCGCCTTGCCGGCCGTCGCGATGGCCTCTTCCTCCGCCGCCTCGCCGCAGGCGAGTCCTGCCGCACATTCCGCCGCCAGCTCGTAAAGGTCGCCTAGCTTCGCGAAGCGGCGGGCGAGGGCACCGCCGTCGCCCTGGGCCGCGCCGCTCCGGGCCGCGCCGCCGACGGCGCCCGCGTACGCCGGCGACCCCTGGCCAGTGAACAGCAGCCCGACTCGTGGCGGCGGTGCGCCGGCCTCGGCGACGCCGAGGAAGACGCCTTGGCGCGGGTCGAGGCGCCGAGTCACCCCGCTTTCGAGCCATCCGATCAGCACGGCCGTGCGGTCGGCCAGCTCCCGCGGCGTCGAGGCGACGATCGCCGCCCGCCAACGCTCCCCGGCCGGGCCGCCCGCGCCGGCCTCGCGGCCCGCGCCGCTCGCGCTGCCAGCGCCGGCTCCGGCCCCGCCCGCCACGGCCCCGGCCGCGCGCCAGCGGCGGTGCAGCTCGGCGGCCACGTCGCCGAGCTCGGCCCGTGACAGGCGCGGCGCCAGCTCCGCGAGCTGCCGCGCGCTGGCGGCGAGCGCCGCCGCATCGGCGGCCGCGAGCAGCGCCAGCTCGACGTCCTGGGGCGGCGCGGCGAGCCACCGCTCGCGCGCCGACAGACCCCGGCGCCGCGGCGCCGCGGTCCCCTCCACGACCAGGTGGGCGTTGACGCCGCCGAAGCCCATGGCGCTCACCCCGGCGCGCAGCGGCCGGCCGGCGGGCCAGGGCTCGGCCGCCGCCAGCACGCGCAGCATCGGATCGGCGCCGGCCAGGGCGGCGTGCGGCTCCTCGCAGCCGGTGGCCGGCGGCAGGATCTGGTTCTCTACCGCCAGGGTCGCCTTGAGCAGACCGGCGATGCCGGCCGCGGCCTTGGTATGGCCGATGTTGGCCTTGATCGAGCCGATCGCGGCCGGTGGCGGCGCGGGCGAGCGCGCCTCGCGCAGCGACAGCTCCAGGGCGGCCAGCTCGGCGGCGTCGCCCACCGTCGTGCCGGTGCCATGGCCCTCGAAGCAGGTCACCGTGCCGATGTCGAAGCCCGCCCGCCGGTAGGCGCGGGCGATGGCCAGGCGCTGGCCGGCAGCTTCCGGCCGGCTGAGGCCGCCATGACCGTCCGAGGAGATCCCCCAGCCGCGGATCACGCCGTGGATGCGTTTGCCCCACGCCAGCGCCTGGCGCTCGCGCATCAGCACCACGAAGCCGCATCCTTCGCCGGGCAGGAAACCGGCACTGCGCGCGTCGAAGACCCGCATCTCGCCGGCATTGCCCGCCAGCAGGGCGCCGGCGCGGGCGAAGCCGATCAGCTCGAAAGGATCGAGGCTCAGGTCGACGCCGCCGGCCAGCGCCACGTCGAGGTCGCCGGCGGCCAGCGCGCTGCAGGCCTGGGCCACGGCGAGCAGCGACGAGGCGCAGGCGCCGTCCATGGTGTAGCCGCCGCCGTGCAAATCGAAATGGTTGCAGATGCGGCCGGCGATGGTGTTCGACAGGCTGCCGGCGAGGCTCTCCTCGGTGGGGGCGGGGAACGGGGCCTTGTAGCTCGGCTCGAGGCGCGTCAGGAAATCCTCGACCCGGGCCGCCGTCCAGCCTTCGGCGGCGAGACTGGCAGCCAGCACCCGGCGCACGTACGGCCAGCGCATCCGCATCAGCTGGGCGCGCGAGAACTCGCCGGTCAGCGTGTTGCCGACCAGCACCCCGGTCGCGTCGCGCGGCAGGCCGGCGCCCTCCTCGAAGCCGGCGTCGGCGAGCGTCTCGGCGGCCACCTCGAGCGCCAGCCAGTGGGAGGGATCGGTGACGCGGAAGGTGGCGCCCGCCACGCGGAAGCGCAGCCGGTCGAACTCCCAGCCCGCGAGCACCGCGGCTTCTTGCAGATAGATGCTGTCGGCTTCCGCCGCTTCGCCGCCGGCGACGGCCTGCCGATAGTCGTCGAGCCGCAGGCGCTCTTCCGGCAAGCGGCGGAACGCCCGCCGCCGCGCCAGCACGTTCTCCCACAGCTCGGCCGGCGACCGCGCGTCCGGGAATTGGCATCCCATGCCGACGATCGCGATGCCTTCGCTCATCTGCCTGCCGCGGCCCCCGCCACCCGTTTTCCCGACGCCGGCTGTTGCCTCGCCGTCGACGGCTGGTGCATCGCACCCCCCGGCGGGTGCATGGCCGCCGCCTCCTGGTCGATCGCCACCGCAGGCTGCAGGCGCACGGCCGCGGGCGGCTGGTTCGCCGCCTCGAACCCCTGCCGCGCCACCGCCGCCGGCTGCGGCCCCGCCGCCGCGGGCTGCTGCCGCGCCGCCTGGACCCCCTGCCGCGCCGCCGCCGCCTGCCACCGCCAGGCCGCCGCCCAGAGCAGCGCGCCCCGCCCGATCGCCACCGCGGTCAACGCGAAGAAAGGCGTGAACACCACGTGCGAGGCGAGCAGCACACCGTAGATCGCCGCCACCGCCGCGCCGAAGCCGACCTGCCGGAGAGCCGGCACCGGGGTGGTCGCCGGGTCGGTCACCATGTAGAAGGTGAACAGCAGGAGCGACACCCCGGTCAGCGGCATCAGCGAGGCGAGCGGCAGGTTGCCGAAGAGCCACCACCGCACCAACGCCTGCAGCACGAACCCTCCCACCCAGCCGGCGACCAGCGGCAGCTTGCGGGTGAAGCGGCCGTTGAGGAAGGAGCCGGCGCACACCAGCACCGCCGGCAGCACCCAGGAGCCGGTCGCGTTCAGCTTCTCGGTGAACATGTACGGCTGCGTGATGCCCACGTACGAGAAGAGGAGCAGGGTGAGCGTGATGCCGAAATTCGACGGGTTGAGGAAGTGGCGGCTGCCGCCGGCGCCCGGCAAGGCGCCCGGCGCCGGCGCGCGGAAGATGGTCTTCGAGCCGATGGCCGCCGCCGCCGCGAAAGCGATCGGCGCCAGCCGCTCACCGGTGTAAAGCAGCATCGACACCGCCAGGCCGGTGATGTGCGCCGACAGCAGGAAGTCGATGGCGCCGATCGGCCCGCCGGTCAGGAAGCGCGGGCGGCGCCCCTGCTGCCAGGCGGCGATGAGCTCGAGCGCGATCTCGGCCGCGTAGGCGGTGCCGATGCCCACCAGTGGCGCCGCCCAGGACTGCTCGAAGCCGAGCACCGTATGGCCGAGGACGTTGAGCAGCGTGATCGCGAAGGCGAAGCGCCGCAGCGCCGGCAGCCGCAGGTCTTTGGGTTCCGTCATGAGCTAGGTCCTTTTCGGCGTCGATGGCTGGGTCGAGCGGGTCGAGCGGGTCGACCGGATCAATCCTGTCGGCTGGTGCGAGGAGTTGCCGTCCGCTCCGGTCGCGGCGTCGAGCATGATCCGGTGCCAGCCCGGGGTCAGCCAGAGGGTGCGGTCGCGCAGGCTGCCGCCGGCTTCGCGCCAATGCACGTCGACGCGCATCGGGGTGCCGGCGGCGAGCCGGCCGAGGCCGAAATGCAGGGTCGGGGCGCGCTTGCCGGAGTGGCCGCTGCCGCCGTCCACCTGCGCGACCAGCCGGCGGCCGTCGGGCAGGTACACTGTGGCGGCGGCGCCCACCGCCGGCCGGCCGAGCCGGGCGCCTGGCCCGTCGAGCCCGGTGGTCACCGGCAGCCGCAGATCGAGCCCGAGGAACGTCCCCGGCGCCGGGCTCAGGTTGTGGAAGAGGAAGGAATCCCCCCACTGGTTGGCGACCACGAAATCGAGCCGGCCGTCGCCGTCGACGTCGCCGACCGCGATGCCGCGGCTGATCTGGGCGTCGCCGAGCCCGAGCTCGGAGGCGATGTCGAAGTAGCGGCCGGAGGCGGCGCGCACGAAGAAGGGGTCGTGGACGTGGCCCGAGAGGTCGTCGCCGGGGCGGAAGTGCGGCCAGAAGCCGGGCAGGTGCAGCAGGTCGTCGTTGCCCATGGCCAGCTCCTGCAACTCCGGCCAGCGGTCGACGCGCCCGCGCACGAAGCCGCTCGCCTGGATCGCCTCGGGAACCCCGTCGTTGTCGAAGTCGACCAGACGCGCGTCCCACGACCAGGCGCTGCGCGCCAGGCCCAGCGGCTCGCTGCGGTCGACGTAAGGCGCGATGCCGCGGCGCATGAGCTCCGGGTGGCCGGTGCTCACCCACACGAAATGGTTCTCTTCGAGCGCGTAGTCCTGGGCGATGTTGCTGACGTAGATGTCGAGCAGACCGTCGCCGTTGAGGTCGGCGAAGTCGACGCCCATGCCCTTGAAGGAATCGTGGCCGAGCACTTTCGATTGCGGCGTCGTGAGGGTGCGCCGGCCGTAGAGCGGCACCAGGCGCGGGTGGCCCGGTGTCGAGCGGTTGTGCAGCAGGCGGTCGTTGCCGAAGTCGTTGGCGAAGTAGATCTCGGGCAGCCCGTCGCCGTCGAGATCGGCGGCCCCGACCGCCAGCGTCCAGGAGTGATTGGTCTGCGGATCGAAGGCGCCGGGAGCGTCGACGAACTCGGCGGTCGGATGCGCCCCGGCGGTCGCTCGCCGCCACAGCAGCAGGTGATGGCGGCCGCCGTTGGGGGCGTGCGACATGCTCGTCTGCATCTCGACGTCGACCCTGGCGTGGGCGTCGAGCAGGTGAGATGCCTCCGGGAAGTAGTTGCCGGCGATCAGGTCGAGATGGCCGTCGCCGTCGACGTCGGCGCTGGTCAGGGCGTTGGTGTACCAGGGCTCGGGGCCGCCCGCCAGCAGCTCGACGGGCTGGAAGGCGGCGGCGGAGAGGGCGGGGACGTCGGCGCGCCGCAGGAACAGCACCGGCGAGCGGCCCCAGTAATAGACCAGCAGGTCGGCCAGGCCGTCCTCGTTGAAGTCGCCGGCCAGGCAGCCCATCGGCGCCGTGGTCGCGGCGTCGTAAGGAAGCGGCTGCGGGTCGAGGGTGAACAGCGGGAACCTGTCGCCGGTCCCCGGCGCCGGCGCCACCATCACCCGGTCGACGCGCGGATCGACCCAGCAGAGGTCGTTGGCCAGCCCGTCGCCGTCCAGGTCCAGCAGCGCCACGCCGGCGCCGACGGCCGAGATCCATCCCTGGATGTTGGCGACGCTGGGGTTGACCCGACGGACGGCGTGGCCGGCACCGGCGGCCAGCGCTGCCGGCAGATGCGGCAGGGCGAAACGCTGGAAGGCAAAGCGCGCGGCGAGCGCCGTCCGCTCGGAGGGGGTGAGCGCCGGCAGCCGGGCAAAGCCGTAGAGGACGAGGATCGCGGCGAGCGCCGCCAGGCGCGCCGCGTGGCGGCGCCAGAAGCCGTCGGGTCGAGTCATGGAGTCGCTCCCTCGGAGGAGAACTGCTGCTGGATGCGCCGCCGCCAGCGCTCGAACTGCGGCACCTCGCCGGCGCCGGCCGCCATCCCCGCCATCCCAGTACCGTCGGGCATGGCGCGGTCCGTCACCGCTGCCGTCTGCTCGACGGTCATGCCGCACACCACCGCGCACGCCAGCGCCGTGCCGGGGGTCGGGTTGCCGGCCCACAGCCGCGCCTTGGCGGCGAAGGCCACCCCCTGGGCGAGCGCCGGGCGGTCCGGGCCGGCCGCCAGGCAGAGCGCGGAGAGCGTGCCGCGGTCGACGCCGCCCGCGTAGGCGCAGGCCAGGCCGACGCCTGACCACAGGTCGGGCCGGCGGGCAGCCGGGAAGGCGCGGACGTCGGCCGCGATGCGCCCGGGGTCGGCGCCCTCGACGAACCACAGGCTGCGCCCCACCCCCTGGTCGAAGACGCGCCGCGCGTATCCCGAGAGCCGGCGCGGCACCTGCTGGCGGAGCACCGCCTGCGGCCAGTGGAAGAACCCCTGATGGAAGCCGTAACCGTCGAGCGCCAGCCAGCGGAACATAGGATCGAAGCTGCCGAGCAGCCGCTCGACCGGGATCGGCAGGCGCGCCAGCGCCCAGCCGGCGCCGATGTGGACGATGTAGACGTGAGCCTGGCCGGGTCCCGCGAGGAAGCGCCGCAGCCGGCCGCGCCGCCAGGGAGTCAGGAGGTCGAGCAGTGCCAGCGCCATCCCCGCTCCCTCGTAGGCGAAGCCCCGGTCGTCGCGCGCCACCTCGGCCTCGAGGCGAGCTCCCAGCGCCTCGGCGCCGTCGGTCTCGAGCGCCCTGAGGTAGCCGTGCACGAAGCAGCGGCCAACCTCCTCCAGGCGCTCGCGCACCGCGTCGGAGTCGCAGCGGAAGCCGCGCCGCGCAAAAGAAGTCTCCTGCGGCGCGATGCCCAGCACCCGCCTGCTCACCTTCCCCATGACTTGTCGCTCTCCGCGGGCAACTCCGGGCGTAGCGGGCAGGCGCGCCCGTCACCTCTGCCGAAGGACACCGGCCCCATACCTCAGTAGTGCTGAATTCCCCTACTCAGTAGACGGCAAATGCCCGGGAGGCCGCTGCCGGTCCGCGTGCGGCCCGGCAGCTTCAGGATCAGTTCCCTGACGCTTGGGATGCGACCTCCAATGCACCACGAGCGCTCACCTCTTCGGCAGGCAGATCGGGTTGGTGCAATGTAGATGCAACGGGTCCTTGGGATCGAAAGCAGAATGGCACTCGGTGAGGCTCGCGTACTGCGTCAAGCAATCGGGGCCCGCCTGGGTCTTGCAGGTCCAGTTCGGGTGGAAGTTGCTGGTCCCGGGCAGCTCGATGAACGTCGGCTTGGCCTCGCAGCCCGTGTCGACTCTGAAGCGGTGGGAGATGACCGGTTCTCCCGGCCCGGGCTTGGGGCACCACGGCGTGTTGGCGACTCTCAGGTTCACCTCCTGCTTGATCGGACCGATCACCTTGCCCGTCGCAAGGTTGGTGAACCGCAGGCCGGTCTCGAGCGTGAGCTTGCCGTCGAAGTGACCGCAGCCGCAGTGCTGATCGACTCTCGCCACGATCGCGGTGCGGGGCTGCTTTTCCAACAGGCACACGTCGACCTTCCAGTTCGTGGGGCCGCTCGCGCAGGGGATCTTGAGCGGGTTCGAGCTGGTGAGGTGGATGGCCCGCACGATCACCGGTATCTTGGCGGCGCCGCCGTGGAAAGTGCCAGTCGCCAGGCGCTCCACGAAGACGTCGCCGTTGGCCGCCACCCCCGCCGGCAGTGTGGCCAAGGGCACTCCCTTGAGCTCGATCTTGCCGGTGAATGGCGCCGAGCCCTTGCAGAAGAAGCCCGCCGGGATTGCCTGGCCTGAGAAAGTCACGCTGGTGGGCTTCGCCGTCGAAGTCTGGAAGGCGTCGACTCCGGGAAGGATGTCAGGTGTGGCAGCAATGCCGGGGATCGGGGTCGGTGCCGGTGGGGCAGCTTTGCTGGAGACCGGGGCCTGTGCGAGCGTGGCCTTCGCCAGCAGCACCGCCAGAGCCAGCACACACCAGGCACTGTGGATGACGCGAACGCGGCCGTTTCTCTGCATGGCAACCTCCTCCTGGTTCGTGCCGCCGTCGAGCTCTCGGCAGAGCCGCGGCAGCTAGATGGCGGTGCGGTCCCCCGGATGATCACGGGTGGGAACAAAGACACCAGGAGTCTGATCCAGGGATTCTTCACTATGGCACAGGCGAAATCGCTTTGTACAGCAGGTTCCGTCAGCCGGCCATGACAGCTGGCGGCCCTGACAGCTGGCGGCGCGGCCCTGCCCGCGCGGTGCATCGTCTTTGGCAGGTGGACGCGGTCAGCCGGCCGCAGCGGCCGCCGCCGCCGGTCCACAGGGGCAGTACAGATCGCGCCGCCGCTCGAGGTCCGCGATGACCGCGCGCTTGAAACCAGCGGCCCCGGCCTGGGCGAGCAGGGCGGCGCGGTAGGCGGCGATGTCCACCAGCTCGAGGCGGATGCGGATGGTCTTCCATAGCCGCGGAAAGCGCTCGCCCGGGGCCTGGACGTGGTGCAGCCCGCCGCTGTAGGCGAGCAGCATGCGGCCGGCGCCGAGCGACTCGATGAGGTCGGCGATGCCGCCGCGTACGGTCATCGGCTGGCCGGTCGAATCGAGGCCGGTGGACCGCTTCATGCGGCCCTCGGGCAGCAGCGCCACCATGGCGTCCGGATCGACGTGGGACAGCACCTCGTCCCAGCTCTGGTCGCGCTCGCGAGTGATCGAGATGACGCGGGCGGCGATGAGCTTGTAAAACTGGCCGACGAGCGGCCGCACGGCGGTCTTTTGCGCGATCGGCAGCACTCCGTGGCGGGCGATCCGCCACAAGAAGGACAGCGGCACGGCGCCGGTGAACAGCGGCTCGTAGAGGCTGGTGTGGTTGAGCACCGCCAGCAGCCGGATGTGGCGCCAGCGGTCCGCCGGCGGGTCGCCGATCCAGCGCAGGTCGACGCGGTAGAACAATCGGGAGAAGATCTTCACCAGCAACAGCAGCAGGAAGACGAGGTACGAGCGCACGGCGGCGGCTACCGCGACGGCAGGCCGGCCGTGGCGAGGCCCCGCGCACGGCGGATGTCGCGCACGATCTTCAGGTGGTGATGATGGTGGACCGCCATGAAGCGCAGCCACTGGCGGCCGCCGAGCTCGCCGAAGCGAGGGTGCCGCGCACGGCCGCTGCTGGCCTCCAGCTCGCCCAGCCGCGGCGCCAGCTCCCGCACCCCGCGCTCGATGTCCGGAAGGCCGGCGCGGACCGCCGCCGCCGGCGCGGCGCCAGGATGGAAAGGGGCCGTGGTGCGGGCACTGCCCCGGGGCAGGAAGCCGGTGCCGAGCACCACACGGCCGACCAGGTTGATCCCCGTCGGCGCCCGGCGGGGGTCGTCGAGGATGCGCCCGATGCTCTTAAGGACGCCGCGGTCGACCAGCACCAGGTGCTCGAGCTGCTCGGCGACGCTCCAGCCGGAGACCGCCGGGACCCGCGCCGCGAGCTCCGGTTCGGGGCCCCGGGCGAGCTCCGCCATGAGCGCGAGCTGGCGCAAGATCTGCGCGTGAACGCGCCGCAAGCCCGCGGACACCGGCCGCGGATCCCTGCCTGAGGAAGCCGAGGAAGGTGAGGAAGGTGAGGAAGCCGTCATCGGCACCTCTGTCGTGGTCGCACCGTCGGTCAGGCCCCGCATCCTACAACGGAAGCCCGGCCGGCGGGCCGGCGGCCTGCTGGCGCGCCGTCAGCCCGGGGTGGTGGTAAAATGCGCTGCCTCGAAGCCCGACGCAGGAGCCGATCCCGAACCATCGCCCATGGCAGCGCCGCCGACCTTCTCCGCTCGTCCCGCCTCTGCTCCTCCCGCGTCTCCCGCGGCCCAGCCCGTAGTGGCGACCCCGCTGGCGCCCGCGGTGCAGGCGCCGCCCGCGATCCAGACGAAGGCGGCGGTTCAGGCGGTGCCGGCGCTCCAGGCGCTGCCGGCGCACCCGGCGGTCACCGCGATCGTCACCACCTTCAACGAGGAGCAGAACATCGGCGCCTGCATCGAGTCGCTGCTCTGGTGCGACGAGATCCTGGTCGTCGATTCGTTCTCGACCGACCGCACCGCGGCGATCGCGCGGGGCTACCCGAAAGTGCGTTTCGTGCAGCGCACCTATTACGGCTCGGCCTCGCAGAAGAACTGGGCAATGGATCAGGTGCAGAACGATTGGATCCTGATCTTCGACGCCGACGAGCGTTGCACGCCCGCGCTGCAGCGCGAGATCGTCGCCCTGCTCGCCGCCAACCCTCGCCACGACGCCTACACCATCAAGCGCCGGGTGCATTTCCTCGACCGGGTGATCCGCTTCTCCGGCTGGCAGCACGACCGCGTGGTGCGCCTGGTGCGGCGCGGTTGCGCCCGCTATCCCAACCGGCGGGTCCATGCCGACATGATCACTCGCGGCCCGGCGCCGATCCTGCGCAATCCCATGGAGCACTACATGACCGATACGCTGGACGAGTACATCCGGCGGATCGAGAAGTACAGCTTCTGGGGCGCTTCGCAGCACTGGAAGGAAGGCAAGCAAGCAGGCTTCGTCGAGATCTTCGGCCGCAGCGTCTGGCGCTTCATCCGCACCTACCTCTTTCAGCTCGGCATTCTCGACGGCATGCACGGCCTGGTGTTCTGCATGCTGCAATCCTTCGGCACCTACCGCAAATGGTCCCTGCTCTGGGGCTGGCGCGCCAACGCCGCGCGCGGCCGCATGCCGACGCTGCCGATCTTCGACGAGGACGAGAGCATCTGGCGAGGTCTCGAGGACCGGCCGCCGCGCCAGCCCGCCCCCGCCGGCAAGGAACGGTTCTAGCCGCGGCGCGGCCGCTGCCCGCCAGGCCGAGAGGAGCTCGAGATGAGCCGACGCTGGTGCCGGCGGCGCGGACGCTGCGCGGATCGATCCGATCGCCGCTGTCCGCCGTGATCCGCTACGATTAGGCATGCCGCCGCCGTCACCGGCCGACCCCCTCCTCGCGCACCTGCGCCGCTACCAGGGTGAGATGGCCGGCCTGCTCGCCGACCTGGCGCGCCTCGAATCGCCGTCGGTGGTGCCGGCGTCTCAGGGGCCGGTGCTCGACCGGCTGGCGAGCGAGCTGCGGGCGGTCGGCATGCGGGTGCGGCGGCTGCGCGGCAAGACGAGCGGCGGCTGCCTCCTCGCCGCGCCGCCGTGGCCGCGGGTCCCGCCTCACCAGAAGACACGTGCGCTCTCGGCCTCGGCGGACCCGCGGGCACCAGGTAGCCGCCGCCCGGCCCAGCTGCTGCTCGGGCACTGCGACACCGTCTGGCCGCTCGGCATGCTCGCCACCATGCCGGTCGAGACGCGCGGCGGGCGGCTCTACGGCCCCGGCGTCTACGACATGAAGGCGGGCCTGGTGCAGGCGGTCTTCGCGCTGCGCGCCCTGCGCGAGCTGCGGCTCGATCCGCCCGCCGCGCCGCTGCTGTTCGTCAACTCCGACGAGGAGATCGGCAGCGGCGATTCGACGCGCTGGGTACGCCTGCTGGCCCGCCGCGTGCGGCGGGTGTTCGTGCTCGAGCCCTCGCTCGGACCGGACGGCAGGCTGAAGACCGGCCGCAAGGGCGTGGGCCACTTCATCGTCACGGTGCGCGGCCGCGCGGCGCACGCCGGTCTCGAGCCGGAGCGCGGGGCGAGCGCGGTGCTGGAGCTCTCCCACGTCATCCAGCGCCTCCACGCCCTGGCCAATCCGGCGCGGGGCATCGCCATCAACGTCGGGGTGGTGTCGGGCGGTTTGCGCGGCAACGTCGTGGCGCCCGAGGCAAGGGCCGAGGTGGACGTGCGGGTGCTATGGGAAGAGGACGCGCCGGCGCTCGAGGCGGCCATCCGGGGCCTGGCGCCGACCGTTCCCGGCACGCGCCTCGAGGTGACCGGCGCCATCGACCGGCCGCCGCTCACCGCGACCCCCGCCAACCGCGTCCTGTGGCAAACGGCCGAGGCCGCCGCCCGCCAGCTCGGCCTGGCGCTCGGTCACGGCACCGCCGGTGGCGCCTCCGACGGCAACACCACCAGCCGCACCACCGCCACCCTCGACGGCCTGGGGGCGGTTGGCGGCGGCGCCCATTCCCTCGACGAGCACGTCGAGCTCGCGCGCATGCCAGAGCGCGCCGCCCTGCTCGCCCTGCTGCTGCTCGCCCCGGTGGCGCCGGAGACGGCCTCGCCGGAGACCGAGGCAGCGATGACCGGGGCAGGCGCGCGGAATGCCGGCGCGCCAGAGAGTGGAGCATGAAAACAAGGCGCGAGCGGTGGCGGAGGGACCGGTGGCCGGGGGTCCGGTGGCGGCAAGCCGGGGCGCCATTTGCGGCGCTGGCGGCTATCCTGCTGGTGATCTGCCCGCGGCCAGCGGTGGGCGGGACCGCCCGCGCGTCCGGACCGCCGCTCTCGGCCGCCGAGGTCAAGGCTGCGCAGAGCCGGCTCGTCGAGCTGGGCTACTGGGCGGGCGCCGAGCACGGCCCCTGGGACGCCACCTGGCGCCAGGCGCTCATCGCCTTCCAGAAAGTCGAGTGGCGCAAGCCGACGGGAGTGCTGACGCGGGCCGACTGGGAGGCCATGCTGCGCACCAACCCGCCAATGCCGCGAGAGACTGGCCCGGCCCACATCGAGGTGGACCTCGCGCGCCAGGTCCTTTTCATGGTCGACGACGCCGGAGTGGCGTCCCACATCCTGCCGATCTCGACCGGCTCGGGCAAGCCCTTCCGCGCCCCGGGCTGGCAAGGCACCGCCGACACCCCCTGCGGCCACTTCACCGTCCACTCCCGAGGCTGGGGCTGGCACAAGAGCCAGCTGGGCGAGATGTACAACCCCCTCTACATTGTCGGCGGCATCGCCATCCACGGCAGCCTCGACGTCCCCGCGAAGCCGGTCAGCCACGGCTGCATCCGCATCCCGATGTACGCCGCCCGCCGCCTGCCAAAGCTGGTCCCGAAAGAAATGCCGGTGGTGGTCTACGGCTGCAAAGACGAAGGCCCGCCCATCGCCGTCCCCGCCAAGCGCTAGGTGAGACTCGCTGCCAACCGCATGGGCGCCGCGAGGGGACAAAGGCGACGGTTATGGATACACAGGTGGTGGAGTTAATGGGCCGGCAACGCCGGTTGCCTTCCTCGCCGCCATCGACCATCCTGGCTTGTCTCGGAGATTGATTGCACTTAGACCGGCGTAAGGTGAAAGATCCGCGCCAGCTTCGCCGCCTCTGCTACGTCACCTCTCCGGAGCGCTTCACGAACCTCGTCCAGCTTCTCCGCATCTTGCAGCAGCAGGTATGGCGACCAGCCCTCGTCGGCCTCGATGAGGTGCACCTCGACCTCCGCGACATAGTCGCCCTCATGGACGAGCTTCTTTTGAAGTCGTGCCATCAGCAACTCGTCGATCGTCTCGGTGCGGCGCCGATTCCAGACTTCCTCAAACCAGCGGCGTGCAGCGCGGCGTTGGTCGAGCTCATCGCCCTTACTTGAATACGCCCAGGGCGATCAGCACCAGGATGATCAAGATGATTCCCAGGCAGATTCGCGCGGCGGTCATGAGATGGGTGCTCCCCACCTGGCGGGCGCCCTTGACCCTGGTGCCGGTGAGAGCCACCAGGGTGATGGCGACGGCGACGACTCCGAGGATGACGATCCAGCTCATGGCTCTCTCCTTGCGCGCGCTCTCGGCGCCACATTGAATGTAGTCACTGGACCACGACGCCGTCCCAGCGGAACTTGAAGCGGCGCGGCTGGAAGTCGGGTATTGCGAGCGGTTGGAGCAGCGGCTGGTTGTCGACCCAGAAATCCGCCACGGGCTGTCGTTCGCCCGTCGCGTAGTAATGAGTCAGGAAAGAGAGATCGGCGGCGGCGAAGTCCGAGAGCCATTGGTCGAGGTCGGCGATCCCGACCTCGTGGAGGAGCTGCAGGCCATAGCGCGAGGCCTCGCGTTCGTAGGCTCTCACTTCCTCGAGCTCGGCCTCGGAATACTTCCCCGGTGCGTTGCTTCCGATCAGGCGCGTGCGCTCGGCGGTGTTCCACTGGACGGTGTGGCCAAAGAGATGTGTCAAGGTGAAGAACGCCGCATCGATGTCGTGGCCTGGATGAATTTGCACTTCGGCGCCGTCGAGATCGCCGGTGAAAGGCGGTGCGATCGCCACGAAAGAGACCGCGATGCGATAGCGGCTCTGGATCCGCGCCTGCACTCGCGGCAGCAGGGACCGCAGGTAGCGCTTGCTCGGTGTCACTCGTCCCCCGCTGCCTCCGCATGGCGCCGGCGAGCCGGTCGCCGCTGATCGCCTCCGGCCTCGAGCCCTTGCCCAGGCGTGTGCCGGCGCGAGTATAACCTCGGGGGCCGTGTCGGGGTGCCGTGCTTGGAGACTCCGCAGCCCCAGAAGTGGCAGGGGGTGGCCTGGCGCCTTGGCGCGCTGGTCTTCCCCTTGCTGCGTCGCGGCGCAGGCGTTAGCATCGCGCCTGTTCCTGGCGGAGGTGACATGCCCCCGATTCTCGAGCTGCGGCAAGCCGCTCTCCAGTCCTACCGCGACGTCTTGACCCCGCCGGCGCTGGCTGCCCTCGAGGCCCTGGCGCCGCTCAACCGCGACCGGCGAGGGATCATGGCGAGGCGCATCGCGCGGCGCCAGGAGCGGGCGCGGCGCGGCCAGCGGATCGCGTTCCTCGATCCCGAAGCGCTGATTCCGCGCACCGGCATCAGGGTCCAGGACGCGCGCGACGGTAACTT
>Ga0209118_1000457_pt1 | contig 22546 bp, 16 predicted proteins | sample BlaSpr_A8_Ref_M1_FD_187988 | JGI IMG/M metagenome (GOLD analysis project Ga0209118, IMG submission 187988) | Forest soil microbial communities from Thunder Bay, Ontario, Canada - Black Spruce, Ontario site 2_A8_Ref_M1 (SPAdes) (version 2) | ecosystem: Environmental > Terrestrial > Soil > Boreal...
CCGCCACGGCCACCACCGGCACCGCGGCCCAGGGCTCCCCGCCCGAGCCCACCGCTCCGGCCCGCGAGCCCGTCCACGAGGCGATCGGCGCCGAGATGGCGCGCTACTATATGGTGTTCCTGCGGCGCAGCGGCAAGCCTGCGCTGCCGGCGGCCGAGGGCCGGAAGATCATGGAAGGTCACCTGAACAACATCCGCCGGCTGGCGGGGGAGCACAAGCTGCTGCTCGCCGGCCCTTTCCTGGATCAATCCGGCCCCGGCTCACTGGCCGGCATCTTCATTCTGGCCACCGCTTCCGCGGAGGAGGCCCGTCAGGTCGTCGACACCGACCCGGCGGTGGCGGCAGGCCGCTTCACCTTCGAGATCGTCCCCTGGCTCGGTCCCAAGAAGCTCGTGCGCGTCCTCGAGCCGTAAGCCGCCTCGCGCCTCTACTCGGCTGGTCTATCTGCTGGATCATCAGTACACGGCGCACAGCCTCGGCTGGCAGCGGCTCAAAGGCAACGACGGTACGCGGGGCTGGGTTACAATCCAAGCCAGCTTATGAGTCACCAGGTTTCCCCGGCCGAGGTCAGCCGGTTTTACGACGAGGGGTTCCTGATCGTCGAGGACCTCTTCTCACCCGTGGAGGTCGCGGCGATGGGCGCCGCCGCGGAGCGGTTGCGCGCGATGGGGCGGGAGCTGGCCGCTGCGCTGCCGGCCGGGGAGAGCGGGGCGGAGCCGGAGGAGCAGAAGGTCGAGCACGCCGGCAGCCAGTTCGTCTTTGGCGGTGCGAACGGCGCGCTCCGGCTGCTGCGGGTGATCTGGGCGGGAGGCTGCGAGCCGGCGTTCCTGGCCTGCGGGCGCGACGCGCGGCTCACCTCGATCGTCGGCCAGCTCCTCGGCACGTCCACGGCGGTCCACCTGCTCAATCAGCTCCACGCCAAGTACCCGCACGACGGGCTGGAATTCGAGCCGCATCAGGACAGCGAGCACCGGCGCTACGGTACTCCGGAGTGGCGCGACGTGGACGGGCGCGGGAGCTATGTTCAGACCGTCGTCGCGATCGACGATTCCACTCCCGACAACGGCCCGCTCGTCTTCTATCCTGGCAGCGGGCGGCAGGGGCACCTCGACCCGGCCTTGGTGCGACACCGCTTCGGCGACCGTCCCGGCGTTCCCGCGCTCCTCGCGGCGGGCAGCGCCGCCTTCTTCGGCCCCTACGTGGTCCACCGCAGCGCCGAGAACCGCGGCACCCGGCCGCGCCGCATCGCCATCAACGGCTTCGCGCTCCCGGGAGCCAACACCCGCCCCTACTTCGGCGCCGGCACCGGCGTGCCGTGCGAGCTCTTCTCGGGCGCCTGAACTGGTTGTCGAAGCGAAGGGGAGGGGGCGGGATCGCCGCAGGCTATGGGGCCTGTGTGGTGATGCCCGAGCTGCCCTGGGAGGGTGGCCGACTGGCTGCGGTTCCTCGCCAACCATCCGCTCCTGACGCGGCTCCACCTGCTGCACGAAGATCAGGGGAGGCGGCACGCGCTTACTCGATCGAGCGGGAGCTCGCGGTGGCCGACGCTTCACGCGCTCCCCAAGATCTTCGCCGGCCATCGGCGAGGCAGGGAGGGAACTGCACGGTGCCGTTGACGTTGAACGAGGGAGACTTGGAAAGGCACGGCTGCTCACAGGAGAGAACGCATGCAGCGAATGGCGGGAATCCTCTGGCTCGTGGCGGCGCTGGCGGCAGCGGCGACGTCCCTGGCGGACGAAGCGGTTGCACCGCGGCAACAGCCGACACCTCGCACCGGTGTGGGCGACGTCAAGAAGCCGGAGGCTCCGGCGGCCGAGCAGGAGGGCGACGAAAAAGGCAAGGGGCCGTTCGACGGCCTCAAGTTCCGCTTCATCGGCCCTCCGGGCAACCGCGTCTCGGCGGTCGCCGGCGTACCGGGCGATCCCAACGTCTACTACGCGGGCGCAGCGTCGGGAGGGGTCTGGAAGTCGATCGACGGCGGCACCGAGTGGAAGCCGGTGTTCGACAAGATGCCCGCCCAGTCGATCGGCGCGATCGCCATCGCCCCTTCGGACCACGCCATCGTCTGGGTCGGCACGGGAGAGACCTTCATCCGCAGCGACGTCTCGATCGGCGACGGCGTGTACCGGTCGACCGACGGCGGCAAGACCTGGCAGCACATGGGCCTCGACAAGACGGGACGCATCGGGCGCGTGATCATCGATCCCCGCGACCCGAACGTCGTGTACGTCGCGGCGCTCGGCACCTGCTACGGACCACAGCCGGAGCGCGGTGTCTTCCGCACCAGGGACGGCGGCAAGAGCTGGGAGAGGGTGCTCTTCGTGGACGAGAACACGGGCGCCTCCGACCTGACGATGGATCCTGCCGATTCGCGCACGCTCTTCGCCGGCACCTGGCAGATCGACATCAAGACCTGGGGAAGGAAGAGCGGCGGCCCCGGCAGCGCCGTCTGGGTTACGCACGACGGCGGGACCAGGTGGAAGCGATTGACCAAGGACGGCGGCCTGCCCGAATCGCCGCTGGGAAAGATCGCCGTCGCGGTGGCGCCCAGCGACCCGCGGCGTGTGTACGCCTTGATTGAGACGGGCGACAAAGGATCGCTGTGGCGCTCCGACAACGGCGGCACGAAATGGAAGCTGGTCAGCCACAGCCGGCTCTTGAACGAGCGGCCGCACTACTACACGCGCATGCTGGTCATGCCCGACAACGCGAACGAGGCCTACTTTCCCGCGAACTCGATGGGTGTGACCTACGACGGCGGCGAGACGACCGACCAGGTGGACTGGGCCGGCGACAATCACGACATGTGGGCCGACCCGATGAATCCGAGCCGCATGATGATCGGCTCCGACGGCGGCGTCTTCATCTCGACCACGCGGGGAAAGAGGTGGACCTGGGTGCGGCTGCCAATCGCCCAGATGTACCACGTGGCGACCGACACCCGGATCCCGTACTACGTGCACGGGCAGATGCAGGATGGCGGCTCGATGCGAGGCCCGAGCAGCAATCCGGGCGCCGACACGATTCCTCCCGCCCTCTGGACGACGACGGCGGGATGCGAGACCGGCTGGACCGTGCCTGACCCCGCCGACCCCGATGTCGTGTGGGGCGGCTGCTACGCGGGAGTCGTCGAGCGCTACGACGCGCGCACGCGCATGGCGCGCTCGGTCTCGGTCTGGCCGGAGCGGACGATGGGAGCCAACGCCGGGCAGGTCAAGCACCGGATGAACTGGACGTTCCCGATCGCCATCTCGCCGCACGACCACAACACCGTCTACGTCGGCAGCCAGTACGTGGTGCGCACCACCGACGGCGGTGAGCACTGGGCGGCGATCAGCCCCGACCTGACGTTGAACGACCCGTCGATGATGGGGGACTCGGGCGGCCTCACGATCGACAACCTCTCGGTCGAGTACGCGGGCGTCGTGTTCTCGATCGCGGAGTCGCCGCTTTCCAAGGGAGAGATCTGGGCGGGGACCAACGACGGCCTGGTGCAGGTGACGCGCGACGGCGGCGCGCACTGGGCCAACGTGACGCCCGGAAAGCGCCAGCTTCCTCCCCACGGCACGGTCGACTCCGTCGAGCCCTCGCCCCATGAACGGGGAACCTGTTACGTCGCCGTCGACCTGCATCAAGTCGACAACCGCGATCCTTTCATCTTCAAGACGACCGATTACGGAAAGACGTGGAAGGCGATCTCGTCAGGCATTCCCAGGAGCCCGCTCTCGTACGTCCACGTCGTCCGCGAGGACCCTTTCAGGAAGGGCATGCTGTACGCCGGAACCGAAAACAGCCTGTACGTCTCGTTCGACGACGGCGCGCACTGGCGTCCGCTGCAGTCGAAGCTGCCGCACGCGCCGGTCTATTGGCTTACCGTCGAGCCGCGCTTCCATGACCTCGTGGTCGCGACCTACGGACGGGGCTTTTACATCCTGGACGATGTCACGCCGCTCGAGACATGGAGCGAAGCGATCCATGATTCATCGGAGCATCTCTTCGCTCCCGTTCCGGCATATCGCTTCCGGGCCGTATCGCAACCGGCGTACGCGCCGGCCGGGACCGCGGAGGGGAAGAACGGGCCGGACGGCGCGCTCTTGAGCTATTGGCTCAAGAAAGCGGTGCCCAAGCCGAAGCCGGCAGCCGACGACGCAGAGGAAGCCAAGGAAAAACCGCCACTCGTCCAGATCAGGATCTTCGACACGACCGGCGCCAAGGTCCGCTCGTTGCGCGGGACCAACGAGACCGACATGAACCGGGTCGTCTGGGACCTGCGGTACGACTCCATCCCGGAGGTTCGCCTGCGCGCCACGCCGAAGGGCAATGTCCATGTCGGGGAAGAGAAGCGCTTCGTGGGCAAGGACCACCGCCCGGTGCTGTACTACGGGATCGAAGACGCCACCCGGGGGCCGCTCGTCCCCCCCGGAACCTACACGGTCAAGCTGCAGGTCGGCGGCCGGGAATCCACGACCCAGGTCGAGGTCCGCAAGGACCCGGGTTCCGCCGGGTCGCCGGCGGACGTCGAGGCTTCGTCGAAGCTCTCGCTGGCGATCTACCGTGACGCGGCCGCGGCCGCCGGGATGATCGGCGAGCTCGAATGGACGCGCCTGCAGCTCGAAGAGCTCAAGCGTCGTCTCGTCGCTGGGAAGGTGGAGGACTCGGCGGCCGAGTCGGTGTCGGGCCTGCGCAAGCAGGCCGAGGACATCGAGGCGGTCCTCCTCCAGCCGACGATCGCGGAAGAGGATCAGAAATCGTTCCGCGGACCGCTCGGCATCTTCCTCAAGCTCGTCTGGCTGAACTCGGAGGTTGCGACCGGCGCCGCCGACGTCTCGGGCAACGCCGACATGGCGCCCACGCAGCCTGAACGCGAGGTCTTCGAGTTGCTCGACCGCCAGCTCGACGACGCGCGCAAGCGGTTCCGGTCGCTTTACGACGACAGCGTCCCCACCTTCAACAGCGCAATGGCCGCAAAGGGGATGGCGGGGATCGGCCCGGTCAAGGAGGTCTTGCCGGAATTCCCGAAGGAAAAGGAAAAGAAGGCGGACGACGAGGACGAGTGAGACTCGAGGCTGCCGGTGAAGCACGAGCGAGCGCCCACTCTACAGTTCCTCGATCCCGCACTGCTCGGCCCGCTCTTGCGCTTCAACCGTGACGCCGCCGCCCAGCTGACCGTGGGGGAGGAGGAGGCGCGCACCTGGATCGCCGGCGGCGGCGCCGGTGGTCCCCGGCGCCGCGCCGCGGCTTCACGACCCAGGGCCGGGCATCAGCCCCTTCAGCCAGTTCAAGACCGTCTGGATCCTTGCCGGTGCCAGGTCCCGCGTCACCGGCATGTAGGCCGGGTCCAGGATCGGCAGCGACATGCGGCCGTAGATGAACGGCGCGGCGTCTCGGACAGTGGCCTCGTCGCCGATGTCTAAGATGGCCTTCATGCCCGGATAGAGGCGCGCGTAAGCCTGGAGGATGGGCCCGACGTCCTGGTCCCAGGTCGGCTGAGCCGGGATCGCGAAGCTCTGGAAACGCAGCACGGACAGGCTGGCGTTGGCCTGCTGCCCCTGCCCGTACCCGTCGCCGACTGGCTGGCCGGTCGGATCGAGGAAGGACACGAGGTAAAGCTGGGTGTCCAGGGGTTGGCGTGGGGGCGGGAGCGTGACGTCGCCGGCGGGCGTCGAGACCGCGAGCGAGGCGAGGCCATTCGCGTCCGTCGGTCCCGCCCAGGCGATCACGATGTCGGTGGAGGGGGCGCCGCTGCTGTCGGAGATCTGCCAGGTCATCGGCTGTTGGCCGGCGACCGGCTGGCCGAAGCTGCGGGCCATGAGTTGGACGGTGCCGGACGTCGCCGGTTCGAGGCGCAGGGAGAGCGGCTGGGTGCCGAGCAGCAGGCCGTCCGCCGGCTCCTGCAGCACCGTCGTTCCGCTCACCTGGATCACCAGCGGCAGGCCGGCCACCAGGGAGGCTTCGTCCGCGGTCAGGGGAATGTCGACCAGGCCGGCGCTCCGCACCAGGTTGACCTCCTTGTTCTGCGAGTTGAGCTGCTGGTACTGGGTGGCGAAGCTCACCTGGCCATTCGTCAGCGGCTGGAAGGTCCCGGCGGCGGTCTGGACCCCGACGGCGATTCCGGAGTCGACCACGAACTTGCCATCGGAGCGTCCGACCCTCTTGTTGGCAGGGTCCTGCGAGCCGCCGATCAAGATCGAGCCGCCAAGGTCGAGGTGCAGTAGCGCGCCGTTGGCCTGGGTGCTGGCGGCGGTCACCTGGGCAGGCGCCGGATTCCACGGTGCGGGCGGCGCACTATCGGCGGCGGCCTGCGGCGCGAGATCGAGCTGCGCCGCCGCCAGGTTGCTGAAGAACTTCTCCCTGGTCGCAACGAGGGTGCTCGCCGGCGCCGCATCCCCGGCCGGTGCCGCGGCACTCTCCGGCGCGGCGGCGGCCGCCGCCGCTGAAGCCGGAGCGGGCGCCTGCGGCACCTGGAGCATGCGCCCCGGGACCACCTGGGCCAGCTCGCCCGCGCGGATCGGCCCCAGGCTGCCATGCACCCGCCCATAACAGAACTCGTTGCCGGGCAGACCTTTCGATGCGGGGACGTTCTGATGCAGGTCGATCGTGAGCTTGACCGCAATGCCCTGGGCGCAAGCCGCCTGGAATTGGACGAGGAACGGCGATGCGGAGAGGTCCCCGCTCCAGGTCACATCGGCGATCTGTCCCATCCAGGTGCCGACGGCGGTCCAACTGCCGCCGATCGGCGGCCCGATCTGCACCCGACCGTTGAGATATTGCAGCTCGGGCACCGTCATCAACCCGGAGAAGCCGGACCCGCCCGCGAGGGCGAGATAGAGACGGAGCCCATAGACCGCCGAGCGCAGCTGCTGCTGCGGGTCGAGGTCCACCATCTTGGCGATGTCGTAATTGCCCTTGCCGCCGGGCAACTGCTTGGGAGTCGAGGGGCTTGGGGATTGGACGGCCGCGCCGATGACCGGATCGGCCTGCGGGTCGGTCACCAAGACACCCGTCGGTCCCGCCACCGACAACACGGAGCACTCCGCGAGCCAGAGCTGGGCGACGCCGAGGGGGTTCCAGAAGACCGGATCGGGCGGGCGGCTCGGATCGTAGTTCTCGATCGCGTTGTTGATGGTGTTCGGATTGGTGAAGAACAGACCGCCAAAGTGAATGCGGGGCAGGTCGAGATAACTCATCGTTTCCTTCCTCCAAGGATGCTGGCGATGGTCCAACAGACTTCTAGGATTATCGAGAACTGTGCCGCAGAGCTCCCCGGCTGTCAAGGGGATTCGCACTCCTCTCGCCGCGAGGCCCCATGGTCCTCGCGCAGGCTGTCGTCTCGGTAAGCGTCTTGCACCCGCATCAGGTCTCTCGTTCGCGTCCTCCTGGTGTCCATCCTCCTTGGCATCGCCATCTTCTGCGGCATGCTGCTCTGCTTCCCGCCCGGGCTCATTCTCCTCCTGACGCTTTACGTCGCGGTCCCGGCGGCGGTCGAGGAACGCCTGGGCCCGATCAGGGCCCTGCGCCGCAGCGCCGAGCTGACCCACGGATTCCGCCTGCACATCTTCTATGTGCTCACCAAGCTCGCCGTCACCCAATGACGCCGCGCAGGCCCGCGGCGCCAGCCTGCTTCATCGCAGAGGACACCAACGTGCTCGTGCGCTGTTCAGTTGGTACCTTGGTGTGTTTCGCGCTCGCGACGACTAAGGATCGTTATTAAGGTAGCGCCATCCGTAGCGTCTGCAAAATCCGCTTGTGCAACCCTCTTGACAGCCGGGAGAGGCCTGGTATCATTGCGGTCCTTCGTCAGGAAGCGAACGCCATGATCGATCGAATCCCACAGACGCTTATTCAACCGGCCGTCGCCGGCTGCGGCACCTCCGTGCCGAATGTATCGAGTGGACGGTTTGGTCGTACTGGCTGCCATGGTTGCGGAAGCGCCCCGCGTCGTCAGGAGAGGCTTTCCGCCTAGAAGGTCCCGCACGCAGATGCAGGTTCGCGAAGACCTTCCAGGACGGGCGTCCGGAAGGTCTTCTTGCTCTGCGGGCATGCCCCGTCATGGCATGGGAGTCCCGGCTGGTGGGGCTCCTCCCATCGGACATGATGATCTTCATCCGTATCTGGGCGGTGTACGCGCCTCGCGAAGGGGCTGTGCGGCCAGGGCCGCGCGGCAGCAAAGGGACTGACGATGGACGGAACACTCTCTGCTCTGATCTTCATGGCCGGCGGCGCGGCGTTGTCCGTCCTGCGTGAAGCTCCGCGGCGCGCAGGTTCGTACCTCGCGGATCTCCTCTCCATCTCCGTGGTTGTCGATGAGGATGACTCTGTTCACTGGTTCGCGACCTGGCTGGCGAAGCAGCCATACGGCGGCCGTTGCCGGCGCCTCAAGCTGTGGATCAAGTGGCGCCACCTCGGCGACTTCGGCGAGGAGTCCATGGTTTCGAAGGTCGAGCTCGAGCCCGGCCTGGGCCCGCATCTCTTCAGGTACCGCCGCCGCTGGTTCCTCCTGACCCGCGAAGAGCAGCAGCGCAGTGCCCATTCTCCCAGCCGGGCGAAGATTCATTTGCGGACGCTCGGGCGTGCTCGGCGACCACTCGAGGCTCTGGTTGGGGAGGTCGTCGAACACGGAATCCGCTCCATGCGGGAGCAGAACCTGGTGCGCGTCAATGATGACGGCGGCTCGTGGCGGGTGCTCCAAGCCGGCGAGGCCCGCCGTCTGGAATCCGTGGTGCTCCCAGGAGATGAACGCGCTCGGGTCCTCGCCGACATGCAGCGCTTCTTGGGGAGAAGAGAATGGTATGCGGAGCGTGGAATCCCTTACCGCCGCGGCTACCTCTTCTCCGGACCGCCAGGTTCGGGCAAGACCTCCCTCGCACGCTCGCTCGCCAATGAGCTTGGCTTGACGCTTTTCGTGCTCGATCTCTCGAGCTCGAGGATCACGGACCAGCAACTCTTTGCCCTGCTGGCGCAGGTTCCTCCGAGGTCGATGGTCCTGGCCGAGGACATGGACCGAACCCGCGTCCTGGCGAGGCCAGCGGCGATGGCGGCAGCCGATCAACAAGCCGGCGGAGGTGGCGCCACCATCGCCGGCCTGCTCAACGCCGTCGACGGTCCAACGTCCGGCGAGGGACGGGTGCTTGTTTTCACCACCAACCATGCAGGCGGACTGGACCCGGCGCTCCTGCGTCCCGGCCGCGTGGACTACAGCCTCGAGTTCCAAGCCGCGGATCGCGGCCAGGCGCGCGACCTGTTCCTGCGCTTCTTCCCCGGCCAGGTAGTTGCGGCCGACGCCTTCGCCGCCGGCCTCGGCAACCGGGCTTTCACGATGGCCGACCTTCAGGGCATCCTGCTGGCGGCGGAGACGGGAGCCGACGCGATCGCGCGGATCGCCCGGAGCTCAGGCGCCAACAGCCAGCCATGAGCCATGGAGCCCGCGGCGTAGGCGTCCGCGAAGTCGTCCCGCAGCCGTGCCGCGTCATGCTCGGCCAGTCCGAGTACAACGTCTTGGTCGACAACCGCGCGGCGAGCAAGATCACCCAAGGCCTTACTACCGAGATCACCGGGGAGGGAACCTCGATCGCGCCAGTCAATCGGCGCATGATCGACGAGGGCAAGGAAGCTTACGAGCACTACGGCGTCACGCCCACCTGGACGACGCTGCGAGAGTACTGGCGGGCGTTCGACGCGGCGCGGCCGGCGATCAACCTGGGCACCTTCGTCGGCGCCGGCGGAGTGCGCAACCTGGTGGTGGGTGAGAGCGGGCGCGAGGCGACGGCCGCCGAGCTGGCGACGATGGAGACGGTGGTTGCCCGGGCGATGGAGGACGGCGCCCTCGGTCTGTCGACCGCGCTGCAGTACGTGCCCGACCGCTTCGCCTCGACCGAGGAGATCATCGCGCTGGCCAAGGTAGCGGCGCGCTACGGCGGCAGCTACATCACCCACCAGCGCTCGGAGTCCTACCAGCTCGACGCCAGCCTCGACGAGGTCTTCCGCATCGCCCGCGAAGCGCGTCTCCCGGCGCAGATCTATCACTTGAAGGTCGCTTGCCAAGGCAACTTTGGGCGGATGCCGGCGGTCCTGCGACGGCTGGAAGCAGCTCGCTGCGCCATCCGCTGATCTCGCTGTGCACCGACTCCGGCGCCGAGGCCGTGGACGGCATCCTCGGCCAGGAGAAGTCGCACCCGCACGCCTGGGCATCGGCACCGCGGATCCTCGGCCGCTACGTCCGCGAAGAGGGGCTGCTGCCGCTCGAGGAGGCGGTGCGCAAGATGACCTCATTGCCCGCGTCGCGCATGGGTCTTGCGGGCCGCGGCATCGTGCGCCCGGGCATGTTCGCCGACCTCGTGGCGTTCGATCCACTGACGGTGCGCGAGGTCGCGACCTACGCCGACCCCCTCCACTACAGCGAAGGCATACCCTACGTCGCCGTCAACGGGCAGTTGGTGGTCGACGCAGGCAGGATCACCGCGGCGCGTCCCGGGCGGCCGCTCTACGGCCCGGGCTACAAGCCGGGTCCTTGACACTGAGGATTCACGTCCAGGTCCGTGCTCAAACGCTCGCGACGGACCTCGACCGCTCGCGTCTCATTCGAAGTAGCCGCTTACGTCCAGAATCACTTGCACGCTGGGCGACTGGCCGCCCATGTTGGCTAAGATCCGCAACGTGCCGTCACCAGCGACCGACAGCCCGCTGACCGCATTGTTGGCGCGCGTCTGGCCGGCGCTGAAATCGATCGTACTGGTTCCCGGCGGCGTGCCATCGGCGTGGAGAGTGAGGAATCCCTGGCTCGTCGGCTGGGTGACTGTCACGTTGACCGCCACGGCCTTCGCGGTGATGGGTATGTTGCACTTGCGGGCGACCGCGACCACCCGGTCCTCGGCGCCGAAGGCGGGCCCCTGGTCTCCGTTGCGCGTGTCGAGGACGCGGCACGGCGGCACGGCGAAGTAGCAGAGGCTGCCACCGGTCAGCGCGCAGGGTGGCGGCTGGCAGATGCCCGGCGTCAGGACGTGGGTAACCTGGACGTCGTCGATGTGCCAACCATCGACCCCCACGTTGCTGTCGTTCTGGAAGCGGAATCGGAAGCGGCGGCTCAGACCGGCAAGAGCGCCGATGTTGAGCGTCACCTGGTCCATCTGCGGGTACGACGCGTTCGTTCCCTGCCAGGCCGGCTCGCCCCCGACGCTGCTGTTGTAGTTGCCGGTCACGAAGGTCGCGCCGGCGGCAGTGATCTCCTTCCACGTTGCGCCGCCGTCGATCGAGACTTCGAGCGAACCGCCGTCGGCCCCGGTGGCCGCGGGTTCGGTGGCGTACGCCTGCCAGAAACTCAACTGGCTGTTGCTCGATACCCCCATCACCGGCGAGATCAGCCGGTCATCTTTGTTGCCGTTCTGGGACTCGCTCGAGTACCAGTCCGTGGTCGGGCTGTGGGCGCTGGCGTCGGGGCTCTTGAGCTGCCAGTTGATCGAGCCGGCTCCGGGGTTGACGGGGGTCTGAACCGTCCAGCCCGGGGCACCCGACTCGAAGTTGTCGAAGAAGGTAGAGTCGACCAGGCAGAGGATGTCGAAGCAGGCCTGCGCCATGGAGCTCAGCGGCGTGATGCCGGCTGGCGGAACGTCGGTGACGGTGTAGTCCACGCAGCACCGGCCCGTCCAGTCGTGGTTGGGCGTGAAGGACAGCTTGTTGCCGGCGATCGACACGGCGCCGCAGCTCAGCGGGCCGGCCCCGGTCAGCGTCAAGGGATCGCCGTCGGGGTCGTAGTCGTTGGCCAGCACGTCCGCCGTGATCGTGGTGTTGCGCGCCAGGCTGAAGGAATCGGGTACCGCCACCGGCGGGTGGGTTCACGTTGGGGATGACGGTGATGGCGACATGAGCCGTGGCCGTGTTGCCGTGACCATCGTCGTCCTGGTAGATCAAGGCGTCGGCGCCGGTAAAGTTGTGAGCCGGGGTATACAGGATCTGCTGATCGCTCGTCACCGACGCCATGCCGTTGGCTGGCGGCTGCACGATGCTCACGGTCAGCGTATCGCCGTCGGGATCGGAATCGTTGGCGAGGACATTGATCTTGAGCGAACCATTCTCGCGCACCGTGGCCACGTCGTCGACCGCGATGGGCGGGCTGTTGGTGGCGCAGCTGCCGATCACCCCGTAACTGCCGAACGTGGTGGTGACGCTGAGGCTGCCGGTGGGCTGCGTGGTGTTGTCGATCGCGGCCGTCGAGCGGAAGGTCTGGCTGCCGCTGCCGTCGAAGGTGCGGGCGTAGATGCCGCCCAGGATGTCGTGCAGCTGCGGATTGCCCACCGCGTTCTTCGGCACGTTGATCACGATGCTGCCATCGGCCAGGTGGTCGCCGGTGGTGGTTGCGATCTGGTGCGGAATGGGGTTGGAGAGGACCAGGCCGATGACTCCGAGCTCCACGGTCCCGTACTCGAAGGTCACCACCGGAGGGTTGCTGTTGTCCGTGCTCATGCCGGCGTAGTAGACGCCGTTGTAGATCACGGGAGCCGACGGCGGCCTCGGATAGGACCAGATGATCCGCCACTGCCGCGTCGGGGTGGTGGGGTGCGACACATCGGCGTTGATCTTCATGGTGAAGACCAGGTTGGACCCGTCACCGGGCTCGGCGACCGCAACGGACAAGATGTCGAGATCGGCGTTGGCGGGAGCGCCAACCTGGCTGCCTGGGGGATCCGTGAGCACCAAGATGCCGGGGGGAGCGCAGGGAGCGAGATTCAAGTCGACCGGCTGGATCTTGCTCGCATTGTGGCCACAGGCTGCGGTCTCGCCGGCGGAATTGACCGCGCTGACGCTATAGAAATAGGTGCCGGTCTGCGTTGCGGTTGCGTCGAGGTAACTGCGCGCCGAAGCCGGGAGGGTCGCGAGCTGGCCGTCCGAGCCGCCGGCGCCAGTGCGGCGGTAGACCCTGTAAGCCGTGACGTCGGCGCCGCCGGTCGACGGCTCCACCCATTCGAGATGCACGCCCGCCGTGTCGCGGCGAGCCGTGGTCAGGGGGGCGGCGCCAGGAGCGACGGGCTCGATGGGATCGAAAGCGGCGAACAGCCGCTTGCCGCTGGTCTGGCGAAGCAGCGTGGCCTGAGCGCGGTAATCGTTGCCGCGGGCGCTTGCCGGGGCATCCTTGCACTGTTGGGAGGTGCAACCGTCCGCGAACACGGCGACCACGCGGCCGAACTTGTCGACGTTGATGTCGTTGAAGTCGAGCAGGTTGCGGCAGAGGTTGGCGCCGCCGCCGTTCCAGATGCAGGTGCGCTGCACCGGGTCGTCCGGAGTCGCATCCACGAGGGTCCAGTCGGCGCCCTGGTTGAAGGTGTGGGCGACGTAGAAGTGCCAGACGCCGTTGAAGTCGCCGCCTTGGAAGGAACCGGCGGTGGGAGTGCCCAGGAAGCCAAAGGCGGCGCGGTCGTCATCACCCGCGGCCACCTCGGCGAACTCACAGTTCTTGATGCCAAACGGCGTGCCGGCGTCCGTGCTCGCCGCCCAGGTGATCGAGGGGGTAGGCAGAGCGGTGAGCTTGCCGACCGCGATCTTGGGCGATCCACTGCCGTCGCAGTAGCCGAAGTAGATCGTGCCGCCAGCGCCGATCCAGACCGAGGGATCGGAGGTGCCTGCCGCGCTGTCGGGAATCTTCGACAGGCTCCAGCTGGCGCCATTGTCGGTCGATACGAAAAGGCCCTGCTTGCCGCCGCAGGATGCGTTCGGCACGTAGGCGGAGCCGTCCACCGGCGAGACCTTGACGTGCCCGTGCAAGCCGCCGCACGCGGCGCCCGTGTCGATCGGCACCGCCGGGCCCCAGGTCGATGCACCGTCCGTGCTCAAGGCGCAAGCCGCGGCCGGCAGCTGCGAGCAGTAGTAGAAGGCGTTCGCGTATCCGGTGCCGACCAGCGGCGGCGCGAACCGGCCGCCGCCGAGCGTCTCGTGGTCGACGCCTGAGTTGACCGCGCTGCCCCCGGCGGCCGTCCAGGCGTTGCCGTCGTCGTCGCTCGTCGAAGCCTCATTGCGGCCGGTGAGCAGGAGGAGCATTGCCGCGATGGTGCGGTTGGTCTGGTGGTCGGTAAACAGGATCGGATCGCTGTCCTGGTGCGAAGTGGGGGCCGACTTGTCCTCCCACGTCGTCGTGGAATACGCCGGGCACATCGGCGCGCCCGTCGTCGAATCGTCGTCGAAGGTGATGCGCAGGGTCTGAACGTCGGATTGGACCATGACCTTGCCGGTCGCCCAGTCGACGCCGACCGACGGCTCGCCAGCGCTGACCCCAAAACCCGAGTTGATCTTGCCCCGGTCGATCTGGGCCTGCGTCGGGGTGTAGCTCTGATACGACGGCACACCAGGGGCGGGAGTGCCCGCGGTTACGGCGCCCCAGGCCGGGACGCCAAGGAGCAGCCCGCAGGCCAGGAGGGCGGAGAGCAGCCAGGTCATCGCAGGATTGACAGGATTGAAAGGTTGACGCATGGCGATGTCTCCTCCCGGAAGCAGTGAGACCAGGTGCACCAACCCAACCAACATAGACCGCAGCCGCCGGCCGCGCATGAGGAAAACTCCTCAGCCGGGAAGGGCACGAGAGGACGCGGCGGAGTCCTCCACAGGCGCTCGAGGGCGGCGCGTGCCAGCGCCTGCGCCTTGCGCGACCACTCCGCGGCCTCGCCCGGACCGCCGACGCTGAGGCGCAGATAGGCGCCTGGCGCCAGTACGTACAGAGAGACGCTGCCGCGACCGCCGATGAGGAATGCCCCCTCGCCGAGCCCGTCTATCGGCGTCCGGGAACCCCTGCTTTCCTCTTCCCCATGGTCGCGCTCGCCCTTCTGGCCCTGGCGCTCTCCGGGATGCAAAAGGCGTTCCCAGCGTTCTCGCACTTCGCGCTGCGACGCTCGGCTGCCATTGGCGCGGGTCAGGGTGAGGCTCACGGAGCTCGAGAAGCTGTCGACGCGGAAGAAGCACTGCGTGGTGGCGACGGTCTCGGCGGCGTTACCCGAGGAGATCGCCTCCCGGAGCGCCCCACCTTGCACCCGTTCGATGTCTGCCGCCGTCAGGAGAGAGCAGGCGTCGACCGGCGGCCGGCCGCTGCGGGCGATCCCGGCGCAAGCGACGGCGACGAGCGCCAGGCTGAGCCAGGGACGGAACGAGAGGGCAGCGCGCGGACACGGCATCGATGCATCCCTCCGATCTGATCTGGCTAAATTACCGGGCCCGCCGCTTGCCGGAGGTCAGATAGATGGCGAGGCCCAGGACGTTGGCGAGGACGATGAAGCCCGAGATCTTGAGGGCGAAGGACCAGCGGCTGTTGACCTCGATGATCGGCACGATCGACAGCGCCACGTAGAGCAGCGTCATCAGCAGCCCGGAGAGGGCGGCGATCTTCAGCCAGAGCGGCGGCCTGCCGGCGAGGCCGCGCAGGCCGACCAGCGGCAGCGCGAACATCGCGAGGTAAGTCAGGGCATAGAAGACCGCCGAGCCGTTCCACAGCAGCTGGAAGGCTTCCTGCTTGCCGACGCCGATCAGTCCCGCCAGCCCCAGGGCGAGCGTCGCCGCCCCCACGAACAGCACCGAGTTGACCGGCGTCTGATAGCGGGCGTGCAGCTTGCTGAACCACTCGGGCAGCAGCCGGTCCCAACCGGCCACCATCGGCAGCCGCGTGTTGCCCGCGAACATGACGCTCGACTGCGCGATGCGGATGCAGAGCAGGGCCAGGATGGTGATCGGCGCCACGGCGGCGGCGAAAGGCAGCGAGCTGAAGCCGGCGCTGAGCACCTGGGGGATGGGAGCGATCAGATCGATCTCCTGACGCGGGATCAGCGCCAGCACCGAGCTGGTGCCCAGGATGAACATCACCGCGATGATCGGCGCGGCCAGCGCCACCGAGCGGGTGATGGCGCGCACCGGATCGCGGCACTCGCCGGCGTGGATGGCGACGTACTCGAACCCCCCGAGGGCGCCGAATCCCATCTTGCCGAACAGATTCAGGGTCATCAGCGAGAGGACTGGAATCTCGGTGTGCAGCGGATGGTAGGCGGCAAGCTGGCCGCGCGCCTGGTGCAGCCAAGGGAGGGCCACGATCGCCGCGAAAGTGCCGATCATCAAGGCGCCGCCGGCCTTGTGGACCCACTTGCCGGCTCTCAAGCCGATGATCGTCAGCAACATCAGCGCACCAATCAGCGAGCAGCTGACGGCGGCAATGACCCACCGGTTGCCGCTCCACCGTTCGCTGTCCGGACCGATCAGATAGCGCAGGTATTGCGTCACCTGCAGCCCGATCTCGGAGGTGTTCATGATCGCGAACAGCCACAGGTTCCAGGCCACCAGGAAGCCGAGCAACTCGCTCCCGCCGAGCTTGGCCCACTGGTAGAGCCCGCCTTCCAGCGGCATGATGCGGTTGAGATAGATGACGACAGCCGCCGACGGCAGATAGAAGAAGACGATGGCCAGCAGCCAGAGGACGACGTGGGACGGTCCCTGCTTGGCCGCCACGCCGATCCACGGGAGACCGACGACAAAGAGGACCTGGGTGAGCGCCAGGTCGGTGAGGCCCAGCTCTTTCCTGAAAGACCTGCTGCGCCCCTCGGCCTCCCGCTCCAGTCGCTCCAGATGCTCCGGGTGCTCCCGGCGGTCGAGCCCGCTGCTCCCGGGCGCGCTCATTCAGGAGCGGTCTCCTCCCAGATCCTGGCGAGATGCACGATCACCTCGACTGCCTTCTCCATGTCCTGGGCCGAGACCCACTCGCGGCGGGAATGGAAGTTCTGCTCGCCGGCAAACAGGTTCGGCGTCGGCAGGCCCATGAAGCTGAGCCGCGAGCCGTCGGTGCCGCCGCGGATCGGCTGCTCGAGTGGCTCGAGGCCGGCGCGGCGGATGGCCTCGCGGGCGCGCTCCACGACCTCCGGATGCCGGTCCAGCACCTCCCGCATGTTGCGGTAGCTCTCCTCGAGCTTGGCGCTGAACGAGGCGCCGGGCCACGCCGCCGCGGCCTGCTCGGCCAGCCGGGTCAAGGTGCTCTCCTTCTCTGCCAGGCCGGCCGTCTGGAAGTCGCGGATCAGCAACCTCACCGCGGTCTTGTCGACGCTGGCGCCGATCACGTAAGGATGGACGTATCCCTCCCGGCCGTCGGTGGTCTCGGGCGACAGGCCTTCCCTCGGCAGGCGGGAGAGGAAATCCGCGGCCACCTTGATGGCGTTCACCATCGATCCCTTCGCGTACCCGGGATGCGTGTTGCGGCCTTGAAAGGTGAAGGTCATGGCGTCGGCGGAGAAGCTCTCGACCTCCAGCTCGCCGCGGCGGCCGCCGTCGACCGTGTAAGCGCAGCGTGCGCCGAATCTCGCCACGTCGAAGTGCCGGGTGCCGGCGCCTACCTCCTCGTCCGGGGTGAAGGCGATGCGGATCGCCCCGTGGGCGATCTCAGGATGCGCCAGCAGGTGCTCGGCGGCGGCCACGACCTCGGCCACTCCCGCCTTGTTGTCGGCGCCCAAGAGGGTGGTTCCGGACGCGGTCACGATGTCGTCGCCGATGCGCTCCGCCAGGTAAGGGATCTCGGCGGTGCGCAAGACGACCGTGGGATCGTCCGGCAGCAACAGGTCCTGGCCCTGGTAGTTGCGATGCACGAGCGGCTTGACGCCGGCGCCGCTCATCTCGGGTGAGGTGTCGACGTGGGCGATGAAGCCGATGACCGGTACGCCGGTCTTCCGCGTGGTGGCCGGCAGCGTCGCCGTCACGTAGCCGTGCTCGTCGATGGCGGCATCGCGGAGACCGAGTGCCTGCAACTCATCCACGAGGTGGCGCAGGAGGACGAGCTGCTTGGCCGTGCTGGGATAGGTCTCGGAGGTCTCGCTGGACTGCGTGTCGAAGGTCACGTAGCGGAGGAAGCGCTCGAGGCACGTGGTGCGCAACGGACCGTCGGTCATGCTCGCCCTGTCCTCCAGCGTCTGCCCGGACCCGAACGAGACCGGGATCGCCGCCGGCATGGTCGCGGCGGACCCGGTGCGGAAGCGCACCAGCCGGCACCCCGCCGGCATCACGGACAGCCAGGTTCGAGGCGGCAGAGTGTACCACCGGCGGGCAGCGGGACCGACGGCCCGTCCGCGGAATCCTGGCTCGCGTAGTGGTCATCATCAATAGCCACTTGTCACCAATCAACATGACCACTATGATGCCGGCATGCGGACCATCGCCCCCGGCATCGTTCCCGCCATCAGCATCGATCGCGCCGCCGCCAAGCCTCTCTACCGGCAGCTCTACGACGGCTACCGCGACGCGATCGTGGAGCGCCGGCTGCGCGGCGGCCAGCGCCTGCCCTCCACCAGGACCCTCGCCGCCGAGCTCCGGATCTCGCGCATCCCGGTCCTCAACGCGTTCGAGCAGTTGCTCGCGGAAGGCTATTTCGAGAGCCGCAGGGGATCCGGCACTTTCGTGGCCGGCACGCTGCCCGACGACATACCGGTCACGAAACGCCGGGCCGGGCGCCAGACGGTCCACCGGCCGGGCGCGCGGGTGGTCGCGCGCCGCCCGGCCGCAGTTCTTCGTTGCACGCCGGAGCCCTGGTTCGGCGGCTTCGGCCCGTTCCGCCTCAGCGAGCCGGCGGTGGACCACTTCCCGCTCGCCGTCTGGTCCCGGCTGGTCGCTCGGCGCTCACGCAACATCACGCGCGGCGCGATGATCTACGGCACTGCCATGGGCAGCCTGCCCTTCCGCCAGGCGATTGCCGCCTACCTGCGCACCGCCCGCGCGGTGCGCTGCGAAGCCGAGCAGATCATGGTGGTGAGCGGCTCCCAGCAGGCGCTCGAGATCGCCGCCCGCGTGCTGCTCGACCCCGGCCAGCCGGTGTGGGTCGAGGAGCCCGGCTACCGCGGTGCGCATGACGCGCTCGCCATGGCCGGGGCCCGGCTGGTGCCGGTTCCGGTCGACGGCTGCGGCCTGGACGTGGCGGCCGGCATCGAGCGCTGCCCGCGGGCGCGGGCCGCCTACGTGACGCCGTCTCACCAGTACCCGCTCGGAGTCACCATGAGCCTGACCCGGCGCCTGCAGCTGCTCGAATGGGCGCAAGCCACCGGCGCCTGGCTCATCGAGGACGATTACGACAGCGAATATCGCTACGAGAGCCAGCCGATCGCCGCGCTTCAGGGCCTCGATCGTGACGCGCGCGTGATCTACATCGGGACTTTCAGCAAGGTGCTCTTCCCGGCGTTGCGCGTCGGCTACCTGGTCATTCCGCCGGACCTGGTGGGCAGGTTCTCGGCCGTGCGCGAAGCGATGGACATCTGTCCGCCGGCCCTGAGCCAGGCGGTCCTCGCGGACTTCATCGCGGAGGGTCACTTCGCGCGCCACCTCCGGCGGACGCGCGCGCTGTATGCGGAACGTCGAAGCGCCCTGGTGGAAGCCCTGCGCCGCGAGCTACCCCTCCTGGAAGTCGTCGGTTCGGAGGCGGGTTTTCACCTCACCGCCATCCTGGCCGGGCGCCCGGGAGACTGGGCGATCTCGGAGCGCGCGGCCCGGGATGGCCTGTGGGCGATGCCGCTCTCCGCGTGCTACCTGGGCCTGCCGTCCCAGGAAGGACTGGTCCTCGGTTACGGCGGCACCAGCGTCGCGCAGATCCCCGGCGCGGTGCGGCGGCTAGGGCGCGCGCTGGACGCGGCTTGATCCGCGTCAATGCCGCCGTCGAAAATCGATCACCCAGTGCAACTTCCACGTTTTCCCGCCATCGACCGATCGGGCGCTCTCCCAATGCGCGGAATCGGCGGTGATGTCGGACCACGTCAGGCGCGAGCGCACGGGCATCCCACGCTCATCCTGCCATTCCGCGAAGAGATCGATCTTGCCCTCGCCGAAGCGCCCTCGCCACACGTGGAAATGGGCGGGTTCGAGGGTGTCGGTCCACGTGTGCTCCCATTCTCCGCTCTCGCGGTTGAAGGCCCGCAGGCCGAGTCCCTTGAGAGGCCCGCCGTGATAGATCCCCTCGAAGACCTCGAGCGAGACGCAGCCGTCGAGCACCCGGGTGGCCGTCATCGTGCCCGGCGCCTCGTCCCACCCGCCGTCACGGGGAACGCGACACGCGGCATCCCATTGCCCTTCCAGGAAGTCGAATCTACGCTCGGCGTCGTCCATTGCCTGACCTCCTCGAGCAGGAGTCTAGGGTCGAGAGTGGTTAACGGCAATGACCACTTCCATGATCTTGATATGACCACTTAGGCTCTGGCGGGTTCGTGCCGCCGATCGCTCTGGTACGATTCGCCGCCGGTCGCAACCGGCCGCAACCGGTCGCAAAAGGAGGTCACCATGGCGACGATCCGCGAGAAGCGCGAGGCCTTCCGGCGCCTGCATGCGAGCGGCTGCTTCGTGCTGCCCAATCCCTGGGACGTCGGCAGCGCGCGGTATCTCCAGGGCCTGGGCTTCCAAGCGCTGGCGTCGACCTCCTCGGGCGCCGCGTGGAGCATGGGCGCGCCGGACAACGGCATCACGCTCGAACAGGCGATCGCGCACGTCCGCTCGCTGGTCGAGGCCACCGACCTGCCGGTGAATGCCGACTTCGAAGACGGCTTCGCCGGCGATCCGGAGGGCGTGGGGCGTCACGTCGCCCGCTGTCTCGCGACCGGAGTCGCGGCGCTCTCGATCGAGGACGCGACCGGCGACGAGGCACAGCCGCTCTATGACCTGTCGCGGGCGGTCGAGCGGTTGCAGGCGGCCCGCGCGGCGGTCGACGAGGCGGGCGACGGAGCGCTCCTCGTCGGCCGCGCCGAGTGCTTTCTCACCGGCCACCCGGCACCGCTCGCCGAGGCAGTCCGCCGCCTGACCGCCTATGCCGCCGCCGGCGCCGACGTCCTCTACGCGCCGGGCCTGCGGACGCGCGAGGAGATCGCGGCGGTGGTCGCGGCCGTCGCCCCGAAGCCGGTCAACGTCCTCGCCCTGCCCGGAATGCGCGTCGCCGAGCTTGCCGAGCTGGGCGTGCGCCGCATCAGCGTGGGGGGCGCGTTGGCGCGCGCCGCCTGGGGAGGTTTTCTGCGTGCCGCCAAGGAGATCGCCGAGGCAGGGACCTTCACCGCAGCCGGCGAGGCGCCGCCGGGAAGCGACCTCAACGCCTTCTTTGCCGCCGATCTCGCTCGCCGCCGGGCCGGCACCTGAGAGCGCGGGTAGCGCGCCGGGTGTACAGACGATACCTTGACATCTAGGTATCATGGCGCTAGGGTTTGCATACCCAGATCTCTGGGCAATGACAGCCTGGCAAGGACACCTCCATGAACAAGAGCAGCAGCGACCGACTCCGCGGCACTCTGGATGCACTGGTTCTCACCGCGCTCTCGGGGGGCCCGCTGCACGGCTACGGGATCTCCCGCTGGCTCGCCGGCAGGAGCGGCAAGGCGCTGCGTGTCGAGGAGGGGACTCTCTATCCCGCGCTCTACCGCCTCGAGCGGCTCGGGTGGATCGAGGCCGAATGGGGCACCTCCGAGCTCGGCCGGCGCGCGCGTTTCTACCGGCTGACGCCGGCGGGGGCGCAGCAGCTCGCGGTCGAGGTTCGAACCTTCGCCGAGTTCGTCGCCGCGGTTTCGCCGATCCTGCTGCCGCGGTCCGTCTCCTTGGGAGAGGGTGCGTGACCGCTCAGGAAAGCCGCCTGCGGCGCCTGCTGCGCTCCCGCGTCCTCGGCCCCTCGATCGTCCGCCAGGTCGACGAGGAGCTCGATCTCCATCTCGAGCTGCTGGTCCGCGAGCTCGTCGCCGAAGGGCTCGACGAGCGTGCCGCGCGGCGGGAGGCGACGGCGCGCCTGGGCGATCGGCAGGCGCTCGCCGCCGCTTGCGGGCGGCAGGCGCGCGGCACCGAGCGGCGGCTCCGCTGGTCGATCTTCGTCGACGAGGTGCGGCAGGACATCACCTACGCGCTGCGCCAGCTCGCCCGCGCCCGCTCCTTCACCGCCATGGCGCTGCTCATGCTCGCCGCGGGCCTGGGCGCCACGACGGCGCTGTTCAGCGTCGTCGAAGGCGTGGTCCTGCGCCGCTTCCCCTTCGCGCATCCCGCGCGCACCGTCCTCGTCGCCGAGACCTGGAATGACGCCGACAGCAGCTTCTCGGCCGGCAACTACGTCGACCTGGCGGCGGGCACCCGCAGCTTCTCGGCGCTCGCCGCGCTGCAGTTCACACCGCTCAACCTGGCCGACGGGCCGGAGCCCGCGCGGGTGCTCGCGGCGCGCGTCACCGGCGGCTTTTTCGAGGTGCTCGGGGTGCGGCCCATCCTGGGCCGGACGTTCGGCGCCGCCGAGACCGAGTCCGGAGAGGGAGCCCTCGCCGTCCTCTCGCACCCCCTGTGGGCAGCGCGGCTGGGCGCCGACCCTGCCATCGTCGGCAAGACGATCCATCTCTCGAACCAGGCCTACCGCGTCGTCGGCGTGATGCCGGAGCGGTTCGATCCCACCGCTTCGCACGAGGATCTGTGGCTGCCTCTCGTTTTCACGCCGGCGCAGCGCGCGCAGCATGACGAGCACTACTTGAGCGTCATCGGCCTGCTCCGCCCGGGAACCAGCGCCCAGGCCGCGCAGGCCGAGCTCGGCGTCGGGATGCGCCGGCTCCCCCCCCGC
>Ga0209118_1000458_pt1 | contig 22529 bp, 17 predicted proteins | sample BlaSpr_A8_Ref_M1_FD_187988 | JGI IMG/M metagenome (GOLD analysis project Ga0209118, IMG submission 187988) | Forest soil microbial communities from Thunder Bay, Ontario, Canada - Black Spruce, Ontario site 2_A8_Ref_M1 (SPAdes) (version 2) | ecosystem: Environmental > Terrestrial > Soil > Boreal...
GAAGTTTTGAAGTGAATCGGTAAGGGTGCCAGTCACCTGCGCCATATTCGCGGCGAAGTTCGCTTGGCGCTGGATGTCGGCATTAATGGTGTTGGTGGTGGCCTCGCGCTGCTGCTTCGCGAGGATGGTCTGTTCTTCAAGAAGCGAAGCGAGGAGTTTGTTCGAGTCCTGGAGCGTGCGGAGCGTAAGCACGCCGGAGGCGTTGATCTTGTTGAGGACTGCAACTTGAGTGTTGAGATCGGAATCGTTCGAGAGCGAGTCCTGTTCGAGATTGCCGATCTGGGTCTGAATGGTTTGGGCGTTGCCACGGATGGCGCCGATTGTGGCAATGGCGTTGGTATTCGCACCGTCCGCGAGTTCGACCGTGGCGTACTGCGAGCGGACGCGGGCAAGCTCATCGGCATTCATGCCGGAGAGCTGGGCTTGGTTGTAAGCGAGAAGTTGTGTGGTTGCTTGTTGGTAGCCCGTTGACGCGAAGCCAAGTTGGCCGGAATTGATTCCGTTAACCCATGTTCCGGTGTTTCCGTAGGTGTTGAGCGCGGACACATTGCGCCACTGCGAAAACTGGGCACGATACCGCGCTGGCATGTTCTGAATGTTCTTGGCCATCCTCACGGCAAAGTTGTATTGAGCGACAAGCTGCGCGTAGCTGGCTCTGAGTTGAAGGAGATGCTGCTGAAGTTGGTAGTACCGGAGAAGCGCGTTGGAGTAGTTTGTAGGATCGTAAACGATTCCGACACCGAACTGCGCTGAAGCAGTGGCAACACACAGCCCCGTGATGAGCAATAAAACCAGAGTCTTTCTTTTCATCGATCTTTGTCCTTTCTTCTTTCTTGCCTCCTAGAGATCGGAAGGCATTTTGTGGTTGTTGTAATCCGGCAACGCGAGATCGCCAGCGAGATAGACTTTGACGCGATGGCCCTCACGGATCGTCACCGTGGGAAGGATGTTGAGAAATTTGTCGAGAATTTGCGACGCGGATTGTGCTGTGCTCGCGGCAAACCCCTGGCGCATGAGGTCGCCACCCGTGGCGTTGAGTGCGCCTCCGGTGCCTGCTTGGCCAACGGCTCCAAGCGCTCCAACCGCCAAGGACACTCCGAAGATGCGGAGATAATGGTTATTGACCTGGTCTCGGAGCCCGATATCACCGATCTGATTGAGCCCCTTGAATTGGTCGAGGCTGACGGAATACCCGTCGGGCATAAGGATGCGGTGGAAGGCGACAGCCAGACGGGTCTGGCCAAACGTTTCCACTTTCTTTGTTTCACCGAGCAGTTTCGATCCCGCGGGGATCAATAGGTGCTGGCGGTCGTTGGAGTAAACGTCAGTCGAAAGCAGGCACTCGACGGGGCCTGCGAAGCCCCCGTCGAGGCGGTTGATGAGGACGGTTTCGAGGATGGTTCCTTCGAACAGTACGTAGTTTTTCCCCGCCGCCGCGTTGGCCCTACCAGCTGACACGGCGGCAGGGTTTCTGCCTTCCTCCTTTCTGTCTTTGGTTGCTTCCGCGGAATCGTTTCGCGCCGACGTGCCCAGCGCGGAAGAAATCGGATTCGGCTGCATCTCTCTCAACAGTTGGGCGATCTGCGCAGTGTCGGGTGCGGGAGTTGCGAGGGCAAGCTGCGCTTCCGTCGTGGGCACCGTAGCGCTGGCCGGTGGCTTCCGATAACTCAGCGCGACATTTGAGGCAAACAGCGATACATAGGCACGCTTTTTTCGCTCGGCCTGAATTTGGTCTTCAGGCCGCAGTTCGCTCGGAGTACCGCTATCGCGGGCCGGTTGGGGATCTTGCGTTGCCACGCCAGCGAGCGAGCGCGTTTGCTGAGCGAGTGCGCTCTGCGCAAGAAGCTGTTGCCGCTGCAAATCTTGAATGCGGTTCTGCATCTCGGCGATTTTGGTTTCGTTGACTTCAAGCGGCGGTGGCGTCGAAGCCGCGAGCGACGTTGATTTGGTTGGTGCCTGCGGTTTTTTGCCCCCAGTGAGCCACATAATGGACACCATGAGAAAGGCCAGCCCGACAAGAAGCCACGACTGCACGTTCTTCGGCAGCAGGCCTTGGGGTTTAGGCGCTTTTTCCTGAACCTGAGCGGCTTGGTTCGGCTGTGTCATTTGCTCGCCTCTCAATTCCCGGCCGTGTGCCGCGCAAACGGCAGCTTCTTTTTGCCGATAGCGAGGTAGCCTGAATCAATGATTTTTGGCGCGATGTAAACGCCATTCTCGAATTGAAAAGAAATCAAGTTGGGCTTTCCATCCTTGATTTCATAGAGGGCGGGCTTTTCTCTCGCGCCACACTTGATGTAAGTAAAACTGTCGTCGTGATAGATGGCAGAGACGAGGAATGGCTCCCGCGCTGTCTTTGCGTCGAGTTGGTAATCGAATTGAAGTTTCGTCGCGTAAATGGAACGGAAACGGTTGACCTGTTCAGAGGCCTGGGTTTGCGCAGCGTGGACCTCTTCCGCCGTCTGAGCCCGGAGAGTCTCCAGTTCCTTCTTGTATGCCTGGGCCTCACTACCGCTAACGTAGCCGTGTAACCCGGTATTCATCGCAATGGTCGAACCTTCCTTCGGCTCGACGAAGATTTTGAGATCGGGGTCAGCATTCGGTTCATTGCTGATTTCGGTCAGCAAGAACGAATAGACGTGTCCACTCGCGGTGATGAGGTTCAAGTTGCTGCGAATGCCAGTCTGGGCCGGATGGACATAACAGAGGTTGTGCGCACCATTGATGACCCAGAATTCCTTGTCTCCCGTCGTAAAGTCGAGAATCTCCTCGTCATCGGGAAGAACGATAAGCGTCGAAAACCTGAGCTTGGCGCGGACGGGCACAATGTCTTCCTTCGAATACTTCACAATGCGAGCCGCCGCGGTTGCAGCGCGAGCGGGGGAAGCGTGGAAAACTGCTACGATGAGAAAAACGACGGCGAAGACGCAAAGGAAAGAGATGTGGCACTGATTGCGAAAACCATGTTTCATCGAGATGCTCCTTTTGAAATGGGATCGTCTTGCTTGGAACTCTTTTCGCAGTGGGAAAACAATCCGATAAACCAATGCACGGCAAGAATGGAAGCGGTGAAAAACGCGGCAACAGCAAGAGCCAAGACAGTACTGAGCGGCTCGTGCATTACCGTATTTGGATCGAAAGAGCGAAGAAGAATCACGGTTGCCCTCCCGCTAGGATTTCGAGACCTCTTTCAAAACCGTAGGTTTCGAACGCCTCTTTCCGCTTTTTGTTGTCGTAAGGATCGTTTGTGTAGAGCCAATAGCTTTTGGGATCGACGTTGAGATTGGCGACTTTCGCCAGCTCCGGAGTCTTGATTAGGAATTGTTGCTTCGGAATCAGATTCGAGATGACCTCGACTTCGGTCTCGTTCAGGTGAAACTGACGCCGGTAGAGTTCTCGGTCCATATCCGGGTTGGCGAGGAAGATTTTTGTAGCGCAGCTTTCGATGATTACGTCGAGGATGTCCGAACGCTTGAGTTCATCGAGCGATTGCGTAGAGAGCACCATCGCTGCGTTGTGCTTCCGCCAGGTCTTGAGGGCTTCGACGACGTATCGCTGAATGCTTGGGTTCTTCAAAAACACCCAGGCTTCGTCAATGAAGAAGGCTTTGAATGTCGACGTGATCTGCCGGTCAGCAATGACGGCGTTGGCGCGGTGAAGGATATAGAACAGGAGCGGTTCGAGCAGCTCCGGGTATTGGCTCATGCGTTGGAAGTCAAAGCACTGGAAGCGGGAAAAGGAGATCGTGTCCTCGGCGTTGTCGAAGAGAAATCCAAATTGCCCGCCTCGTGTCCATTTGGCGAGGCGGCTCGACAAGTCGTGGCCCAGTGTGTTCGCCAGCACGCCCAGCGAGCGCAGCATGGGATCGATGGCATAAAGATTTTCAATCTGGTGATACAGATCGCGCTCGGTGGTGGGGTCGAGATCGCCGGCCTTCTGTCCCTGAATCAAGACCTTAAGGAACAGTGCGAGGAAATCGAGATTTTCCTTCGTTGGTGGCAAAGAAAATGGATTGATCTTGAAGGTTTCAGATTCAAGACCAACGCGGACGTAAGACCCGCCGAAGAGCTGCGTGAGGCTTTCGAAGCTCCCCCCAAGATCGAAGATGAAAGTGTGCGGGTCGTACTTCTGGAGGTTGGTGATGAGGAAATTCAATAAGAACGACTTCCCTGCACCAGTTCGCCCAAGAATCATGGTGTGCGCCACGTCGCGGTAATGAAGGTTCAAGAAGTACGGTGTGTGATGGTTTGTTTCAAGGACGGCGAGATACTCCTGCCGAAGATGAGGATTGCGAGGCTCGCCACAGTGAAGTGTGAAGAGAAACGAAAAATCCGCGTAGTTGGTATTGAGCAGGTAGAGCGAACGCAGGTTGAAGACGTGATTGCCCGGCACTGCCGCGAGAAATGCGTTGAGGAGATTGTATTTTTCTTCGTAGATCTGGGCGTCATGGACGCTGAAAACTTTGTAGAAATCAGCACATGCGCGGTCCACCTTGGCCAAATCGAGGTCGTAAATTACAACGGTCAGAGAAAAGTGGCCGAAGTAATTCCCGTGCAGCTCGATCTCCTTGATGCCTTCACCCAATTCTCTGACTTGGGATTCTTTCGAATCGTCGAGAAGCGCGTCCTGCGGAGCCGCATCGTTCATGTTGATTTGGCTGTAGAACGAACGCTTAGTGTTGTGGAAATGGCGGCGCTTGGCGTGGATGGTCCGGCGCGTCGTCCCGGAATCTTCTTTCTTCCACTCTGTTACGACGTAATAGTTGGCTTGGACTTCGAGCAAGCGCCTGAAGATGAGTGGAAAGCTCTGAGCGGAAGGCTCTTTAAGCGTCAAAACTTTGACGTAGTAATCGTCCACACGCAAATGCCCACGATGGCATTCGATGGTGGATTCGGGCAGGTAGTAGTCGAGAAAGGTGTCGTATTTGAGTTTGGCAAGTTCGAGCTTGTCGGGATGAAAGTTGAGAGTCTTCTTGAGAACGCGGAAGACTTCCTGTTTGTCTAGAAGCCGGGCAGTGAGGAAGTCGCTGATTTGCAGGATGAAACTGCGGGATTTCTGGAGCAACGCTGACTGAGCTTCACTAACATGCTGGCCAAGAATAACCGTTTTTTTCTCCGTCGAAAAATGAGCGCGCAGCTCGACAAGGGCGTTTTTCGGATTCCTCGTCATCTCGGAGAGCACCCTTGCAAACTTGTGCGAGGTCTGAAAACCCTCATAGAGCACGACGATGTAGAGGGACAATGAAAAAAGCGTGTCGGCTTTACTTCTGAGATAGGCGATGCGATTTTTGATCGCCGCGTCCACGATGGGATTGGCGTAGAGCTTGTAGGGAATGGTTTCGTTGTTGCGCTTGAACAAGTATTGGTAGACGCGGCAGTTTTCGTCAAACAGCTTCAGAGCTGACTCAAGGCGCTTCGTGAGGCCATCAATCGCCACAGGGTCGAGACACTCATAGTCCACGCCGTGGAGTTCGAGGATGACTCCGACCTCTCCGGTCTTCGTCAGAAATACATGGGGGCCGATGAAACCATAGAGATTGATCTGCTCGTTGAGTGAGCCGGTCTCTCGGTAGTTTTTGAAGAGTTTGCTAAGCCTGAGCATGGTCGTCCCTTCGGACTGAAATCGGGATGAATTTCATCGGGTCGTATTGCGTTCGCAGCTTCGCCGCTGCCAGTAAGAGCCGGAGGATCTGTGGATCGGTCTTCGTCGCCCAGCGTGCTGCGAAAAAGAGCAGGAAGAACATCAACACTCCCCCGGACAAGCTGTTGAGCAGGTTGAACGTCGCAGCTCCGAGACACATGGCGAAGAAGAACAGTTTTCGCTCCGCGCCGAGGATGGTGAGCGGCCGTGAAAGCGACCGTTGTATCGGGTTGATGCGCCGCCCGTTGTTCATCGTCTTGGCCTAACTGCTCCGAATTTCACGGGAACAGCCAAGCCATGAAGTTGACCGCGGCGATAGCCATGCCCACACCGAAGAGGACGCCGGCGAGGACACGCTTTGAGCCGCCTTCACCAAAGGCGAAGGTGAGGCCGGATACGACAATGGCGACGAGCGAGAGGCCACGTGCGATTGTGCTGGTGAAAGCCTGCTGCAATACGCCAACGGCGTTTTCCCAAGGAGAAGTGCCGGTTTGGGCTAAGACTGGCGCGGCAAGAATCAGAGCCGCTGGGATGAGAACAAGACTCCGAGCTACAGATTTGAGTCGAGAGACTTTCCGCCAAAGTATTTTCATAGTCGTATTTGTCCTCCGTTGGACTTTGTCATTCGAAGCGTCACGGGGAGTTCTCGCCGTGCCCGCGGCTGGCGGGAGCAATCAGAGACACCAAGGGTGTGCCGCTGTCCGGTTGGTTGCGCCTTGATAAGCCTCAAGGCACACGTGGAGCATGTGCTCCGTTGACAGGGTTTCTACCTTGGCGTCCGGCTCGGAACCATTGAGCGGCACGCAATTAAGCAGAGTGGCTTACCGAGTAGGACGGCACCACCAAGCTCACGGGGGAAATCGGCGAGAACTCCCCTCACTATACTAAGAGGCCTCGAAAACGAAAAAGCTCAACGAAGAAAATGCGTGAAATAAGGCAGGATTTTTGACCCATTCTAGGCTTTTGACTCTGGAACAAATACTAGCCCGCACTATGCTCAATTCTTGATTCAGCATTGACCAGGCAACTTCTCTGAACGGCGTTCTCGGATACTCAAAACCCTGCTTGCGCAATGAGTCGTTCATTCTCTCCAGGCGGGCTGTACACGTAAGAGCCGATTGATTAATCCCCTGATAATCAATTCGCTGGTGCGCACCTAGGAGATCGAAAACGCCCAGCGCTCCAACCGGCCAGCTTCGATGCAATCTTTCCATCGGCGTCCTTCCAAGTGCATTGTAGCGAGTTGCCACACTGCACTTGCTCGCCTAAAGCGCTAAGCACTGGTTTGCAGTTCCGCACCTACTGGCAGTAGGACAGCACCAACCGTAGTTTGAGTCTTGACAGCACATGGTCGCGCCGTAACAGCAGGTTTGGAGGCAGCATTGTGGATTGCCGAGAGCACCTGGATTGCACGCTACTCCTATGCCCGCGCAGCAAATAGTGCCAGCGGGAAAACAGTTATATCCAGTGCTGCTGCGATAGTCGGCGCAGCAAACCTGGCTGGAAGTACATGCTGCGCAACCCGTCGGAGCGACACATTGCCCGTTAGAGCATGTTTGCCCCGAAGAGCAACACGTGGTCCCACAGAAGTTGTCGCAGCTGCAAGTGCCCGTGGTGCTGCTGCAAGAATAACCGCTAGGGCAGATAATGGGTATGCACGCGCCATTCGAGCAGGTCTGGCAGGTCCCACACCGCAATGCGCCACAGGGTTGCCCGTGCGGAAAGGGGCAGGTAGCGCCATTTTGAAATGTAGCAGTGGTCTGAATGTTGGCCTGTGCACCCAAACCGGAAGTAAAAGCTGCACAGAGTATGGCGCAGGCAGCAGCGCCACCAGCTAGGCAGAGGGCTCCTCCTACCAAAGCACATTCGAGGTACCCCGGGCCGGATAGGGCGCAATTTGCAATGACCAACTCTAGGCACTGAGTAGCCTCAGCAACAGCCTGCTCACAGACCATGCCACATAATGTCTTACACGCGGCGCCAATTTTCCCATTTTGTGTCGGTGCTTGGGAGATGTTCGCTTGAAGACTTATCGCACCGATTCCTGTTGGTGGACTGGTTACGACAGCAGTAGCTGACAGCTCGTATGGTGGTATCACCTGTTGCAGTTGGCCGCTCGGAGTGACGAAGTAGCCGAACTGTGGAGCGCCGTTAGTGTACGTCACAGCGTAGGCATTAAACCCGGCACTAGCTTCGGTGAAGTAGAGATTTGCTGTGATGCTGGGATCGGATCCGGTGTACGCGGTCGAAAGTACCTTTGACTGCGCTACACTGGGCTCGACGAGGACTAGCGCCTCTGGCACGCTAGCGGACGTGAATTGAGCTGTTAGAAACGATTGGAGAGTGACGTAGGGTGGAAACTGCTGGGCCAGCGAGCAGAGAACAGCTGCGGTGCAAGGATCTTCGCAATCTTGACCGCATTTTCCAGCCTTCGTATTGCACTGCCGACAAGTGCCGCAACTAGGACAGACCTGAGTCGAACTTAGGGTTGTGGTGCTGCTTCCCCACAACCTGCCTATTCCAGTGGAGGTAACGAACGAAGCAAAAAGCGTGCGGGATGCAAGGCTCAACATACTCCGGCGAGATGTGGTTTTTGTCAGTTGTTTCGAAAGCGAGTCAATGAAGTGTTCCATGCCTGACTCCCCTCAGTGGCTTGAACGTGCGCGAGCCGACTCAACTTGAGCAGCAGTGCCTACCGTTTTTTCGCCTGCTAACAACGCCATAACTCCAGGTGCTCCCACCACCAACGCGGAGGCGATTTTGCCCTCGGCATCGATCCGTACTCCGGAAGGCGTGCCGTTTGCGCCGCACGACTGGCCCACAGCAAATTCGTCATCAAGTAGCACGGTAGATTCGAGACCCATCGCTCGATTCGCCTCTCGCGAACCACCGCTCACCAGTACTAATCGCGGCCTGGTCGAGCTCCTGTCTCGTTCCCAGTCCTTCAATTGCGGGACCATTTTCTGGCAAAACCCGCACCCTGGATTCCAGAACAGAAGAACGGTGCCGTTTCCGTTAAACTTGGCCGACTCCACCATGCTTCCATCTAAGTCTGGCAGCTTGAACTCGGGTAAGGTTGATCCAACTGGCAGGGTGGGCTTCGGCGGCGCTGGCTGTGGCGGCAGAGAACGTGCCGTCATGAACGCGGCAACTCCCGCCTCTGTCCACGCCTTGTTTACGACGAATTGGCGAATCACATCTGCTCCGCCCAACGCTGGACTACCGATAGTGCCATCGCTGCGGATGAGAACTCCTGTGGGCGTACCGACCGCCTGATACTTCATGGCAATCTCTAGATTTTTCTCAATCAACACATTCTCAAGACCGTGCTCAGTAGCCTTAGCCCGGTTGTCCCTATGTCGCCCATGACTAAGCAGCACCGCTGTCAGCTCTGCGGACAAAGTTTTTTGCCACGTGACGACGTCAGGCATTAGGTCATTGCACGGCCCACAATTTGGATCGGTGGAGATCAATAGAACAGGCTTGCCTCTGCGCAGCAGCTCGTCAAGAGTAGTTCGAGAGCCTCTTACGTTGGGCAGATCAAACTGGACAGCTCTTGAACCAATAGGCAACCCGACAAAAGGTGCCGGTCGGATCGCGGCAGGTTGATTATTGTTAAAGGACCGTGCTTCCAATGATTCAATTCTCAACAGCAATCGACCGTTTTGCCGGAAGAGGTGAAGCACCAGGAATCCTCCAAGCGCGAAACCAGCACAGACCGCAATGGCGATTGCGACCAGCCCAGCTTCCTGATAAGCGAAGCGTTGGTATGACCGCAAAGAGTTCAGGCCGGGTTGGACCCTCCCTTCCCATACCAAGAGGCAAGCCAAACCAGCCATAACGATGTTGCGTGCAAACGTCCTCCATCCAATCGGCTCGGAGTGGAGTTGCCCGAAACAATTACACTGGGGATGCTTCCCGAGTGCGAGATTGGCAGCAATAGCGGCATTGAACACGAGTAGTAATGCTGCCGCAGCGATTGCACCAAACCAGGCTGACGTGCCCGGAAGGAGCAGGCACCCGGTTACCAGCTCCACAACAGGCAACAAAAAGCCAAACGGCACCAGAAATAACTTCGGTATGCCGAAATCAGCCAGTGTCTTGCGGGAATTGGAAAATCCTGAGATTAACTTGCTAGTCCCTGAAATTAGGAAGACGCCAGCCAACAGCAGCCTTGCTATGTAGGAGAAAACGAGCACCGTCACGTCCCCTTACAATCAGTTGTCGTCAACGAAAACGTGCGCGGAGCATATGCTGGCTTTTCTTCTGCGTCAACAACTATTGAGTTAATTTCGCAGTCGGAGACGGGTCATAGGGCCCTTCGGATTGCTTTGCTCTTTCTAGTACCCCCAATGCAGACATGGTGGCTAACGCTCCTCCCTCTAAAGAGTTAAGGCCCTCAGCCGTTTTTGCGACTGAGGGCCCCTGCTGTCTCGCTCATCCTAGGACTTCGTTTGAGCGCCTCTTGGAAGTGCTTAGCATCAACACCCGCCGCCGCCCGCTGTGCCCAAGTCATTGTTGGTCCATTCGGTCCATACACCTTTGCGGATTGCGCCATCGTCGGCCGTCCAGCGAGAGCGAAGAGGCGCGTGGTTTCCTGCTCATGCTGCCTCTTGTTTTGGAGGCCCTGATTCTAACTAGATGAGGTCTCCAGTTTTAGCGGGGAGCACTACATTTCTAAAGCGTGTTGACCACCTCCAAGCCCGCCTGCAGCTGGTTATCTGCGCCTACCGCTAGTGATTCTGGAGAATTTTCAATCGAGAGGTCGGGTTCGACTCCCTTGCCTTCTATGAATTCCCCATTCCAGGTGTACCAGCCCGCGACGGGCATGCGGAGCACATATCCACCGGGCAACTTAAAATTCGCCCCACCGAGCACCTCACCTGCTGTTCTTGTCCCGACTAGCGTGGCGAGATGATTCTCCTTTACGAAACTGGCGACCATTTCCGCCGCGCTGTGGCTATACTCGTTGATTAGAACGACAGTACGACCATGGAATGGCTGCGCGCCAAGCCCCTCTGTTACTAGGACCATGGAGCGGTCCCTCTGGAAGATTTTGAAACGCACGGCCATCATGAGAAGCTCCGCTTTTGTCGCCGGAATCTTGCCGATGCGAGTAAGTCTTTCCTTTCGGTAGCCTTTCCGCAGCCGCGCTCGGGTAACGCTATAGCCTATTTCCACCTTGCCCGGACATAGATAGCTCAGGAGGCGCAAGGACCCTAACCCGCCTCCGATATTCCCACGAATGTCCACGATCAGCCGTTGGACTCCGTGGTCTTTCAGATCGCGAACAGCGGCATCGAGACCCCTAGCAAAACTCTGGCCGACTGCTCCGGGAAAGGTCGCTACTCTTACAAGGCCCGTGTCGGATGCAAGCATCCGGTGGGATAGACTGCGGGGCTCAATCATCGGTGGACGATCCTTTGCTGCTCGGTTTGGCACTTCGATTACGACCTGGCGCTTACCACCGCCGAAAGTTCCGATCTCAAGTTGATGGCTGCCGCCAATGCGGAAATTTGCAGGCGTTGGCGGTATTATCGGTTCGGAGTCTATAGAGAGAAGGAGTTCGCCCGGGTGAATGCCCGCCTGGAATGTCGGCCCATCTTCAATTACATCCACAAACATCCAACGCTTGCCTAGTGGAGTGTCGACCGCGCGCAGCGTCGCGTTGATGGAATACGGTGCCGGGACGCTGTCGCGTCGCTGATGAAAAAAAGCTGTGTGGCTGCTGCCTAGTGCTCTGAGGAGTTCACCCACGCCAGTTTCGAATGCTTGTGCATCATCCAGCTCAATGAGACGCGGCATGCGTTCGTCAACGAGCGCAATCCACGGGCGATAGTCCTGATTCGGGTTGCTCACGTTGATGTGTCGTTCGGGAACGAGCTTCTTGATTGCGCTAATGATTTTGGCGCGATCCTTAAGAGCGGGGACTTGGCGTGATGCGTGTGGTGCCGCGGACATTGGTCGTTTCTCCTCAATTTATCGCACTGAATTTCTTAGAGGTGAGGCTGATGGCATGATCGCCTGAACCTTCCAATTTGAAGCTAGCCCAATAGTACGGAACGGCCTGCGCACCATAAGTCTTAAGCATGTCCCTTTTGGCCGCAGTCAAGGCACGAGCAACAGTATTCTTCTCTGCCAAATGAGCGTAAAAACGCTTCATCAGATAGAGCGCCGTCGTGTCTTCGATGGTCCAAAGGGTGGAGATGACGGTCTTCGCGCCTGCCAACTGAAATGCCAGAGAAAGATTTGCGATACCTTCTTCACCTTGGAGACGACCGACTGCGGTGTCGCAAGCTGACAAGACAACGAGATCGGCATTCGTATGCAAATGTACGATGTCGCTTGCCTCCAAAATGCCGTCATCGCCCGACGATGAATCACTTAGAAGTATGAGGGCCGCTCGTTCAGGGTGTTTCTCGTTAGCTACGCCGTGCACAGCCAAATGAATGATTGAGTGCTGATCTAACCCCGAGTGTTCAAATGCAGATTTGGTGGCGCTCGGGCCAATCAGGACGGTGTCGCTGTCACTGGGGAAGGCGGCTTGGGCCGCAAGAACCTCTTCCTTGGAAGCTGGCAAGTTGACCAGGGGAGTGCTGATGTATCCCCGCATCGTCGCCAGTTTGGTGAGCTCCGCATTCTGCTCGTAGGGGATTCCGCCAATGCCGAGAAGTGGGTGCTGCGCGGGTTTCTGCGGGGCCGAATTAGTCAAGTATAGAGAAGTCGCGGAAGGGGCATACGTTATGGTGTGGGAAGAAACCAAGTAGCGCCCGGAACCGTCAACCAACGCATCGAACGGCAGGAGATGCAACCGACCGTCTGGTACAATTACGAGCCGCTCTTTCTTTGAAATCTCCGGAATCTCCCTCAGAAGAGTCCCATAGAGGTCACCTCCTTGGGCCTTCGATACCCCTTTTGTTTTTAATGTTTTCAAATAGGCGATGACTGCGCTTTCGATGCTCTCCCGGTCAGCAAGCGGCACGATGCGAGCAGAGTCTCGACCAATTGCCAAACAATAGGAATGCGGTTGCGCCATGACGTACTCAAGCACAAGTTCGTTTGTGGTGAGACCCTCACGTATGCGTTCCAGCGGAATGGTTTGCCATGGTTGGGATTTCCAGGTGCCCGATGTAGGGGTAACCCATCGTGCTTCTTCCGCGAGAAAAATCTTGTCTCGAATTTGGTGCACCTGGTCAGCCGATTTCGCTTTCGCAAGTTCCAGATTCAGGTGGCTAATCTGCTTCTCGATTTCCAACTCTTCCGGGGATTCAGGCGGTTTCCCGCTCATTAAGAGTTCTGTTGTCACGCGACCGCGGGCGTGCTCAAGAACGGAGAAGGCTTTCGCAGTGTCGTTCAAATGGTCGGCGACCAAAGCAAAGTGCTCTGCGTAAACGGAGCTCATCGCGTTGATCAGGCCGATTTTGCCGGCTGCAGACCTGACGTTGCCGATCATAGCGTCCAGGATGTCGGACGCTCGGTCGTACGTATGGCTGGCATCGCGATATTTTCCCTGGCTCGCTTGCAACTGGGCGAATGCTTGCAGACGCAATGGGAGCAAATAAAGGTCACCGCTATTCTGCGTGGATTCGGCTGCGGCTGCGGCCAAAGATTCCGCTCTCGGCAGATCGCCCCTTTTGCGATAAATGTCTTCCAAATAGAATTGGGCGTCGGCGAGCAAGCGAGTGAAATGGCCTTTTTGGGCTAGGTCGATTGCAGCTTCGAAGTCTTCAATCGCCTTCGCTTCGTCACCCTTTGCATTTTCTATGGTCCCAGCTGTGATGAGAGCTTGCGTCTCCTTGACATGCTTCTGCCTTGACCTTGCCTGAGCGATGATCTCGTTGGCGAGCTGTTCGGCCGCGTCGAGGTTTCCCATACCACGGAATGCCTGGAGCCTGCCTTCGTTGACAACGAACTGGTATCCCGAGTCAGGATTGGCGGCGGCTATCTTGAGGGCCTTGTCGAAATATCCGAGCGCGTCATCGTAGGAGCCCAACTGCACATAAGCGTGTCCAACCGCGGCGAGGTAACGAATTTGCGCCCCGGTATCACCCAACATCATTGCCCCCATGAGGGCACCGGCGACTTTCTGGCGGGCTGACGTCATGTCTCCTTCAAGGAACAACGCGAATCCGAGTTCGCCAGAGGCGCGGTTTTCCAACTTCTTGTCCCCAAGAGCCTGAGCGAGTTTTAACGCAGCCTCCCAATCGCGGCGCATCGGCGCGGCGTCGAGCTCTCCATCGATGTCACCGAGAACCATGAGACAAAACAGCCTGAGTTCCTTGTCAGATTGAAGGAACGGATTCTTGTCTAGCTCGGCTCCGAGTTCCTCCGATACCTCTGGAAGCGAAAGTTGCTCCATAGTTGAGCGTATTAGGCCTAAGTGCGCGTACAGCGCATTGCGGCGATCACCGCGCGCCGCATACAGTTGCTCAGCTTCGGTAAACATCGGCGCGGCATCTGCCCAGTTATACAAATCGCCCAGGTGGAGGGCCTTCTTCAACAAAACATCGGGATCGTCCGTGGCCGTCTGCGCTTGTGCAAAGGTCCAAACCACTCCGCACAAAAAAATGCAGATCGTCACTCGCCTAACACTCATGGCTTTTGCTCCCCGCCCTTGGGCAGTACATCCTGAATTGAAACCGGCTGAACGAGGCGAATGCCGGTCGAGGATTGAACTTCCAGGTTGTAGTTACCAGTTCGGATTTGCCTGAAATCCGCCTCAACTTGAATCAGTGTTTTGCCTTTGAGCAGATGCGCTTGAGCAGATTTCGACCAGACTGTCTCGCTTCCCAAAGTCAGCTTCAAATCGTAATGTCCCTCTGGACTTGCCAACGGCAAAGTCAGAGTCAGCTCGAGCGGCGAACTTGGAACAGGAACTCGCCGCTGAGTTCCTGTCGCAGATTCCGCGCCGCGCACGGGAGAGAGTGCGCTCAAGTCAAGACTGAAAGGCGAATAAGCTACCTCAGGATTCACCGGCTGAACGGGATTGGGCCCTCGGTGGGTATCCAGAGGAGGAGGATTCGGCACACGAATCCTATTCAACAATAGACCAGCTCCGATTGCGATGAAGAGAACGAAAACAAGGGCTGCCCCTACTAGCAGTGGGTGAGCTCTGGACCACACGGATATGCGCGTCCAAGACGATCGTTCTTCTGCTCGCTGCTGCGACTTCAACTCGGCCAGCAGCTCCGCATAGCGCCTGAAACAAGGAGAACAAACCGCTAAGTGCTCGGTGACCGTGGGCTCGCTTTCGTTCGGGTTGAAGGCGAGAGTACGGAGTGCAGCGTCAGGGGGGCATCCCTGGCGGTCCGGGTTAGGAAAAGCCTCCGAAAGATAGGAGCGCGCAAAGTCGAGTAGCTCTCTTTTCTTCGTCTCGAGTGCCGCGCGGTTTTTGATTCTCATTCTCATTGTTCAGAACCGCTTGCTAAAACTCTCCGAAAATTCATAGTTTGCTTCTCAGGCCAAGCCTCACTCCGACCTTGTGGAGCGCCTGGTTGAAGCGGGACTCTGCAGCATGGCCCGATATGCCGTAAGACAAACCAATTTCCTTCCACGAAAAACCTTGAGTGCGCCGATAGAACATATCGCGGGTCACGGGCTCGCACCTTGTCAAAAGTTCATCAACGAGAATCTTCAACTCAAGCTCAGCCTCTGGGTCAGTTGAGTTGTGGGAACCTGCCGAGCGCACCTGAACGGCGTCCTCCAAGAGCAACTGGCGCTTCTTGGTCCTGTTTACGCGACGGATGAAAGCAAGGAAAAGATACGACGGAAGGTCTCGAACAGCATTCTGAGTGTGGTGCCTTTTCGCATCTAGAGCACGCGAAACTGTGGCCGCAGCCTCCTCCAATAGAGTCGCCGCGACCGCAGGGTCAATGTGCTCTCTTTCGGCATGCTCGATTGCGCGGCGTCCGACCTCCTCGGCAGCGTCGAGGACAGAAGGGCTTATCCTCCGGCCAAGGCGGTCCACAGGGCTAAGGCGGAAGCTACGATGAGGCGGTCGCGCGCCTCCATCCATGATGGGTCACCCTTAGCCCAAAATGCGCTGGCTGAGTGCGCACTAACCGGGCCGACCGACATATTCTGCGTACTACAACTCATCGAACTGCTTCTATAACTCCGCCGTTCACCCAAGATTCGAGGCCGGTATTTGCCCCTATCTATTAAGAGTACCTGTTTTGGCAAAACCTCAATCGAGGGGAAGAAACCTCCTCACGGTGGAGGCCGGATACGCACCCTTCCCGCCGCAATCCTGTTGCAGATGTGGATGCGATGAGTGGCCATATGGTTTCATCCGAGGCACGGTACTGTCTTAGTACCTTGGTACTAGCGCCGCTCGCGGCCCCAGCGACCCCGACAAAATCAAAAGGGCCTCGGCGCAAAGCCGAGGCCCTCTGAATGCACGGCGTTAAAACGGCGCTGTGTCCGATGCTTCGGGAGTGTGATCCGAAGCATTGGAGCCAGAGGCGAGAGCTTCCGGTTCGGGTTCACCGCGGTCGAGTTTCCGGACGATATCGGCGCGAATGCACCAGAACGTCTGCTTGTTGGTCTTGGCTTTCTTGCCTTTGCCGTTTGCGCGCTCGTAGGTGGTGCTGACGATGCTGCCTTCGACGAGCACGTGCGAACCCTTCTTGATCGTCGTCGCAACGTATTCGGCGAGCCGCGGACGGAACACGCAAACGCGGTGCCACTCGGTCTTCGACGCCCATTCGTCGTCGGTGTTCTTCCACGAACGCTGCGTCGCGACGGACAGAACGGTGAACTTTGAGCCGTTGTTGTTCCGCGCTTGACGCTGCTCCGGGTCCGCGCCGACGAATCCGATGATCGTCACTGAGTTGAGATAAGACATGAATTTGTCTCCTTTTTCCTGCCCCATTTTCCTGGGGCACACAGAAGCGAGAGGCCGCTGCTCCCAAAGTGAGCGGCTGCTTTATGGGAGGGGCCTGTGCCGTTCGGGAGGAACCGGGAAAGCAGAAGCCGCGAAGCTGCCGGGCGCAGGAATTGGCCCGAAGCCGTGCCCAGGAAAATGCGCGGCAGAAAAAAGGACAATTACGAAAACGCGGTGACAAGCGGATAAGTCAAGAGAGAGCCAGCCGAGCTATTAGAAAAGGCGAAGAAGAAGCAACGCTCGACAGGCCAGGCCCGCTTGCGATTAGTCGCAGGTGCCGATTTTTCCGAGTCTTTCGACGTACGCCGCGTCGATGCCGAAGTGCTCAGCACCACGAATGTAAAGGGCAAGATAGTCTTTCGCAGGAGCATAATGTCTCGGCGGAGTATCCTGTGGCACCGCAAAGTACGTCCATGGTTCGAGATCCTTACCGTCTTGGGTCTTCACGACCAAGCGTTCGTTGGTGATAAGCGTTGGTGAATACCCCCTCTCGTGTGTCGAGTCTCTTGAGGTCTCGGGAGGTCACGATCTGATAGACGATGCCCCACACCACTTCTCCTGGGGCACGAATAATGCTGCCTACTCCGCCTCTCCTGTCGCCACTGTATCGCGGGAAGCAGAGCTTCCAGCCCTCAGCTTTGGCTACAACGGGGTCGAATCGATCCTTGGTATCTGGGCAGCGCTCTCGCATCTGAGCAACGTCCATGTTTGAGCCATACGCGAAAACAAACTGACCCTCTGACATAAACTTGGCCTCCTCTACGAACTGTGAGTTGCCTCGGCTCGCTTGGGACGAAGCATAACGACCGAAATCGCCAAGACAAGGAGCGCAAGAAAGTCAAACCAGCGGCACTGGGCACGGCGGATGTAAATAGGGAATAGAGGATTAAACAGAACAGCGAGTCCCCTCAGCATCCAAGCCAGAGGAACTTTCCGCAATTGATATGCTTCGCACCCAAGCAGATCGCCGTCCCGCAAACCACGATGCGAAGAAAAGTATAAAAGCCGTATGGCCAGCGGGAGATAACTGCAAGCACCAACAAAACAATTGAAACAATCGCTGCGACTTTGCTGGGCTGAAGCATCATTACGCCGACCGACTTGGAAGGAAAATAATCGGAGTTCTCGAAACCCCGATGAACTCTGTTCTGGTACCCGACCTTCGTCCACACACCGTGACGATGCCGGAATGTTACCACCACACGGTATATTTATGGAGAATGAGGGCAGGGTCTAATAGGATTCAACAGGCGCATTCAAGGTCGGTACCGCGGTACGAGGTCGGGAGAATGTGTTGAAGTGCAAACGACCGCGGTCGGATTTTGACAGAAAACGGAAGCACGTATGAGACGCGAGGCCCGGATAATGAGCGGAGATCTTGGTTTTCGGCCTAAGCCAGAAGAAGAAGAACTGAAGCTGAAAAAGCAGGAACTTCAGGGCCTTGAAAGCAAGCTAATTGAGCTTGAGCTTCAGCTGGCCGGACTGAGGGGAGAACTGAGTGCGTTCGAAAGGCTCTACCTGAAGAGAGTCGGCATCCTCTATGCACAGCTCGATGAAATCGAAGCCCAAATCGCGGAGCTGTTGGCTCGGCGTGACCCGGGCAACCTCAAGGCACAAGGGGCAGCAAAAGAGGCCCGCGCGCGAGCCGAAGAATCACGTAGTGGCGCCGGTGAGCTAGCCGTCAGGGAGACTACGCGCTTCGCTCCCTCCCCAGCTCTCAAGAGTTTGTATCGGGAGGTAGCTAGAAGAATCCACCCAGATCTGGCGGTGGATGATTCTGATCGCGCAAAACGCCAAAAACTAATGGCTGAGGCAAATCTCGCTTACGAAAATGGCGATGAGGCAAAGCTTCGGGCAATCCTAGAGGAATATGAAAGCAGTCCTGAATCGGTTTTCGGACAAGGGACAGGCGTCGAGCTTGTGAGGGTGATTCGGAAAATCGCTCAAGTTAAGAGAAGACTAGCCGAAATCCAGTCAGAGACGGAAGGAATCAGGGCATCTGATCTTTTCGAACTAAAGAAGAAGGTTGATGAAGGAGCAAAGCAGGAGCGCGATGTCCTGAACGAAATGGCTTCGGCGGTACAGTCGCAGATGGCACTGCGCGAGGCTGAGTTGAAAAAAGCTCGCGAGCATGGGAAGAAGTGAACGAAGGAAACGACAAGAACAAAATTGTTCCTAGCACTCCTAATAGCCTTGCCTCACGGAGCGTGGGGTTGGTGCGACGAGGCTTGCAAGACTTGCCCGTGTTGGCACCAAAGGTTGGTAAACGGATTCTCGTGGCCGACGACCAGGAGGCGATCAACGAGGTGATTGCTGAGATTCTGACTTCGGCTGGCTATGAGGTTAGAACGACTACGCACCCATCTGAAGTTGCCGCCCTTGTAGCTGATTTCCGACCAGAAGTCGCGTTGATCGGGCTCATTGCGCCAGAGATCGATGGAGTGAAACTCAGCCAAGAACTGACAACTCGTTTTCCAAATCTCAAGGTCGTTCTTACAGGAGAGGAGGTGGAGGAAAGGATACTGCGATACCTGCTCGATAGGGGTGTTGCATGCGATACTTTGGACACACCCTTCGAACGGGAGGATCTGCTCGAAATGATAAGCACATGGGTGTCAGGGTCAGATCACATCGACCCAGCAACTCATCTGCGCGATGGCAAGCACTATCGAACGGGATTGTTTAGAAGTAGTGGCGTCGACAATTCTAAGAATCTTGGCTTCGTGAATTCCTCTAGGCCCTTAATCATTTACGTCGAACTCGTTCGACGCGGGTCCTCTCTTTTGCTTCTGGAAAATCAGATTCCTTTTCTCCGTGACCTCGGCTCTCTTTTGGCGCGTTACGCTAGAGATGGTTCAGCGTATAGGTATGGCGAGACTCAGTTGGCCATTATCCTGCCTCGCGCAAGCATAGGTGAGGGATTTACCTCGTCCAGATGGTTGACGCAGGAACTCAATTCCCTGCTCAGCGACCACAACCTTAGTGACGACTATACCTCTTGCGTCAGCCTCGTATCGCTTCCGGACGACGCGCTGTCAACGGAAAAGGTTGCAGAAACCTGGCGCGAACTGGTTGCGCAAGGCAAAACCACTGAAGCAGACGCGTTAATGGAACAGATTATCAAAGATACGTGGACCGGACTCTACACTGAACGATTCTTTATGGAGGCGCTCCATGCCGAGTGGAAACGCTCAGAGCGAAATAAGCGCACCTTTTCACTCATCGATATAGATCTCGGAGACCTCGACGCGCTTCTGGGGAAAGCGAGGGACTGGCTGACGCCTCTGCTTGGTCAGATGGGCGATACGATTGATAAGACTTGTCGACGGAGCGATGTGTGCTGCCATTACAATCTGGGTGAGTTTCTTATCCTTCTTCCCGAGACGTCAACCGATACAGCTTGCGGTTTGGCACAACAACTACATACCCGCTTAAAAGATGCCGCGGCGTATGTGCTATCAGGTCATCGAGCACCCCTGACCGTCAGCGTTGCTACATATCCATTTGATGGCAACACACCGGTTGATTTGGTCCATAGTCTGGACAAAGCGATGCTCCTTTTGAAGAATTCGACGCGTGATGGAGTCGCAGCCGCGGGCAAGGGAGTCTTATCACCACTTTAGACGGCGGGCAGCATAGCGGGGATTATTGGCAAACGACAAAGAAAAAAGCGATTCAGCTCAGATGGTCACGGACGGTAATCAGGCCCTCGCCAAGAGGTCCTCTGCGCTTGTCAGTCGCGGCCTGCGTGCTCTGTCGGGTCGGGATTCGTCGCGACCCACCAAGGCTAGCGAAGAAGATATCTTCCGTGAACTTGGCAAAGCGCTGACATCCTCGTTGCAGTTGGACCAAGTTCTCCGCACAATCATGGACAAAATTGATGAACTCCTGCGGCCGGATGCATGGTCCCTGCTGCTGCTCGATGATTCAAAGGAAGAGTTGCGCGTTGAGCTGGCTGTGGGACAAGGCTCCGAGCAATTGAAGGATGTACGCCTCAAGTTCGGACAGGGCATCGCCGGATGGGTGGCGGAGCGCGGCGAAACGCTGACTATATCTGATGTCAGCCAAGACGCGCGTTTCTCTTCGGCGCTGGATTTAGGGGCAAATATGGAGGCGCGCTCGATTGTGGCCGTACCTGTGCGCTTTGGCGAAAACTGTCTCGGTGTATTTGAGTTGTTTAACTCTGCCAGTCCTGAAGGATTCGAGCAAAAAGATGTTGCTGTGCTCGAAGCTCTAGCCGATTTTGCCGCTATCGCTTTGGAAAATGCGAGCCACGTAAAGCGGATTCACGAATTGACGATTACCGATGAGGCTACGAGCCTCTACAATGCCCGGCACCTGGGCTTCATTCTTGATACGGAAGTATACCGTTCGCAGAAATACGGCTACGAGTTCTCACTTCTGTGCATAGATCTCGATAGTCTTCAAGAATTGAAGAAGTCTTTGAGTTACACCCTTTTCACCCAGCTAATGAATGAATTGGGGCAAGAGTTCAAACAAGCATTGAGATTGATTGACTTTGCATTTTATTACGGGGACGGGGAATTCATGATCCTCCTTCCACAGACCGCCAAAGATGACGGACGACTCATCGCGCGGCGACTTCATAAGTTCTTCAGAGATGCGTCATGGCTGGGAGCTGAAGGCCAGAATGTGCGGATTCCTGCGAGAGTAGCGGTAGCTGCATTCCCTCAGGATGCGAAGACAAAAACCGATTTGCTTCACGCCCTGGATGAGACCATGTACCTTTTGAAGAGATCATCACCCGCTGGCGTTGCTGCGGCCAATTCTGTAGTCTTGCCTCCCCTGTAGATGCAGTTGATTGGGGCGGGCGTCTTAGGAGCTAGATCGGTCAGTCCTGAAACCGAAGGGCCGCGCCGAGAAGCGCGGCCCCCTTGCCTTTGTGATTTTATGCTTTTACTTCGACCGTCTGCGACTTGAACCTTTGGACTGCTGTGCGGTTGATGTGTTTGGCCTCTTGGCGGGCTTGGTTTCGTCTTTCACGTTGTTTTTCGGTCTCGACAGTTCCGCCCGGACGACTGCGGCTGCCTTCACGTAATCGACCTTGTATCGTGCTGCGGCGCGACCAAGGTTCGTATCTTTCGAGAGCGATTGCCTCGGGTTGTAGCCGGGGCAATAGAGGTCGGAAACAAGAGGGCAAACCACAAGAAAACGATAGAGGTCTGCGGCGTTCATGCCTTCCACGGCTGCGGCCGCAATCTTCTCGTAATCCACGGTTTCGGTGCCCCATGAGGTTTGGCTCTTCTTCTCTTCCCATGCGTAGAGCTTGGACAGACGGCGATGATTGTCGTGGCCCAAACGCCGGAAGTAGTCGAGCGCTACCATCTCCAAGTCTGGCCGAGAGAGAACGTCGGGCAGTTTCTTGCGGATGCCTTCGAGGATGCGTACTCGCGACAGTTTCTCGACGCGCTCGGCGAGTGCTTCCTTTTTGCGTTGGGCCTTCTCCAGCGGCGTTGGCTGATAGCGGGTCACGCGATTGTGAACATCACATTTGTCGGCTTGGCAGAGATAGAAAATGCTGCCAGCACCCTTGCCGTCAATGAGAACGGCAGCTTTGGTGTTGGGGCATTCCGCTCTTGCTTTGGCTCTGCGATATTGCCCTTCGTAGAGCACGTCTTTGGCGTGTCCGTTTGTTTGCCACGCCAGAGCCTGCGAGACGCGCAGAGGCTTCTCGCCTTTCTCTTCAAGCGGCTTTAGGCGAATTTGCACAAGTGCTTCGACCTTCGCTAGGTAACACTCGCGGTCCGTGCAAATGGCGGACTTGCGAGGGATTTCGGGGAACAAGAGCGGGTTGCTGCCAGTCTGCTTTGGGCAACGGGAGCACGCTCCTGCCGATGGCAGTAGCTTTTCGTCCTGCGGGTCGAACGGCGCGTTCGTGAGGTCCAGATGGATTTCTCGCTCAATCCATGCGCGAAGCTCTCGCACAGTAGTCGCCTCGGCCTTCCTGTCTTTTAGGATGGCGGCAGCGTTCCGGTATTGCGGGAAG
>Ga0209118_1000459_pt1 | contig 22522 bp, 22 predicted proteins | sample BlaSpr_A8_Ref_M1_FD_187988 | JGI IMG/M metagenome (GOLD analysis project Ga0209118, IMG submission 187988) | Forest soil microbial communities from Thunder Bay, Ontario, Canada - Black Spruce, Ontario site 2_A8_Ref_M1 (SPAdes) (version 2) | ecosystem: Environmental > Terrestrial > Soil > Boreal...
CCGAACCGCTCGACGATCCGCCCGGCGTGTGCGCGAGTTTGTGGGGGTTGCGGGTCTTGCCCGGCGCGAAGTACGCGAGTTCCGTGCTCACCGTCTTGCCCAGCAGGAGCGCGCCGGCAGCCCGGGCCGCAGCGACACAGGCAGCGTCCCAAGGGGTGCGCCGCCCGGCATAGATCGGCGTGCCGCACTCGCTGGGATAGTCGACCGTGTCGATGATATCCTTCACCCCAAAAGGAATGCCATGCAGCGGGCCGCGGGTCGCGGCGCGGTCGATGGCGCGCGCCGTGTCGATCGCTTGCTGGGGATCGAAGTGGACCCACGCGCCCACCTCCTGCTCGCGCATCGCGATGCGTTCGCTGCAGGCGCGGACGATCGCTTCCGCACTCGCCTTTCCTTGCGCGACGAGCGAAGAGAGCTCGGTCGCGGAAAGCTGATTGAGGGGTGTCTTCATGGGTGTTACTGTAACCGCGACACGGTTCGCGTTGCAAACGTCGACCGGCTCGGGCAAGCTGCCTCACTCCCTCTCCATGGCGACCGCTTTGCCTCTATTCATCCACGCCGGTGTTCACGTGAGTGGCGACGCCGCGCAATTGGAATCGTTCCGGGAACTTTTCGATCGGGCGCTCATGAGCGAGTATCCGGACGTCATTTGTACCGAGCAGCATCCGGAGGCGGCGTTGCGCTACGATCTGAAGACCGAGCGGGGCATTCCTTTTCCGGCCCTCGTCGCTGCCTCCGAAGCGAACCCTGACCTGCGGGTCACTATCGACTGGGTAAACGCCGATACCGACAGCCGCGGAACGACCACGATTGCAGGGGGACGCATCGTCGATCAGTCCACGCAGCCGCTGGGCGAGCTTAGCGCGTTGCCCTTGTTCATGGCAGTTCACGAAGACGGCTCGCTGCGCATCGCCCTGCTCCTGCTTGCCCTGCGCTCCGACGGACGTATCGGCTACGCGATTACGGCCGAGCGCGACGCGCTTTTTTATTACCGCTTAGAACGCGCGAGCGACATCGCCGTGCTTTACCTCGCCGAAGGCGATGAAGCGCAATGGGAAGCGCGCTGGGAAATCGACCTGTTGCACGGTGATGCGCTTCACTTGGAAGAGCCGCCGCTGCTGATCGACCCCGACCAATACCTCGAGTGGCGCAGCCGTGCGGAAGCGTTCGTCCGGGAGTGGTTATGGCTCGATGCGGACGCGGCGGAAGCAACAGCTGTTGAGCGGCAACGTTTCCTGCAAATGAGTGTGCCGGTGCGTCCAGCGAACTTGCGCTATCAGAAGCTCAAGTCGTTACGTGAGCGCAGGGACGCCCCGGAGATCAGCACCCTCGCGCAGGAGGATCGGCACCTGGCGAACCTGATCCTCGAATGTCTCACTGCGTAGCGCGCCTTCCCGCTGTCCTCGCCTGAGGATGAAGAAAAGTACGTCTTCGAAAGGGAGCGCCCGGTGGGCCACGGCCACGGCAACAGCGGTGTCTGCGCCGAGTGCGAATTACGCGGTCAGTCGCATCAATGCCTCGCGATATTTTTCTGCCGTTTTCTCCGCGATCTCTGCGGGTATTTCGGGCGCCGGCGGTTTCTTATTCCAACCGGTGCCTTCGAGCCAATTGCGAATGAATTGCTTGTCGAAGCTGGGCGGACTCTCCCCCTCGCGATAGCGGTCGAGCGGCCAGAAGCGCGACGAGTCCGGGGTCAGCGCCTCGTCGATCCAGTACAGCTTGCCGCCGCTATCGAGGCCGAACTCGAATTTAGTGTCGGCGATGATGATACCCCGGCTCAGGGCATATCGGGCCGCTTCCTTGTAGAGCTGCAGCGTGGTGTCGCGCACCTGCGCGGCGAGCGCCGTGCCGAGCAGCGCCTGCACTTGCGCGAAGCCGATATTCTCGTCATGCGTGCCCATCGGGGCCTTGGTGGATGGCGTGAAGAGCGGTTCGGGCAAGCGGCTGGCGCGCTTCAGGCCGGCGGGCAGCTTGATGCCGCAAATCGTCCCGGTCGCCTGATAGTCTTTCCAGCCTGAGCCCTCGATATAGCCGCGCGCTACCGCCTCCACGGGCAGCGGTTTGTAACGTTTGACCACGATGGCCCGGCCTGCCACCTGAGCGCGCTCTTCGACCCTCACCACGGATTCTGGCGTGATCGCAGTCAGCTGATTGGGAATGAGGTGGCCCAGCTTGCCAAACCAGAAAGCCGAGAGTTGCGTGAGCACGCGCCCTTTATCCGCGATCGGCGTGGGTAGGATCACGTCGAAAGCGGAGAGGCGATCGGTCGTGACAATCAGCAAATGCTCGGCGTCAACCTCATAGAGATCGCGCACTTTGCCCCGGTTGAGCAGGCGTAGGCTCGGGATGGAGGATTCAAACAAGGTGCCGGACATCGTTTAGTGATATCGCTGGGATGTCGTCGCGAGAAGCAACGGCGAGGAGTTTAGCCGAATGGCGGCGAGTGCCGGACGCTCACCTGCGCGTACCATGACTTCAGGATATCGCCGCCGCACAACCGGAACAAAGCCGGACCTCCTCAGCAAGACCGGTCCGGACCCTCGCCGCCCGCTGTGAACTAGGCCGCGCGTTTCTCCACTTCGGGCGACCACTTGCCTTGGCTCGCCAGGCTGTTCATCTTGGCACGGTGGTACAACGCCGCTTGAGCAGCATTCCAGTTAGCCTGCTGGCCGCTCCACGCCTTGAGTGCGGCCGCCTGCAGCGCGCGGCTGTAGGAGTAAGTGAGCGGCCAGGGGGCACCGCCGATGCGATTCATGGCGTCGAGGTGGGCTGTGGCTTCCTCGTCGGTTTGTCCGCCGGAAAGGAACACCACGCCGGGCAGGGCGGCGGGGACCGCGCGCTTCAGGCATTCGAGCGTCGATTCGGCGACTTGCTGCGTGCCGGCGCGGCTTGCCGCCTTGTTGCCGGAAAGCACCATGCTCGCCTTGAGGATGACGTGCTCGAGAGACACCCGCTGCTCGGCAAGCGCGTTGAACAACGTGCGCAAGGTCGCTTCGCTCACCTCTCGGCAGCGTTCGATGCTGTGGTCGCCGTCAAGCAGCACTTCGGGCTCGACGATCGGGACGATGCTTGCTTCTTGACATAGGGCAGAATAACGGGCCAGTGCATGAGCGTTAGCGGCGATGCACCCAGCGGTGGGAATGCCACGGCCGATGTTGATTACCGCGCGCCACTTGGCGAAGCGGGCACCGAACTGGAAGTACTCGGCGAGTCGTTCCCGGAGGCCATCCAAGCCCTCGGTGACCTGTTCCCCCGACGAGAGCGCAAGTGGCTTGGCGCCGGCGTCGACCTTGATGCCGGGAATGATGCCCTGCTTGTTCATGTACTCCGGGAACGGTGTGCCGTCCTTGGTCTTCTGGCGCAGCGTTTCGTCGTACAGGATGACGCCGCTGATGAATTCCGCAGCGCCTGGCGTAGTGAACAGCAATTCACGGTAAGCGCGTCGGGTTTCCTCGGTGCACTCCACATTGACCGACTTGAAACGCTTTTCACAGGTGCCTGCCGATTCGTCCGCGGCAAGCAGGCCTTTTCCCTTGGCCACCAGCGCGCGGGCGGTTTTTTCCATGAGTGCTTTGTCCATGTCTTTCTCCAAACGGGTTAAAAGATTGCTTTTCAATCTGAGGCGGTATACCGGCCCAGGTCAACCGGAACGATAGGCTGCCGGATCGTGCTTCTCCATAAATCTTTCCGGCGCATTGAGTCGCGCAAAGCCAAAACGCTCGTACAGTCCGTGCGCATCGGCGGTGCCCAGAATCCAGCGCCGCAAACCCTGCAAGCAGGGGTGCGATACGACGCATTCGATCAGCCACTTGCCCAGACCTTGGCCGCGATATTCAGGCACGATGAATACATCACCCAGATAGGCGATGGTCGCGAGGTCGGAAATAATCCGCGCGAAGCCGATCTGCCGCGTTCCGTGGAGCAAAGCGAAGTTCAGGCTATTGCGCACCGATCGTTCGCACACGGCGCGCGGAATGCCGCGCGCCCAGTAGGACTCTTCCGACAGATAGCGATGGATCACTTCAAGATCGAGTCGCGCTGGATCGGTGGTGATCGTGTAGCCGTCCTTGCACCACTCGGGCCAGCGCTGCGCTAGCCCTTCCAATGCTCGCCCACCTTCACGATTTTCATCGTGTTGGTGCCGCCTGCCTTACCGAGCGGCTCACCGATCGTGAGAATAATATAGTCGCCCTGGCGCACGGCGCCGCGCTGCAGCAGTTCGTTCTCCGCGTCGTTCAGCACAGCGTCGGGATCTTCCATGCGTTCCGCAAAGGGCACCGGATAGACGCCGCGATAGAGCGTGACTTTGCGCTGTGTCTCATCGAGCGGAGTCATCGCGTAGATCGGCACGCTGGTGCTCATCCGCGACATCAGCAAGGGCGTCATGCCTGATTGCGTCAGCGCCGCCACGGCACGGATGGGCAGTCGACGCGACGTGTAGATGACTGCCTGGGCGATCGATTCTTCCACTGCCTTTTCGCTTGCTGCCTTGGGCGTGCGGTCTTGTTCGGCGGTATCTTCCTTCTCCGCTTCAACGCACACCCGCGCCATTGCGGCGACGGCCTCGACCGGATAGCTGCCGGCGGCGGTTTCCGCCGAAAGCATGACCGCGTCCGTGCCGTCGAGCACGGCATTGGCGACATCGGAGACCTCGGCGCGGGTCGGGACCGGGGAAGAGATCATCGACTCCATCATCTGCGTGGCGGTGATCACCAGCTTGTTCTTGGCACGGGCGAGGCGAATCATTCGCTTTTGCAACGCCGGCACGACGGCGTCCCCCACTTCGACCGCGAGGTCGCCGCGCGCCACCATGATGCCGTCCGATGCCTCGAGTATTTCTTCCAGGGCGGGCACCGCTTCCGCGCGCTCGATCTTGGCAATGAGCAGGCTCTTTCCGCCGGCATTGCGCATCAGCGCACCGGCGAGCGCCATATCCACACCCGAGCGAGGAAAGGACACCGCCAGGAAGTCCGCGTGCAATTCGACGCTGATCTTGAGGTCTTCGATGTCCTTGTCAGTGAGCGCGGGTGCGGTGAGGCCCCCGCCCTTGCGGTTGATCCCCTTGTTGTTGGACAGCACGCCACCTTGACGCACCGTCGTAAACACTTCGGTTCCCTGCACCCGATCGACCACGAGTTCGATACGGCCGTCATCCAGTAACAGCACATCGCCCGGGCCGACGTCGTTGGGCAATTCCTTATAGTCCAAACCGACGCGCCCCTGATTGCCCACCACGCAGTTGGCGTCCAGGGTGAACTTGTCTCCCTCGGCTAGGGTTATCTTGCCTTCGGCGAACCTGCCGACGCGGATTTTTGGTCCCTGCAGATCCACCAGGACGCCCACCGTGCGCCCGTTTTCCCGAGCGATGCTGCGCACCAGTTCGGCCCGGGCGATGTGTTCCTCCGCCTTGCCGTGCGAAAAGTTCATGCGTACCACGTCGACCCCGGCGGCGATCATTCTCTCGAGCACCCGCCGCTCGTTTGATGCCGGACCCAGCGTCGCAACGATTTTGGTTCTGCGCTGCATGGCGGGGCTGATGGTGATGCTCGCACTGGTGCTCGCTTGCGCGGTCGTATTCACGGTTATTTCAGTTCCTCTTCGATCGATATACGGTCATCGGCTCGTGCGTTCAGGGAAGTTACCCAGCGGCTCGCTGCTCCAATATGGCGACTGCCGGCAGCACGCGGCCTTCGAGGAATTCCAGGAAGGCTCCGCCGCCGGTCGAGATATAGGAAATCTTGTCCGTCACCCCGTATTTGGCGATCGCGGCGAGCGTATCGCCGCCGCCGGCGATCGAGAAAGCTCTTGATTTGGCGATCGCCTCCGCGATTGTCCGGGTAGCGCTGCCGAACTGGTCGTATTCGAACACGCCGACGGGACCGTTCCATACGATGGTGCCCGCCTTCGCGAGCATCGCGGCCAACGTTGCCGCAGTCTGCGGGCCGAGATCGAAAATCATGTCGTCATTCGCGACCTCGTCAACGCTCTTCACCGTCGCTTTCGCAGACGGGGAGAACTCCGTACCCACCACCACGTCCACGGGGATGGGAACGGAGGCGCGACGGGCATCCATCATGGTGATGATGGCCTTGGCTTCGCCGGCCAGATCCGGCTCGGCGAGCGATTTGCCGATGCTCTTCCCGGCCGCCAGGATGAAGGTGTTGGCAATGCCGCCGCCGACGATGAGTTGATCGACCTTTTCCGCCAGCGATTTCAATATGCTGAGTTTGGTGGAAACCTTGGACCCAGCCACGATCGCGAGCAGCGGGCGCGCCGGCTCTTTGAGAGCGCGCCCCAGCGCGTCCAGTTCGGCCGCGAGCAGCGGGCCCGCGCAGGCGATGGGCGCGTACTTGGCGATGCCGTGCGTGGTGACCTCCGCTCGATGTGCGGTGCCGAAGGCGTCGTTCACATAGACGTCGCACAGTCTGGCGACCTTTTGCGCCAGCTCGTCGCTGTTTTTTTTCTCTCCTTTATTGAACCGGCAGTTCTCCAGCAGGACGACCTGGCCCGGTTTGACATCCACGCCATTCACCCAGTCGCGCTTCAATTCAACCGGTTTGCCGAGCAGCGCTGCCAAGCGTTGGGCGACGGGAGCGAGCGAGTTCTCCTCCGAAAAAACACCTTCCTCGGGACGACCCAAATGAGACGTGACCATGACCGCCGCCCCGGCTTTCAGCGCCTGCTCAATGCCGGGAATCGAAGCGCGGATGCGCGTGTCATCGCCGATCTGACCGTCGTGAATCGGCACATTGAGATCGGCGCGGATGAACACCCGCTTGCCAGCGAGGTTCACGTCAGACATTTTGAGAATGGGCATAGGATCTGTCGGGGCCGGAACTGCCCCGTCCGTGGGCTCTTGTTTGGGCTGCTGACGCGGGTGAGGTGCTCCTCACCCGCCCCGGTTACTTCGCGTTGACGAAGGCGATCGTGGTATCGAGCATCCGATTGCTGAATCCCCACTCATTGTCGTACCACGCCGAGACCTTCACCAGCGTGCCTTCGGCGACTTTGGTAAGCGTTGCGTCAAAGGTCGAGGAGGCTGCATCGTGGTTGAAGTCAACCGACACGAGCGGCGCGGTGTTGTAGTTGAGGATGCCCTTGAGGGAACCTTCCGAGGCCTCTTTCAGGACGGCGTTGACTTCGTTGACCGTGGTCGCGCGTTTGGCAATGAAGCTCAAGTCAACCAGAGACACATTGATGGTCGGTACGCGGATCGCATAGCCGTCCAGCTTGCCGGCGAGTTCCGGGATGACCAGGCCGATCGCGGCCGCCGCGCCGGTTTTGGTCGGGATCATGCTCATCGTCGCCGAACGGGCGCGGCGCAGATCCTCATGATAGACATCGGTCAGCACCTGGTCGTTGGTGTAGGAATGCACGGTCGTCATCAAGCCGCTCACCAGCCCGATCTTGTCATGCAGCGGCTTCACCAACGGCGCGAGGCAGTTGGTCGTGCAGGACGCGTTGGAAACGACCGTATGCGCGGCCTTTAGCGCGTCGTGATTGACGCCATAGACGATGGTCGCATCAACGTCCTTGCCGCCCGGAGCGGAGAGGAGGACCTTCTTGGCCCCGCCTTTCAGGTGGGCAGAGGCCTTTTCCTTGCTGTTGAAGAGGCCGGTGCATTCGAGCACCACATCGACTTTCAGCTCGGCCCAGGGCAATTCCGCGGGATTACGCACGGCCAGCACCTTGATCCGATCGCCATTCACGACCATCAAGTCCCCTTGCACGGCCACCGTGCCGGGAAACTTGCCATGCACGGTGTCGTAGCGGGTCAGGTGCGCGTTGGTCTCCGCGCTGCCCAGGTCATTCAGCGCAACGATCTGGATTTCGTTGTTGCGCTTGGATTCATACAAAGCACGCAGTACGTTGCGGCCGATGCGGCCATAGCCATTGATGGCAACACGAATAGGCATTGGGCACTCCTGAATAGAATAAACAGAAAGGGGGGGATCGCTATTTTACCGCTAAGGAAGGGCGCGAAGTAAAACGCGATTATCGTACCATCGGGCCGTCACTCGGCTAGAGCAGGCCTCGAACCGCGCCGACCACGTGATCCACGGTGAAACCGAAATACTGAAGCAGTACGCCCCCGGGAGCCGATTCGCCGAATCGATCGATGCCGATCACCGCGCCTTCGAGGCCCACGTATTTGCGCCAGAAATCGGGAACACCTGCCTCCACCGCGACCCTCGGCACACCGTGCGGCAATACCGCGTTGCGGTAGCCGGGATCTTGCCGATCGAACACGTCCGTTGAAGGCATCGACACAACGCGCACGTCGACATTTTGCTCGGCGAGAACTTTTTGCGCGCCCATCGCGAGTGCCACTTCGGAGCCGGTGGCGATAATAATCGCCTGCGCCTTGCCCTTGGCCTCCGACAGCACATAGCCGCCGCAGCGAATCGCCGCCATCCGCTGTGCATCACGCTCCTGGAACGCGACGTTCTGCCGGGTGAAGACGAGGCAGCTCGGACCGTCCTTGCGCTCAACGGCGGCAACCCACGCGAGCGCCGACTCGACCGTATCGCAAGGTCTCCACACATCGAGGTTCGGAATGTAGCGCAGGCTCGCCAAATGCTCGATAGGCTGGTGCGTGGGGCCGTCCTCCCCCAAACCGATGGAGTCGTGGGTGTAGACGAAGAGGCTGCGAATTTTGGACAACGCGGCGAGGCGCAGCGCATTGCGCGCATAGTCGGAAAAAGTGAGGAAGGTCGCGCCGAAAGGGATGAGCCCGCCATGCAGCGTCAAGCCGTTGATGATCGCCGACATGCCGAACTCGCGCACGCCGTAATAGAGGTAGTTGCCGCCGGTCGCCTTGCCGACTGGCTTGGCGTCTGGCCATAAGGTCAGGTTGGAGCTCGCCAGATCGGCTGAACCACCGATCAGTTCCGGCAGTATGGCCGCGAGCGCTTCGATCGCGTTCTGCGAGGCCTTGCGCGTGGCAATGGTTTCCTTTTTGTTGTTGATCTGCTCCACCATTGCGCTCACCCGCGCTGACCAATCGGCGGGCAGTTCGCGAGCGATGCGGCGCGTGAATTCGGCCGCGAGCTGCGGCTCGGCCGTGGCGTAGGCGGCGAACTGCTCGTTCCAGGTCGCTTCCAGTTGCGCGCCCTTGGCTCGGGCGTCCCAGGCGGCATAGATCTCAGCCGGTATCTCAAACGGCGGCCAGTTCCAGCCGAGTGCCTTGCGTGCCCCGGCCACTTCGGCCTCGCCCAACGCCTCGCCGTGCGCCTTCGCGGTCCCCGCGCGGGTCGGCGCCCCTTTGCCGATGATGGTCTTGCAGCAGATGAGGCTGGGCCGATCCGTCACGGCGAGCGCGGCCGAGAGCGCCGCTTCCACCGCTTCCGGGTTGTGACCGTCGACCCCTGGCAGCACGTGCCAGCCGTACGCTTCGAAGCGCTTCGGCGTGTCGTCGGTGAACCAGCCTGCGACGCGGCCGTCGATCGAGATGCCGTTGTCATCATAGAAAGCGGTCAACTTGCCGAGACCCAAAGTGCCCGCGAGGGAGCAGGCCTCATGGGAGATGCCTTCCATCATGCAGCCATCGCCGAGGAATACGTAGGTATGGTGATCGACGATCGCGAAGCCGGGGCGGTTGAATTCGGCGGCGAGCGCCCTTTCCGCGATGGCCATACCCACCGCGTTGGCCATTCCTTGGCCGAGCGGGCCGGTGGTCGTCTCCACGCCGGGCGTCAGGCCGTATTCGGGATGGCCAGGGGTCTTGGAATGAAGCTGGCGGAACTGCTTGATTTCCTCCATCGGCAGATCATAGCCGGTGAGATGCAAGAGAGCGTACAGCAGCATGCAGCCGTGCCCGTTGGAGATGACGAAGCGGTCCCGATTCGCCCAGTGCGGATTGGCTGGATTGTGGCGCAGATGATGCCGCCACAGCACCTCGGCGATTTCGGCCATGCCCATGGGCATGCCAGGATGGCCGGAATTGGCTTTCTGCACGGCGTCCATCGCGAGTGCGCGGATGGCGTTGGGGATATCGGCGTAGTTCATGGCGTCGGCTCCGTCGGCTGCAGCAAAAAAGCGCAATTATCCGTCAAATCTCAGGGCATTGGGAGGAGATTGGCCTCCGCCTTACGCGCGCCGCTTGGCCTCTACCAGCTTAAGGATCATCGGCGTGAAGATAAGTTGCATGGCGACTTCCATCTTTCCCCCGGGCACCACGATGGAATTCGGGCGCGACATGAAGGAGTCATGCAGCATCGACAGCAGGTAGGGAAAATCGATTCCCTTGGGATCGCGAAAGCGGATCACCACGAAACTCTCGTCCAGGCTCGGAATGAATCGGGCGATGAACGGGTTCGATGTGTCGACGGTGGGGACGCGCTGGAAATTGATGTGGGTGCGGGAGAACTGCGGTGTAATGTAGTGCACGTAGTCGGGCATGCGGCGCAGGATGGTGTCGACGACCGCCTCCGTGGAGTAGCCGCGCTTCGAGTTGTCGCGATGGATTTTTTGAATCCACTCGAGGTTGATGATCGGCGTTACCCCGACCAGCAGATCGACGTGCCGAGCGACGTCCACACGCTGCGTCACGACGCCGCCATGCAAGCCTTCATAGAACAGCAGGTCGCTTTCCTCGGGCAGCGGCTGCCAGGCGGTGAACGTGCCGGGCGGTTGGCCAAAGCGTGCGCCTTCCTCGGCGTCATGCAGGTAATGGCGCACTTGGCCGGCCCCGGCCTCACCGTAACCCGCGAACAACGCCTCCAGCTCTTCGAACAGATTGGCTTCCGGGCCGAAATGGCTGAAATGGTGGTTCCCCTCTCGGGTGGCCTCATCCATCGCCTGCTTCATGTCGCTGCGGTTGTAGCGGTGGAAGCTGTCGCCCTCCACGACGACGGCATTGATCCCCTCGCGCCGGAAGATATGCTGAAAAGTCTTCGTAACCGAGGTAGTGCCGGCGCCGGACGAGCCGGTGATGGCGATGACTGGATGGGCGGCAGACATTGACTTTCCTGGCAGATTGACTGTTGATCCGCTTCACAGCTGGCGGAACAGGGTTCGCGTATTGAATAGTGGCGAGCTGAACGCCTCTTCACTTTCCTCATGATGGTACCGCACTAGTCGCTCGACTTCGTTGCGCGAGCCGAGAATGACCGGCACGCGCTGATGCAATTCGCGCGGCACGACTTCCATGAGCCGCTCCCGCCCCGTGCTGCAGGCGCCGCCGGCTTGCTCGACCACGAAGGACATGGGGTTGGCTTCGTAGAGCAGGCGCAGCCGGCCGCCCCGGGCCTGATTGCGGGTATCGCGCGGATACATGAACACCCCGCCACGCATCAGGATGCGATGCACTTCTGCCACCATGGAGGCGATCCAGCGCATGTTGAAGTTGGCGCCGCGCGGGCCTTCCGTCCCCGCGAGGCACTCGTTCACGTAGCGGCGCACGGCGGGCTCCCAGAATCGCGCGTTGGAGTGATTGATAGCGAACTCCTGGCTATCGGCGGGGATGGTGAGATTGGGGTGAGTCAGGATGAACTCCCCGACTTGCCGATCCAGGGTGAAACCGTTGACACCCTGCCCGGTCGTCAGCACCAGCATGGTGGACGGGCCGTAGATCGCGTAGCCGGCGCACACTTGTTGGGTACCCGGCTGCAGGAAAGCCGCCTCACCGGGTTGTCTGATCGATTCCGGGGAGCGCAGGATGGAAAAGATGCTGCCTACGGCAACGTTCAGCGCGATGTTCGAGGAGCCATCGAGCGGGTCGAACACCAGCAGATATTTGCCGCGCGGATAACGGCCGGGGATGGCGTAGACGCCTTCCATTTCTTCGGAAGCCATTGCCGCGAGGTGGCCACCCCACTCGTTACCGCGAACCATGATGTCGTTCGCGATGATATCGAGTTTTTTCTGCGCTTCGCCCTGGCCATTGGTCGAGCCGGCATCCCCCAGCAGATCGGTGAGTGCGCCATTGGCCACGCTGCTGGCAATCTCTTTGCAGGCGCTCACGATGTCACCAAGCAGTCCGCTGAAGTCTCCGCTCGCGCCCGGACAGCGGCGCTCTTCTTCCATGATGAACTGGCTCAAGCGCGTGCCGTTGTGCACTTTTTCCCCCTCTCGGGTCAGTTTATGCGGCTAGCCGATAAGCGCAGCACCGCAGGTAATCGTGGCGTCCGCACACTAGAATGCCTGTTGACGCAGCAAGGGAGGAGCATTCAACCTACGGTTCCCGCTGATCAGCTGCGCGCGCATGGCCGCGATGGTCTTGCGGTAATCCTGGGTGCTGTAAATCGCCGAACCCGCGACGAACGTGTCGGCCCCGGCGCGCGCGATCTCGGCGATGTTGTCGATCTTCACTCCGCCATCGATCTCCAGCCAGATGTCGCGCCCAGTGGCGCGGATGCGTTCGCGTGCAGCGCTCAATTTGACGAGCGCTTCCGGGATGAAGTGCTGTCCGCCGAAGCCTGGATTGACCGACATGATGAGCACCAGGTCCAGCTTGTCCATCACGTGGTCTAGATAATTGAGCGGCGTTGCGGGATTGAACGCCAATCCCGCTTTGCAGCCGAGTTCCTTGATGAGGCCAATCGTTCGGTCGATGTGCTCGGTCGCTTCCGGATGAAAGCTGATCAGGTTGGCCCCCGCTTTGACGAACTCGGGGATGATGCGATCCACGGGCTTCACCATCAGGTGCACATCGATCAACGCCCGGGTGAGGGGACGGATCGCGGCGCACACCAATGGGCCGATGGTCAGGTTGGGAACGTAATGGTTGTCCATGACGTCGAAGTGGATCAAATCCGCCCCGGCGCTGACAACGTCTGTCACCTCGGCGCCGAGCTTCGCAAAGTTGGCGGAAAGAATGCTTGGCGCAATACGGTAGGCCATGGTGGTCTCTCAGCTTGGCGTTTGCCGCAGGAGGGTTTCGTCGAACACGCGGCTGGCGCGGATTTCCTCGGCCTCGAGCGTCACCAGGTCCTGCCTGGAGAGCTTGCGGCCGCGCTCGCCGAACAGTCGGTTGGCCTGGCGCAGACGCGCCCGGTCGAGGGCATTACGAATTGAACGAGCATTGGCGAAGTGCGGCAGGGTAATGCGCCGCGCAATGTAGTCTTGAAAGGCCGCCTCGGCTGCGGGGCTAAAGCGGTATTCGCTTTGCTGCAGGATCAGCTTGGCGATGGCGAGCAATTCCTCCGCCGAATAATCGGGAAATTCCAGATGGTGAGCGATGCGCGACGATAATCCCGGATTGGAGTGGAAGAACCGCTCCATGCGGTCTTGGTAGCCGGCGACGATCACGACCAGATCGTCGCGCTGGTTCTCCATCACCTGGAGCAGGATCTCGATGGCTTCCTGGCCATAATCGCGCTCGTTCTCCGGCCGGTACAGGTAATAGGCTTCGTCGATGAACAGCACGCCCCCCATGGCGCGCTTCAAGATTTCCTTGGTCTTCGGCGCGGTGTGGCCGATGTACTGGCCGACCAGATCGTCGCGCGTCACCGCCACCAGATGGCCTTTGCGCACGTAGCCCAAACGATGCAGGATTTGCGCCATGCGCATGGCGACCGTGGTCTTGCCCGTTCCGGGATTGCCGGTAAAGCTCATGTGCAGGCTCGGAGCGGCGGCGCTCAGGCCGAGCTGCTTGCGCGCCCGGTCGACCAACAAGAGCGCGGCGATTTCGCGGATGCGGTTCTTCACCGGCTTCAAGCCGACCAGTTCGCGATCGAGCTGGTCGAGCACTTCCTGGATACGCGATTCTTCGAATAGACTGGCCAGATCGACCGGGCCCTCGCCAGCGACGTTTGGCGGTGCGCTCGACTGCAGATCGTGTCCATCAGCCAATGGGGCTGTCGCCGTTGTCATGTCAGTCAGGCTTAGTACCGCTCGCCTTCGGCTCTCGTCGCGGCGTAACCGGTAATGGTGTAGCGGATATTCCTTCCCGCCCCTTCCTGCCGTACCAGGCCAAAACCTGGCTCATCGGTGGGTCGATTGACGATGAAAGACAACCGCATCGTCTCGAAACCGCGTGTCGAGTCGAAGGCATTGACTTTGATGTAGCGCCCCGGGTAAGCCTTGCGACAGGCGTTCACCTCATACAGAATCGCCGCCGCGTCGCGCAGGTCGAACATCGGCTGGCCCCACATCTCCCAATAGGTATTGCGCGGATGAGCATCGTCGGTGAACTCTATCGACAATGCCCAGCCCTGTTCGATCGCGTACTGGATCTGTGACTTGATTTCCTCGTCGGTAAAATCAGGAAGGAAAGAAAAAGTACCTTGGGTAATACGCATGAGAAACTCTCCATAACTTCGCTCACTTCAGCGTGAGGGTTGGGTGGCGACCGGCGGGGCGGCGGCGCCTTACGCGGGCGTCGGCGTCGCCGCATAGTCCACGGTATCGGTGCTCGTATAGTCGAAGGTCACGTCTTTCCAAGTTTGCAGCGCGGCTTTCAGCGGACTGCACCAGCGGGCGGCCTGCTCAAGGATTTCTGGTCCCTCGTTCCACAGATCGCGGCCTTCGTTACGCGCCTTGATCATGACTTCCAGCGCGACCCGGTTGGCCGTCGCGCCGGCCTGAATGCCCATCGGGTGGCCGATCGTGCCGCCACCGAACTGCAGCACGACGTCCTCGCCCAAGTAGTGGATGAGTTGATGCATCTGGCCGGCATGGATGCCGCCACTCGCAACCGGCATGACTTTGCGCAGGCCGGCCCAATCCTGATCGAAGAACAACCCGTGCTGCAGGTTGGCCGGGGTCCGGGCCTCGCGCAGCGTGTCATAGATGCCGGCGATCACATTCGGGTCGCCTTCCAGTTTGCCCACCACGGTTCCCGCATGGATATGATCGACCCCCGCCATGCGCATCCATTTGGAAATCACCCGAAAGGAAACGCCATGGTTCTTCTGCCGCGTGTAGGTGCCGTGCCCGGCACGATGCAAGTGCAGGATCATGTCATTCTTGCGCGCCCATTTGGCCATGCTCTGGATCGCCGTATAACCGATCACCAGGTCGATCATGACGATGCAGGAGCCCAGCTCCCGGGCAAACTCGGCGCGCTCGTACATGTCTTCCATGGTCGCGCCGGTGACGTTCAAGTAGTGCCCTTTCACCTCACCCGTGGCAGCGCAGGCGCGGTTGACGGCTTCCATGGCAAACAGGAAGCGGTCGCGCCAATGCATGAAGGGTTGGGAGTTGATGTTCTCATCGTCCTTCACGAAGTCGAGTCCGCCCTTGAGCGCCTCGTAGACGACGCGGCCGTAATTCTTGCCCGAGAGCCCCAGCTTCGGCTTGGTGGTCGCGCCGAGGAGCGGCCGCCCGAACTTGTCCAGGCGCTCGCGCTCGACCACGATCCCGGTGGGCGGACCCTGGAAGGTCTTGAGATACGCTACCGGTATGCGCATATCTTCCAGGCGTAAAGCCTTCAGGGGTTTGAAGCCGAATACGTTGCCGATGATCGAGGCGGTCAGGTTGGCAATCGAACCTTCCTCGAACAGCGCGAGATCGTAGGCAATGTAGGCGAAGTATTGACCCGGTGCATTCGGTACCGCGTCGACGCGGTACGCTTTGCCACGGTAGCTGTCGCAGGCGGTGAGGCGATCGGTCCACACCACGGTCCACGTTGCCGTTGAAGATTCCCCCGCCACGGCCGCCGCCGCTTCCTCGGGGTCGACGCCCTCCTGCGGCGTAATGCGAAACAAGGCAATGACGTCGGTGTCGAGCGGGACATAGTCGGGCACCCAATAGCCCATCTTGCGATAGGGGATGACGCCGGACTTGTAGCGCTCCGCGGCTTCGTGAATGGTGCTCTGCGCAACGTCGTTCATGAACTTGTCTCCCGCCGAATGTGTGGCCAGGTCCTGATAATACTCACTCGTACCATAAGAACAAGTCACGAATACTTATCGAGTTGATAAGTGTGCCTTATAATACTGTTCTGCCTCAGGGGGGAATCATGCTCAACGTGACGTTGCGTCAATTGCGAATTTTTGAAGCGGTCGCTCGCTGCTCGAGTTTCTCGCGAGCGGCCGAGGAGCTGCATTTAACTCAGCCCGCTGTCTCGATGCAGGTGAAGCAACTCGAACACATCATCGATATGCCGTTGTTCGAGCAGATTGGCAAGAAGATCCATCTGACCGACGCCGGACATGAGCTTGCGCTGCACGCGCGCACTATCGCGCGCCAGGTGAAACAGGCCGATGAGGCGCTGCAAGCCATGAAAGGGCTCACTCGCGGTCGCCTCAATATCGCCGCAGTGAGCGTGGCCAAATATTTTGTTCCGCAACTGCTCGCCAAATTTTGTGAGACGCATCCTGGCATTACCCTGAAGCTGGTCGTCAACAACCGGGAGGTCGTGCTGCAGCAAATCGCCGACAATGAGGTCGATTTGGCCATCATGGGGCGGCCGCCGCAGGAACTCGATTGCCTGGCCGAACCGTTCGCCCGCAATCCCCATGTGATGATTGCATCGCCGCATCATCCTCTGGTCGCGAAACGTCGCATTCAGCTCAAAAAACTGGTGCATGAAACCTTTCTCGTGCGCGAGTCGGGTTCCGGAACGCGCGGGGCCATGGAGCGCTTCTTTGCGAAGCACGGCACTTCGCTCAATGCCGCGATGGAAATGAACAGCAACGAGACCATCAAACAGGCGGTGCAAGCCGGCATGGGGGTGAGTTTCATGTCCCTGCACTCCATCGGTCTCGAGCTGGAAGCGAAGCGATTGGCGGTGCTCGATGTGGTCGGGCTGCCCGTGGTCGGAAACTGGTACTCCGTGCACCTGCGCGACAAACGATTGTCGCCCGTCGCGCAGGCGTTCCGCACCTTTCTCGCGAGCGACGGCGCCCGTCTGCTGGGCGCCACACCGGGCTGACGGGCAGGAGCGAGCCCCTGTCCGGGGTGTTCGTTCGTTTCCCGCATCAGCGGCAAAATGGACACGCGATTCGCCGGGATGAATTCACGTGGCAAAGTCGGCAGTCGCGCCCGCGGTGCGCGCTCGCCCGCACGCAATAGGTCCCGACGGGCTCCGATGAAGATCTTCCGCCTCGACGGCGGCTATGACACCTCCAGCTCGCGCCGCCCAGCCGCGGTGTCGAAGGTGTAGGCGCGAAGCGCCTGACAGACCTGGATGGTGTAGTCGGAAAAAAACTCCGCGCGGCCTTGCCGTTGGGCCTCCTGGTGTTCCGGATGATCGCGCCAATCGGCGAGCGTCTCGGTCGATTCGAATTCCACCAGGGTTACGTTTTCGCCATCCTCCGAGGCGAAGTCCTTATAGGAAATAAACCCGGGCATGGACGCCGCCAGCCGGTACATGCGCTCACCGAGCGCGCCGAGTCTTGTTGCGTCGCACCCGGGACGCAAGCGGCTGCGGAAGACGATAACGATCACGGTAGCCCCTTTTTTCGCGAAATCCTGGCTTGCCTTGGTTATAGCTTGTCCCGCGGCACCGGCGCACCGTTGCCTGGCCAAGGGAGCCGGTCAAAAGAAAGGCGCCGCAAAGCGCCTTTCACGGCATGGTGGCGTTTATTTGTTGGGCTGCGGCGTCACGCGCAGGTAAGGTTTGAGGGCCTTGTAACCCTTCGGGAATTTCTGCTTGATGAGTTCCGGATCCTGCAATGCCGGGACGATGATGACATCCTCGCCATCCTTCCAATTAACCGGCGTCGCAACACTGAAGGCGTCGGTTAATTGCAGCGAATCGATGACGCGCAGGATCTCGTCGAAGTTCCGTCCGGTACTCGCAGGATAAGTGATGGTGGTGCGGATTTTCTTATTCGGGTCGATGATAAAAACCGAGCGCACCGTGAGCGTGTCGTTGGCGTTCGGGTGGATCATGTCGTACAGATTGGACACCTTGCGATCCGGGTCGCCGAGGATGGGAAAATTCACCCTCACGCCCTGCGTCTCCTCGATATCGCCGGACCAGCGCTTGTGCGAATCGACGTCGTCTACGCTGACCGCCAGCACTTTCACGTTGCGTTTGGCGAAATCGGACTTGAGCTTGGCGGTGTAGCCCAACTCGGTGGTGCACACCGGGGTAAAGTCTTTGGGGTGAGAAAACAGCACACCCCAACTCGTGTCCAGCCACTGGTGAAAATGGATCGGGCCTTCCGTGGAATCCTGAGTAAAATCCGGGGCAATGTCGCCGAGTCGTAGAGTCATGGGAGCCTCCTCTGCTGTGGAAATCGCTTTTGTCCGCGGCCGCGGGTCGAGCTGGATGGACTTCAAATATAGCAGCCGGGCGGATACGGGGAAAAGAACTTTTAATGCGCCCCTGATAACCAGGACTTCTATGTCGCCCGCTATTGGTTTGCACGCACCCACAACTTCCATTCCTGGAACAGCTTGTTGTCCAACGCGGCAATGACCGAGCGGTTCCAGGGATCGTCAGTCCAGAAGTCATCGTTGAATAGCGTGCACATGAAACCCCCGGCTTCCTGTAGGACCAGGGAGCCGGCGGCGTAGTCCCAGATTTTCTGTCCCCCGTGCAGATAGACGTCAAAACGGCCCGCTGCCACATAGCACCAATCCAAGGCACTGGCGCCGAAGTTGCGATGCGAGGAATAGGGCGGATTGCGGCCGATCGCCTCACCCAGCAGCAGCGACAAGCGCTTCAGGTCGACCGCACCGACCGCGCGGCGCAGCGATTCGGGCACGGTTTCCTTGATCGGCAGGGACACCCCATTGAGGTACGCGCCGCGCGCCGCCTCGGCATAGAACGCTTCATCGGCGACCGGGTCGTAGACCACGCCGAGCAACGGCCGGCGGTTTTGCATGAACGCGACCGAAACGCCAAAATAGGGAATGCCGTTGACGAAATTCGACGTGCCATCGATCGGGTCGACACACCACAATCCGTCGATCGCCCGGTGCCACACCGCTTCCTGCTCTTGCGAATGCATTTCTTCGCCCAGCACCGGGCAATCGGCGATCACCTTCAGTTCACGGGTGAGAAAGGTTTGTGCGGCGATGTCCGCCTGGGTGCATAGGCTGCCATCGCTTTTGCGCTCGTGCGCTACCTTGAGATAGCGCGGCATCACCTCGAGCCGTGCTACCCGCTTGACGACTTCCAGCGTCGCCGCGGCCATGGGGCTCATCTCAATCGCCCCCCGTGCTGCATGGGGGCGAGCGCACGGCTGCTTGCCCGTCAACCCGGCAGCTCATGCGTGCCGCCATTTGATCGAACAGCCGATCGATGCCGTTTGCTGCGCCGGTCCGTCGCCAGTTTGCGCGATTTGCAACATCGCATCGAACAGCTCTCGCTTTGCCGCTGGCGCAGGCGCCCTACCCGACGCATAGAGGCGTCCGCGGTAGCGCAGTTTCAAGTCGCGATTGAAACCAAAGAAGTCCGGCGTGCAGAGCGCGCCGTAGGCGCGCGCCACTTGCTGGCTCTCGTCGTAGACGTAGGCAAACGGAAAAGCGCATTGCTGCGCGACGCGCTGCATATTTTCCAACCCGTCTTCGGGATAAGCGGCCACGTCGTTGGACATGATGGCGACCGAACCGATGCCGTGCGCAAGGAGCTCGCGCGTGTCGCGCACGAGGCGCTCCCGAATGGCTTTAACGTAAGGACAATGGTTGCAAATGAACATGACCAGCAAGCCATTCACGCCGCTCACGTCCGCACGCGAATAGCGTTTGCCGTCGCTGCCGGGCAAGTCGAAGTCAGGGGCGAAAAAATCGCCGTCGAGGGAGGGCGGCTTCAGGGAGGGCATAGTGCTGCGGCGCATCAGGCGCTGTTTGCGTATCATAGCACGCTACCCCAATGACGCTGGGCCCATGGCCGATCCACGCTTCTACTGTCCATTTGCGCTCACCGATGCGGTGCAGGTGAACTTGAGTCCGACGGCAGCGCACCACGCCGCCAAGGTGCTGCGACTGCGCCGCGGTGACCGGGTCGTATTGTTCGACGGCACCGGGGGTGAATACGAGGCGAGCATCCACTGGGTCGAGCGCAACGAGGTCGTGGTCGATGTGGGCAGGCACCTCACGGTGGAGCGTGAAGCGCCGCTGTCGCTCTGTCTCGCCCAAGGTCTCGCCACCGGGGACAAGATGGACGATACACTCCAGAAGGCGGTGCAAATGGGTGCGGCGCGTTTTCAACCGCTCGCCACGCGCAAGAGCGTCGTGCGCTTGACCGAGGAGCGCGGTGCCCGGCGCCAGCAGCACTGGGAGAGCGTCGCAATCCATGCCTGCGAGCAGTGCGGACGCAACCGCCTGCCGGAAGTGTCACCGGTAGAGGACTGTGAAACGTGGCTTGCGGCAGTGCAGGCGAGCCCGGTGCTTAAACTCGTGCTCGACCCATTCGCCGATCGGCGCTTGACCGATCTTGCCCGGCCGCTGGGCGAGGTGATTGTATTGGTTGGCCCGGAGGGCGGATTGACCGAGGAGGAAACGCGCGCGGCCCGGGCCGCGGGCTTTCAAGCGATCCGTCTCGGTCCGCGCGTGCTGCGCACTGAAGTCGCCGGCCTCGCCCTGCTGGCGGCAATAAATGCACTGTGGGGGGACTTTTAGTGCAAATCAAATCCGTCATGTGGTTTAATCCGCCCCATGAAGAAAAGCGCCCAGCAACAGTTCGTTTCGCTGATCCGCGAATCCGCGCCCTTCATCTATGCTCATCGCGACCGCACCTTCGTCATCGCCTTCGGGGGCGAGGTGGTGTCGGACGGAAAATTTGTCGAACTCACCCATGACCTGAACCTGCTGGTGAGCCTGGGCTGCCGCCTGGTGTTGATCCATGGGGCGCGCCCGCAAATCGAGGCGAGGCTTTCCGAACGCGGCCTCGAAACGCACTACATCGAGAATCGGCGCGTCACGGATCCCGCGGCCCTCGAGTGCTGCAAGGAGGCGTGCGGGACGCTGCGCGTCGACATCGAGGCGCTCTTGTCCTTAGGCATCTCCAACTCGCCCATGGCCGGGTCGGATATCCGTGTGGCGAGCGGAAACTTCATTACGGCAAAGCCGTTGGGCGTGATCGACGGCATCGATTTTCAGCATACCGGTGAAGTTCGCAAGGTCGACGTGGAAGGAATCCGGCGCCGCCTTGATCTGGAAGAAACGGTCCTTATCTCACCGCTCGGCTATTCGCCGACCGGCGAAATCTTCAACCTCACCATGGAAAATGTGGCGACCGCGGTTGCCACGGCGCTCAAAGCGGACAAACTGATTTTCCTGATGGAAACGGCCGGTGTCGTGAGCGACCAGGGCCGGCTGCTGAGTGAGCTGACGGCCCCCCAGGCTGAGCAAATCCTTGCCTCGAATACCCCGGAGCCGGAGGATGTCCGGCTCTTTCTTCCCTGCGCCGCAAGCGCCTGCCGCGAAGGTGTGGGGCGCGTACACCTGATCAGCCGGCACATCGACGGCGCCATTCTGATGGAGCTTTTCACCCACGAAGGCGTGGGCACGATGGTCACGCGCGAGCCGCTGGAAACGCTGCGCCAGGCAACGATCGAAGACGTCGGGGGGTTGCTGCGCATCATTCAGCCGCTGGAAGAAGAAGGGATCCTGGTGAAGCGCAACCGCGAAGTGTTGGAGCGCGAGATCGACAATTTCAGCGCGCTCACCTACGACGACAGGATCATCGGTTGCGCGGCGCTGTATCCATTCCCCGGGGACAAGGCGGCGGAACTGGCCTGCCTCGCCGTCGATCCCACCTACCGCGGCACAGGAAAGGGCGAAGCCCTGCTCAACCACATGGAACGTAGCGCCCGTAAGCGCGGCTTCAAGCGCTTGTTCGTATTATCGGCGCGCACTGCGCATTGGTTTCTGGAGCGCGGTTTCAGCGAAGCGGATGTCAAGGAGTTGCCGGCCCAAAAGCAGGCGCTGTACAACTACCAGCGCCGGTCGAAGATTTGCGTGAAGCGCTTGTGAGATGCGGGCGAGCCGATGCTCGCCTTCGCGCCGGCAGAGGCGGTCCGCTGTAAAATACGACATTCCGGCAATCCCGTTAGGCAGTATTCCCCCAATCCGTTTGCGGAGAAATTGAAATGGCACGAACCGTTCATTGCATCAAGCTCAAGCGCGAGGCCGAAGGCCTCGACTTTCCTCCCTACCCAGGGGAAATTGGTAAGCGTCTTTACGAGAATGTCTCCAAAGAGGCGTGGAAACAGTGGCTGGAACAGCAGAAAATGCTGGTCAATGAGAACCGCCTGAATCTTGCGGACAGCAAGGCGCGCGCCTACTTGGTCGAGCAGATGCAGAAGCACTTTTTCGGGGAGGGAGCCGAACGCGCGGCAGGTTATGTGCCGCCTGCCAAGTAAGTTCGCCGCGCGCGCGGCACGCCTGTAACACGACTGTCACATTCGTTGCGCAAAATGGCGAAGAAAGCTTTTAAGAACAAGGGACCCATTGTGATGACGAGGCCGGTTGCCCGCGCCGCCAAGGTGGCGAAGGCTGCGCTCAGAGCGAAAGCCGCCAGTAGGACCGAGGCCTCGGCCAAAGCGGCCTCGGCCAAGGCGGCCACGGCCAAAGCGGCCGCGGCCGGCAAATCGAAATCCAGCCATGACGCGAACGCCGCGGCCGCATTGGCTGCGACGCAGCAGTTGTTTGTCAATCGCGAACTGGGCCTGCTCACCTT
>Ga0209118_1000460_pt1 | contig 22514 bp, 24 predicted proteins | sample BlaSpr_A8_Ref_M1_FD_187988 | JGI IMG/M metagenome (GOLD analysis project Ga0209118, IMG submission 187988) | Forest soil microbial communities from Thunder Bay, Ontario, Canada - Black Spruce, Ontario site 2_A8_Ref_M1 (SPAdes) (version 2) | ecosystem: Environmental > Terrestrial > Soil > Boreal...
AGAGCACCGAGCCGTCGTCGCCCCAGTTGCAGTTGGCCGTGGCGACGCCCGTGGCCAACACGCCCAGCAGTTTCGCCTCCGGCGTCAGCACGAACACGCCGCCCGCCCCCGTGGCGAACAGGACGCTGTTGCTTTTTGGTGAGAGGCTGGTCATCGAATAACCGCTTCCGGTTGCGTTCGGCCCGGTCACTGAAAGCACCTTTCCGGCCCAGTCGTAAAGAGTCGTTACGCCCTGAGCATTGATGCATCCGACGCCGGCGGCAGACGGCCACAAGCTCAAGGTGCAGTTGTTGGCGGCGATGGTGGCCATCCGAGTCGCGTTCGTGGCATTCGCTACGTGCCACTCGGTCGGGGTGACCCCGGCCGGCTCGAAGGTGCAGGCCGGAAAGAGAGCGAGCACGATCGCTCCATCGTGCCAGCCCATCGGCCACAGCGTGGTGCCTCTCTTGTCCTTCGGCGTGAGCGTGCTGTAGATGTCGACGTGGTGACCGCCGCCATGCAGGTCCTCGACGTAGAGGCGTTCGCTGATCGCCGTGCCGCCCGAAACATCCTCGACCAGGACCGCGATCTGCTGATCGTCAGGGCTGACCGAGAAGAAGCTGATGATGTTCGGGCCGCCCGGCACGGTGGTCACGTCAACCGCGCTGCCAGGCGGGACGACCTGGCGGATCTTGTTGTCTCCGTCGCGGAAGTACACCTCATCGTTGCTCGCGCTCACCGGCGGCGGAGCAAACACCCCGTCGTGCTGGGAGGAGCAGAACTGCGTCGACGCTGTGGCGACCGGCACCTCCGCCGCCACAGTGGCGTCCGGCTTGATCAGCATCAAGGTGCCGGCTGACAGGACCAGGCCGTATACGCCACTGAGCGGGCCCGCGCTCGGCGACGCGCTGGGTGAGCTCGAGGCGGCAGCGGTCGGGGAGGGGCTGGGAGAGTGCGACGCGCTCGGCGACGATCCTCCGCACGAAAGCAGTAGGAAGGCGGTCGTCACCAGGGTCGCGCGGCGGCGCATTCAGCACCACTGTAAATGCACACGTGGCCAGTAGGCCGGATTTACTCCGGCCGTCCCCCCTTGAGGCCGATTCGCCGCCCAAACGTGTCATGGAGAGACTTTCAGTAAATCCCATCCCGGGAAGATGAGCAGGCCCGTCGGCGCAGCCGACCGGCCGATGAGAAGGAACAGTCCGGTTCCTTCTCATACGTCTACGAAGCGGCCTCCGCTTTCTTGACTCCCTTTGGACCTGGACACTGGGGGTAGTCCGAACAGGACTTGAACACGCCGTAGCGGCCGCGCCGCTCGACCAGCGGCTTCCCACAAATCGGGCACGGCTCGTCAAGCAGCTTCGGCCCCTGGCGCGGCTTGCCGTCCTTGCCGATGTTGGCGCGGTACTTGCACTCGGGGTAGCGAGAGCACGCGACAAACGGACCGAACCGACCCGTCCGCTCGACGAGCTGGCCCTCCCCACACTGCGGGCATTTCTCACCCGTGAGCTTGGCCTCGGCCTGCGCCGCGTCACGCTTGATGTACTTGCACTCCGGGTAGCCGGAGCACCCGACGAACTCGCCGTATCGTCCGGTGCGCTGCTGCAGCGGCCGGCCGCAGTCGGGGCATTTCTCTTCCAGCAGCTTGGGCTCCTGCGGCGCGCCGTCTGTCGTCAGCGCTCGCCGGAACTTGCACTTGGGGTAGCGCGAGCAGCCGAGGAATGGACCGAATCGGCTCGCCTTGTGCACAAGGTGTCCCTCATGGCACAGCGGGCACACCTCGTCGGTGTCGGCCGGAGTCGCCTCCTCCGCGGCGGTCAGCATCTGCTGCAGCGGCCCGTAGAAATCGCTGACCACGGGCACCCACTCCTGGCTGCCCTTCTCGACCTCGTCGAGGCGCTTCTCGAGGGTCGCCGTGTAGTCGTCGTCCGAGATGACCTTGAAGTGGCCGACCATGATCGAGTTGACGGCCTCGCCGGTCCGCGTCGGATGGAGCCGGCGCTCCTTGAGCTCGACGTAGCCGTGGTCCTTGATCGTCTCGACGATTGGCGCATACGTGGACGGACGGCCGATGCCTCGCTGCTCCAGCTCACGGATGAGCGTCGCCTCCGAATAGCGCGGGGGCGGCTGGCTGAAGTGCTGCTCTGGCTTGATCCCGTGGTAGTCGAGATCTTCTCCGGCGGTCAGCTCGGGCAGGTCCGCCTCGCCGTTTTCCTCGCGCGGCCAGATCTTGTAGAAGCCGTCGAACGCGAGCACCGACCCGTTGGCGCGGAAGACATACTCGCCGCCCTCGATCTCGACCTGCGTCTGGTCGTAGACGGCGGGCGCCATCCGGCTCGCAACGAACCGCCGCCAGATGAGGTCGTAGAGCTTGAACTCGTCGGCGCTCAGGTACTGCTTGATCGAGTCCGGGGTCCGGTTGACATCGGTGGGGCGGATCGCCTCGTGGGCGTCCTGCGCGCCTGGGCTCGCCTTGACGACCCTCGCCGCGCCGACGTACTTTTCGCCCTGCTTCTCCTTGATCCAGGCGCTGACCCGCGTCTCCGCCTCGGCCGAGATGCGCGCGGAGTCCGTTCGCATGTAGGTGATGAGGCCAGTTGATCCCTCGTTGCCCAGCTCGATGCCCTCGTACAGGTTCTGCGCGATCCGCATCGTCCGCCGCGGCGCAAAGCGCAGGCGGCTTGACGCGTCCTGCTGCAGCGTGGAGGTGATGTAGGGCGCGTTCGAACTCTTGGTTCGGCGCTTCTTGTCCACGCCCAGGACCCGATATGTCGCGCCTTCCAGCGCATGCAGGATCGCGTCGGCCTCGGCCTGTGTCTTGACCTCGATCTTGGGCTCGGCGTCGGCACTCCCCGCAACGTTTCGCGGGCGGTTGAGCCGGGCCAGGAAGTGGGCGTCGGCGCCCTGCTTGGAGAGCTCGGCGTCGATCGTCCAGGACTCGACCGGGACGAACTTTCGGATCTCGTCCTCGCGGTCGCACACCAGACGCAGGGCGACTGAGGAGACTCGGCCTGCGCCGATGCCCTTCTGCACCTTCGCCCAGAGGAACGGGCTCAGGCGGTACCCGACCAGGCGGTCGACGACGCGCCGCGCCTGCTGGGCGTTGACCAGCCGCATGTCGATCTCTCGCGGAGACTCGAGCGCCCGGCGCACGGCATCCGCGGTGATCTCGTGGAACTCGATGCGCTTGGGCGAGCGCAGCTTCAGGACCTCGGCAAGGTGCCAGGAGATCGCCTCGCCCTCGCGGTCCGGGTCGGAGGCCAGGATGACATCGCCCCCGTCCTTCTTCACCGCGGCCTTCAGCTCGTTGATCGTCTTCCGGCGGCTCTCGACCACCTCGTAGTGAGGCTTGAAACCGTGCTCCACGTCCACGGCGATCTCCTTCTCAGGCAGGTCGCGGACGTGGCCCATCGAGGCAAGAACCTCGAAACGGTCACCCAAAAACCGCTTCAAAGTCCTCGCCTTGGCGGGGGACTCGACGATGATCAAACCTTCTGACACAGCACCTCTTTATTCCCAACCAGCTTGGTTTCTTCCCCGCGGCTGGTTCTGGGCGGGCAATCCTACGCTCGTTTCTGGCCACTGCGCAATGCCCGTACGTAGCCGTCGTGATGACGGCGCACAGCGCCGTCCAGCTCCAGGGAGGTGAGCCTGCCGAGGACCTCAGCGACCGGAAGCTGGAGTTTCCGGGCGATCTCGGCGGCGCTCAAGGCTAGAACGTCTGAGAGGTGCGCGAGGATTCCATCGCGGCCCCGCGGAGGCGCAAAACCGAGGCTTCGGGGCGGGGCAAGCGGGTCGTCGAGGACCTCCTGGGTGGCTCCCAGCGCCGCCAGCACGTCGCGCGCGTTCTGCACGAGCCCCGCCCCGTCACGGATCAGCCCGTGCGTGCCGACCGAGAGCGGGGAGAATACGCTGCCCGGCACGGCCAATACCTCTTTATGTAGGTGCAGCGCCGCCTCGGCCGTGATCAGGGCGCCTGAGCCTTCGGCCGCCTCCACCACTACCACGAGGTCCGACAAGGCAGCCATGGTCCAGTTGCGGGCGGGAAAGTTGTGCCGGCGCGGCGTGGTGCCGTCAGGAAACTGGCTGACCAGCGCGCCGCCGGCCGCGATGATCTCCTCGGCAAGCGAGCTGTGCCCGGCCGGGTAGACGACGTCGACGCCGGTACCCATGACCGCGATGGTGACCCCACCCCCCACGAGGGCGCCGCGATGTGCGGCCGCGTCGATGCCGAGGGCAAGGCCGCTGATGACGACGACGCCGGCCTTCGCCAGGTCGGCCCCGAGCTGCTCCGCGACAGCCTCGCCGTAAGGCGACGGGCGCCGGGATCCGACGATGGCCACGCGCGGACCCTCGGGCGGCGGCCACCGGCCGCGGGTTCGGAGGTCGGGCGGCTCAGGCTGCGACATCTTGAAGCCGGTAGCCCAGCGCCTCGAGGATGTGCCGCTCGGCGATCTGCGCGGCTCGGTCGAGGTCGGCCGAGGTGCGGGCGACCCTCCAGGCCCGGTGAAACCCGCGCGCCGTCAGGCCTCGCTGCTCCGCCCAGCGCTCAAGGGTTCGCCGAGAGGCCGGCTCGAGTGCGGCCAACTGTCGGAGGCGCGCGGGCTTTAGCTGCGCGTTCAGGCATCCCTGACGGGCAAGCTGCGTGGCGCGGGCGGCGACCACGCGCTCGCGGACCGGCGCTGAACCCTCACCGGTCGGCTCAGAGGCCAGCGTCTCGAGCTTGATCCGCCGGACGCCGACTTTGAGGTCGATCCGGTCGAGCAGTGGGCCGGACAGGCGGCGCTGGTAGGAATCGATCGCTCCGGGCGAGCACCGGCAGCTCCGCACAGGGTCACCGGCCCATCCGCAGGGGCACGGGTTCGTGGCGGCGACGAGCGTGAAACGAGCCGGGTACGAGACCGAGCCGCCCGACCTCGTGATGCTGACTCGGCCGGTCTCGAGCGGCTGGCGCAGGGCCTGCAACACGGGCGCCTGGAACTCTGCCAGCTCGTCGAGGAACAACACCCCGTGATGCGACCTCGAGATCTCGCCCGGTTGGGCGAGGCCGGAGCCCCCTCCGATCAGGCCCGCCGCCGACACGCCATGGTGCGGCGCGCGAAATGGCCGCGCCCAGCCCAGTGGAGAGTGGCCGCGCAGCTCGCCAAGCAGGCTTCGAACCTGTGCCACCTCCAACGCTTCTTCGAGCTCGAGTGGAGGCAGGATGCCGGGCAGGCAGCGGGCGAGCATGGTCTTGCCGGCGCCGGGCGGTCCACTGAGCAGCAGGTGATGCCCACCCGCGGCCGCGATCTCCAGGGCGCGGCGTCCCTCCTCCTGGCCGTGGACCTCCGCGAGGTCATGCTCGGGCGGTTCGACTCCAAGCTCAGGTCCGGGACCCGTAGCAACGTAGGGCTCAATCGATTCGACGCCCACCAGGTGATCCACCACCGCCTTGAGGCTCCCGCACGCTGTGACCACCAGGCCATCGACCAGGGCCGCCTCGGCGGCGTTTGCGGCCGGGACGAAGACGCGCTCATAACCAAGCTTGCGCAGGCCGAGCGCGGCGACGAGCACGCCGTCGACATGGCGGACTGCGCCGTCGAGCGCCAGCTCACCAAGGAATGCGGTGTGCGGCGGCGGCCGCTTACCGGCGCGCGCGAGCGCGATGGCGACAGCGATCGGGAGGTCGAGGCGACTTCCTTCCTTACGCAGCTCGGCGGGCGCGAGATTCACAGTCAGTCGCTGGCCGGGAAATTGCAGTCCGCTGTTTTTGATCGCGGAGCGCACGCGCTCACGCGCTTCCTTGACCGCGGTTGCAGCCAACCCGACGAGGAGGAACTTGGTGTCCCCGTGGGCGATGTCCGCTTGAACCTCGACGTGTCTCACGTCGAGGCCGGCGAGGGTGCAGGAATCGACAGCGGCGAGCACGACAAGGAGGCTAATGGGCCCGAGCCGAGACTTCAGCCCAGGCCGTTAAGACCGCGGCTTGAGCTTTGGGATCCCCTGAACCACTGCGACGAAGGCCAGAGTCAGAACCGCATAAGTGATGAAAGCGAGGCCCTTGCCGCCGGCCATCGCAATGCCAATGACGAACAGGCTGCCAAGAAACTCATACGCGCCCGCGACGCGAAGCGTTGTGCCTTCGAGCGGCCACTTTGGCAATCCGCGAAAAGTGCGCCCCGTGACAAGAAGCCAGAGGCCGATCCCGGCTGATGGAATGGCCACCGCATACATCGGGTCGAACACGTTCTAAACCGTACACCTTGGAGTCCGCTACGACTCCAGAAAGTCCGCCACCTCGTCGTGGAAAGCCTGGCGCTGCTCGAAGACGACCATGTGTCCCGCGTCGCTCACGATGACCTCACGTGCGCCGCGAATTGCACGGCTGATTTCCGCGGCACAAACCGGGCCGCAAATGAAGTCTTCTTCGCCGGTGATGACGAGGGTCGGAGCGGTGATGTCTCGAAGTCGCGAGCGAAGGTCGAGGCTGGGCAGCTCCTGGCCGAACACGCGCTGCGCATCGCCGTTGATCGGCTCCGACCGGAACGTGTCCAGGTAGGCGGCCTCCGCCGGACCGAACTTCGCGAAGTTGAACGGCATACCGCGAAACGTCTGGTCCCGAACCTTCTCGTCGGTAGCCGAGTCTGAATCCTCTTCGCCGGCGGCGTTCGCTTCCTCGAACCAGGGTTGTCCCGACCTCTTTTCCTTTGCCGCCTGCGTCGCCGCCTCCTGCTCGGGTCCGAACCGCGCCAATGTCGCGGCAAGGATGAGGCGGTCCACGCGTTCGGGGTAGGCGGACGCGTACGCCTGTGCAACCAGGCCTCCGTGTGAATAGCCGAGCAGAAGCATTTGCTCGAGACCGAGGTGCTGCCGCAGCTCCTCCAGGTCCGAGACGTAGTCGTCGAGGTGGTACGCGCTCGGATCAGCCGGCCGGTCCGATGCGCCGACCCCGCGCGGGTTGAGGACGACCAGCGTGTGGCGATCCCACAATCCGGCAAGGTCCCCAAGGTAGATCGGAGAAAAACCCGGACCTCCCGGATGGCAGACCAGCACCGGGCCGGTTCCCATCCGGCGGTACGTGAGGTGGCGGCTGTCCGTGGTGAGGAACGTCGCCATTTCCCACTGCACTGTCATGACTCCAGGAAGTCCGCGACCTCGTCGTGGAAAGCCTGCGGCTGCTCGATGAAGAGCATGTGTCCCGAATCCCCCACGATGACCTCACGTGCCCCGGGGATCGCCGCGCTGATCTCCCTTGCGTTTATCGGGCCGCAGATGAAGTCGTCCTCTCCGGTGATGACCAGCGTCGGCGCTTTAATGCTCGGCAGCCGGTCGCGCAAGTCGAACGTGTTGAAGATCTCGCGGTTGAAGAGCAGGAGCGCGTCGGCGTTGATGGTCTCTCCGCGGAGCGTGTCGGCGTAACCGGCTTCTGCCTCGCCGTAGCGCGCGAAGTAAAGCGGAAACTCACGAAAGAAAATGTTCGTGAGCTCCTGGTCGGTGGAGAACTTGCCCTCCTGCTCCTCGTCGAGGGCTGCGACCGCATCCGGATACCACGACTGTCCAGACCGCTTCTCGATCCCTATGCGCATCGCCACCTCCTGCTCGGGTGCGAAGCGGGCAAGCGAGGACGCGAGGACAAGGCGGTGGACGCGGTCCGCATGCGTCGCGGCGTATGCCTCCGCGACGACGCCCCCATGCGAGTGGCCGAGGAGCAGCAGCTGCTCCTGACCAAGATGCCCGCGCAGCTCCTCCACGTCGGCGACGTAATCGTCGAGCTGATACGCCCGCGGATCCTTCGGCCTCTCCGAGCCGCCTGTGCCTCGTGGGTTGAGCATTACGAGTGAGAAGCGCTCCCACATGCCGGCCAGGTCCGCGAAATAGGACGACGAGAAGCCTGGCCCTCCCGGATGGCAGACCAGCACGGGGCCTGTCCCCATCCGCCGGTACGTGAGCTTGCGACCATCCGACGTGGTCAGCTTCATGAGCGCCCCCCTCCCGGCGTTTCGCGCCGACCTCCCCCTCGCGGGGGAGGTGATTTGAATTTCAAGTCAGGCGTGGCTCGGGCTGCCAGTGCCCGTCATCGTGGAGGTACCCGGCCGGCTGATCAGGCTCGTGGCTCAACACCAGCAGCCACCGATGGTTCTGCGCCTCCTCGAAAAGCCGCGCTTTCTCCTCGAAGACGCGCAGTGGCTCGACGTCCGCGGACATGTTCCACGGCACCTTCAGGTGCGGCGTCTGGCACACCAGGTCTCCCGTCACCGCGCAGGCCAGCTCGCCTGACCGCAGGATCATGACCTGGCTGCCCGGCGTGTGGCCGCCCACCTGGCGCACATGCACGCCGGGCATGACCTCCGCGTCTCCGTCTAGGTATTCGACGAGCTTGTTGCCGTCGTCCAGCGGCGTGAAGTCGTCGAGGATGTAACCGGGTTTGCTGCGGACATCCGGGTGAAGCGCGAAGTCCCACTCGCTTCGTTGGATGAAATGCCGCGCCCGCTTGAACGTCAGCTCCAGTGCGCCCCGCTCATTGCGACGCGTGAGGCCGCCGGCATGGTCCCAGTGCAGATGCGTGGTGATCACGGCGTCGACCTCTTCCGGCCGGATGCCCAACCGCTGCAGCGAATGCAGGAGTCCTTCCGGCTCCCGCAGCGCCACCTGCTGCGCCCGTTTCTCGCTGAGCTTGGTGCCGATGCCGGTCTCGCAGACGATCACCCGCCCGTTGATGCGTGCGATGAGACAGACGCAGGCGCACTCGATCATGTTGTTGTGGTCCGCCGGCTTCTGCTTCTCCCACAGCACCTTGGGCACGACGCCGAACATAAGCCCGCCGTCGGCCTTCCACCGGCCTGAGACGAGTAGGTGAAGCTCGAAGTCGCCCAGCTGCACAGCCCTACTATGCTGCGCGAAATGGCGGTCGCGGCGATTCGCACCAACAAGCTGTCCAAGAACTACGGGTTGGGGCGCGGCCTGTTCGACCTCGACCTCGAGGTTTCGCCGCGCGAGGTGTTCGGATACCTCGGGCCCAACGGCGCAGGCAAGACGACGACCATCCGGTGCTTGATGGGTTTAATCCGGCCGACCGGCGGCGCGGCCCACATCTTCGGACTCGACTGCCGGCGCGATTCGGTCGCGGTCAAGCGCAAGGTCGGGTACCTGCCCGGCGACATCCCGCAGTTCGGGAGCCTGCGCGGGAAGGAGGTCGTCGCCTATCTCGCCGGCATGCGCGGAGGCGCCGACCCTAAGACCGTGCGCAGCATCGCCGAGCGATTCGACCTCGACCTCGACCGGAGATTCAGGGAGTACTCGACCGGCAACAAGCGAAAGCTCGGGATTCTGCTCGCATTCATGCACCAGCCGGAGCTTCTGATTCTCGACGAGCCAACGAGCGGGCTCGACCCGCTGAACCAGCAGGAGTTCTACGCGCTGTTGAGAGAAGCGCGCGACGGTGGCGCCGCCGCCTTCCTTTCTTCTCACATCCTCTCTGAGGTCGAGCACATCTGCGATCGGGTCGGGATACTCCGAGCCGGCCGGCTCGTCAACGTGGCGCAGCTCGAGGATCTGCACCACATCCGCGCTCATCGCGTCGAGCTCGAGTTCGCGCCCGGCACACCCGTCCCCGAGTCGGCGATCCGGTCCGCAGCGGGCGTGGAGAACGTGACCGCGGACGGCCAGCGCGTCAGCTGCACGGTTCGCGGGAGCTTCGCGCCGCTCTTTGAAGCAATCCGCAGTGCAAAAGTGACCGACCTGGTGAGCACCGAGCCCAGCCTCGAGGAGATCTTCCTCAGCTACTACAGCGAGACGGCCCCAAGCCCGAAAGCCTTACCGCAATGACAGCAGTCGCGCTTGGGCTGCGCCTGGGCCGGTGGGGCATCGCCGGGTTCTCGGTCCTGGCGTTTGTGTCGAGCCTCATCCAGGCGGTCGGGTTCTATCAGCTCGCCGGCCACACGCCGGCGCAGCGGGCCGCCTTCGCGCAATCGATGACTCAGCTGGCCTCACAGCTGACGCTCATCCTGCCGCCACCGACCCGGCTCGACACGGTGGGCGGATACGTGGAGTGGCGATCCTTCGGTGGTCTTGCGATTCTCTTCGCGGTGTGGGCCCTCGTGTCCGCCAGCGGCGCCGCGCGAGGAGACGAGGAGCGCGGCCTGGTGGAATCGGTGCTGGCGGGGGGTCTCCCCCGCTTCGCGTGGATCGCGGCGCGGGTTACCGGCTTTGCAGCTGCGAGCTTCGTCGCCGCCCTCGCCAGTGGACTCGGCCTGGTCGCCGGCGCCGCGACGGGAGGTGAGTCGGTGGGCCCAGGCCCCATCCTCGAGGTCGCCGTGGGGCTGGCCGCGCTGGGGCTCAGCTGCTACTCACTGACCATATTGATGGCGCAGCTCACGAGCGCCCGGATCGCGACGGCCGCCGCCGGCGCCGTCCTGCTGACCCTCTTCCTCGGCAACACGCTGAGCCGAACTTTCACGTGGCTGGCCTCGTGGCGGTGGCTGTCGCCATTCCACTACTACGAGCTCAACCATCCGCTCGCGTCTGGTGGCACGTTCGAAGGACGAGCGACCCTGACCATGGTGGGCATCGCTTTGTTGGCGGCGGCGGCAGCCGCAGTGCTGTTCGAATCCCGTGACCTCGGGTCGGCGTTTCTACGGTGGCCGGCGCGCCATCGGCCTGTCAGCTACGAGCCGTCGCTCTCGCTCGTGTGGCGGATCGCCGTCGTGCGCGGCCTGTACGAACGGAGGGTTGGGCTGGCGATGTGGGCGGCCGGGCTGGCCGCGGTCGGCGGCCTCTTCGTGTCGCTGACCAAGACCGTCATCCAACCGCTGCTCTCGATTCCCGCGCTCACGCATTTCTTCGGCGGTTTCGTGGGCGGCCAGCTGTACACGTCGTTTCTCGGATACTTCTGGCTCAGCTTCGCTCAGCTTCTCGTTGCGGGCTTCGCCATCGCGCAGGTCGCCAGCTGGTCCGCGGAGGACAGTGACGGCAGGCTCGAGCTGATGCTCAGCACCCCAATTTCGCGCGCCGCGATCGTGGTCGAACGCGCATTGGTGCTGGCCCTGGGGGCGTTGGCGGTGGCCGCGATCAGCGAAGTCGCGGTGCTCATCACCTCGCACTACCAGGCCATGGACGTCAGCGCGCAGAAGGTCACCGAGGCGTCTCTGCTCCTGGTTCCATTTGCGCTCGTTTTCGCCGCCGCCGGCTCGGTGCTGGCGGCCTGGAATCCGCGCGCGGCGGTCGGGCTGCTGGGGGCTTTTGCCTTTGCCAGCTACCTGGTCGACGAGGTCAGCCCCATCTTCAAGTGGCCAACCTGGGTGCAGGATTTCTCCGCGTTCAAGCTTTTCGGCATGCCGTTGTCGAGCGGAATCGACCGCGGCGGGCTCGCGATCATGGTCGCGATCATCCTCGTAGGCTTCGGAGCGTCGATACTTCTCATGGAGCGCCGAGACGTCGGGGCGTGACCAAGGCCACCATTAGTAGCCAACCCGGGTAAAGGGAGGTAGACTTCGTCGCCATGCCGCGATCCATGTGGAAGGGAGTCGTCTCGTTCGGGATGGTCTCGATCCCGATCCGCCTTTACAACGCGACGGAGTCGACCTCGAAGGTCTCGTTCCGCCAGCTGTGCCCCGATCACAAATCACCCATCACTTACAAGCGCTGGTGCGCGGAGGGCGACCACGAGGTCAGCTACGGGGAGATCCTCAAAGGCTTCGAGGTAGGCAAAGATCGCTACGTGATCATCGACGACAAGGACCTGGACAACCTTCCCCTCGCCACCGCTCACTCGATCGACATCTCGGAGTTCGTGCCCCGCGACGACATCGAGCCTGGCCTGTACTTCAAGAGCGCGTACTTCATGGAGCCGGAAGAGCTGGGCAAGAAGCCATACCACCTGCTGCGGAAGGCGCTCGAAGCGACCGGCCGCATGGCGATCGCCAAGATCGCGCTGCGCGACCGCGAACACCTGGCCGCCCTGCATCCGAACGGCCATGGGATCCTCATGAACACCTTGAACTGGCCGGATGAGATCCGCTCGGCCGAGGGTCTCAAGGGACTCGAGGGGGATGTGAAGATCAACCCCAAGGAGCTCGAGATGGCGAAGGCGCTGATCGAGAGCCTGGCCGACTCGTTCGACCCGAGCCGCTACAAGGACGAGTACCGCGAAGCTGTGATGAAGGTCGTGCAGGCGAAGATCGACGGCGAAGTCATCGAGGCCCCGGCCCCGCAGCAGACCGCGAAGGTCATGGACCTCATGGAAGCGCTGCGGGCGTCGGTTGAGGCGGCGAAGAAATCGCGCGCGTCGCAGAAGAAAGCACCAGCCGAGAAAAAGGTGGCGCGCCGCAAAGCGTCGTAACCTCGCCACCTACCCGGCGCTGACAGAATGGGTTGATGCGAGATCCTCTGGCGACCAGGGTGCTTGCCGTCGCCGTTGGGGCGTTTTACGTCGTGTTCGGGGTCTGGGCATTTGTGGCGCCACTCAACTTCTTCAGCACGATCGCGACCTTCGCGCCCGCAAACGTTCACCTGTTTCACGACCTCGGCGCGTTTCAGATCGGATTTGGTCTGGCACTGATCCTGCCGGTCATGCTGCGGGCTCCGGTCCGCGTGCCGCTCCTCGCCGTCCTCGTCGCCTCGACCCTTCACGTCATCTCACACATCGAAGACATTCGACTTGGTGGAAACCCGACCACCGCCATTCCGGCCCTCGCGTTGGTCTGCGCCGCGCTTGCGGTCGCACTCGCCCTCGACGTGAGGGCACAGCGCGCTTGAGGGTCTGAAAGCAGCGTGCAGGACTCGGATCAGCTTCAGATCGACCTCGAGAGCTTTCCCGACGAGCTGCGGCCGATGCAGGCCGCATCGGCCGAGGCGCCGTTCAGCTCGCCCGACTACGTGTTCGAGGTCAAGTGGGACGGGTTGCGCTGCATCGTGTTCCGGGACCGGGACGGAGGCGTCCGTTTGCTGGATCGCGGTCTCCACAACCTCACCGCGGACCTCCCGGAGGTGGCCGCCGCCGCGAGGCGCATCCCGCCGGGCAGCGTCGTCGACGGCGAGCTCGTCGCCACCGACAACGAAGGCCGCCCCGACTATCCGCGCCTGCGCGAGAGGCTCGCCGGCGGCGCCGAGCTCAAAGACAAGATCCCGACCGCGTACCTGGCGTTCGACGCGCTGTACCTCGAAGAAAAGCCTCTGCTCCGCCAGCCCGTGATTCGCCGGCGCGCGCGCCTGGCCAAGGCGGTGGAGGCCGGCGGCCACATCTTCGTCCCGGACCACATCGAAGAAGATGGCGTCGAGCTGTTCGAGGCGTGCCTCGAGCGAGGCCTGGAGGGCGTGGTCGCCAAGCACAAGCTGAGTCCCTATGTCCCTGGCCAGCGCAGCCCGTTCTGGCTCAAGGTCAAGGCCGTCAAGTCCGACGACTTCGTGGTTATCGGCTGGACAGGAGAGAAGCCGTTCGATGCGCTGGTGGTCGGATACCACGAGGATGAGCGGCTCCTTCCATGCGGGACGGTCGGCGGAGGGTATGACGACGCGGCGATGGGGACGATTCGGGAGGCGTTGATGGAGCTTGTGTCCGAGGATTCACCGCTGGACCCGCCGCCGATCATGACCAAACCCGTCCACTGGGTGCGGCCTGAGCTGGTCGTGAGCGTTCGTTACTCAGAATGGTCGCCCGACGGAACGCTGCGCTTTCCCATCTTCAACGGCCTGCGCCCGGAGGTACATCCGGCGGAAGCGATCCGGCACCGGCCGCGCGTCGTGATCTCGGGACACGTCAAGCCAGGCTCACTTGCCTATGACCTCACCCGATTCCCCTTCTAGCGAAGCGCCGGTGATGGAACCGGGGTTCGACATCGTCACAGGTGCGTTCAGCTTCACGGGACGCTCCATCGCACGACGACTGCTGGCGGAAGAGCGGCGAGTGCGCACTCTGACCAACCACCCGCAGCGTCCGGGGACCGAAGACATCAAAGTCGATGTCGCGCCTCTGCAGTTCACCGACCGCGCCGCGCTGGTCCAAAGCCTCCGCGGCGCCGACGTCCTGTACAACACGTACTGGATCCGCTTCCGTCGCGGACGCATGGGGTTTGGCGACGCAGTCGCCAACACGAGGACGCTGATGGGTGCCGCCGCCGAGGCGGGCGTCCGCAAAGTCGTGCACATCTCGACGAGCAACCCTTCCATCGACTCTCACCTGGACTTCTACGCCGGCAAGGCGCGAACGGAGGAGATCGTGCGGGCGTCCGGCATACAGTGGGCGATCGTCAGGCCGACCCTCATCTTCGGTGAGGGCGAAATCCTGATCAACAACATTGCGTGGCTGCTGAGGCGGATGCCCATATTCGCGATCCCAGGGGATGGCAAGTTCCGCGTGCAGCCGGTCGCGGTCGAGGATGTGGCTGAGCTTGCAACGTGGGCCGCGGCACAGACCGACAACCTGACCCTGGACGCCGCGGGTCCGGAGACGCTCACCTACGCCGAGCTCGTGGAGGGCATCGCGATCGCAGTCGCCCGGCGGCCCCGGTTTGTCTACATGCCGCCGCGGCTGACGTTGTTGGCCGGAGATGTAGTGTCGGCATACGTGCACGACGTGATGCTCACGCGACAGGAGCTGCAGGGGCTGATGGCAGAGCTCATTGTTTCGCAGGAGAAGCCGCGCGGGACGAGGCGGTTCGACAACTGGTTGCTCAGGGACGCGGAGACGCTCGGCCGGAAATATGCATCAGAGCTGGATCGGCACTGGAGGTAGATGGTGCTTTCACGCCCCTCACCCTGACCCTGTGCGCCAGGCGCATGCTTGATGGGACTTACTGATCGCTCCCCTGAAGGGGAGAGGGAACACCAGATCGCGCTGGTACCCTGCCGGTGATGGTCCCGCCAGCGACCGACGGCCGCATTGCGATCGAGGCCAAGCAGCTCGTCAAGCGCTTCGGCGTGGTCCGTGCGGTGGATGGCGTGAGCTTCCAGGTGCGCCGCGGCGAGATCGTGGGGTTCCTGGGCGCCAATGGCGCCGGCAAGACGACCACGCTGAGGATGCTGTGCGGCCTGATCACGCCGACGTCTGGAACAGCGCTCATCGACGGCATCGACATTTTCGGCGAGCCGCTCCAGGCCAAGGCAAAGCTCGGTTATCTCGATGAGGAGCCGTTCGTACACACGCATCTCACGGGTCGCGAGTTCCTCGACTACATCGCCGATCTCTACCGGATGCCCCGCGGCCCCGAGCGCCAGCAGCGGATGGAGCGGCTGCTCGGACTCTTCGAGCTCGCGGACCGGAACGGCGAGCTGATCGGCGCTTACAGCCACGGGATGCGCCAGAAGATCGGCCTGGCGTCCCTTCTCATCCGCGAGCCCTCGGTGCTGCTGCTCGATGAGCCGACCAACGGCCTCGACCCGCGTTCGGCGAGGCTGGTCAAGGACCTGCTCGAAGAGCTCGCCGCGCGCGGCATCACGGTGCTCCTCTCGACCCACATCCTCGAGGTCGCCCAGGCCTTGTGCTCCAGGGTTGCGATCATCGACCGCGGCCACATCGTCGCCACCGGGACGATTGAAGAGCTCCGCACCCAGGCGGGCTCCGAGAAGGCCAGCCTCGAGGACCTGTTCCTCAAGCTGACTGCCGGTCCCGAATCGAAGGAGCTGATCGAGCGCCTGCTGGCGCCCAAACCTTGACCCGATCCGCGACGGCGATCATCCTCGCCGCGGATCTTCGGGCGTGGCGCCACCGGCTTCTGAAGCGAAGCGCGGCACGGCTCATCATCCTGGCGCTGTTCCTCGTGTTCGCCGCGGTGTTCATCGGGGGTGGCGTTTTCGCAGCCGGTGTAACGGCAGGCCAATACCTCCCCGGAGGCCGCGACACTCTCCTCGCCGGGGGCTTCACCGGTCTCTCGGTCTTGATGCTCGTCGTCGGGTTCCCGACTGTGATCGCCTCATTCTTCGTCGGGCGCGACCTTCTCCAACTTGTGCTTGCGCCGGTCCGGCCGATCGAGATCTTCGCGGCGCGGCTTCTGCTCGCGATGGGCGCGAACCTCTTGATCAGCAGCATCCTGTTGGCCGGAGTGCTGGGACTAGGCGCTGGGTCGGGCGCTTCCTTCGTCTATTACGTGCTGGCGATCGTCCTCATATTCATCCAGGTTCTGGTCATTACCGCCACGCAGGCGGTGCTCATGTCACTCGTACTCCGGTGGATCCCCGCGCGCCTCGCGCGTGATGTCGCCGCGGCGGTCGCCGGCCTCGCGGGAGCGGGCTTCTACGTCCTGTGGAACCTCAACCTGCGGCAGTCGTTTTCACCACGAAGCCGACCCGACCTCTCCAACCTGACGTCGGTCATCCACCGCATCGAATGGCTGCCCTCGGCCTGGCCAGGCCACGCGCTGAGTGCGGTAATCGCCGGCGAGTACGGAACGGCCGCGATCTGGTCGCTGTTTTCCCTTGTCCTCGCTGCACTCGTGATGGGGGCGGCCGCAATCCTGTACGAACGCACGCTGCTTGCCGGTCTGGGCGTGTTCGGCGGTCCACAGGCGGTGTGGAGGCGCGGCGCGAGCAAGCAGATACCCGTGGTCGCCAGACGTGGGGCCGGTTCGCCAGCACGCGCCATCGCGCGCAAGGACTGGCTCGGCTACCGGCGCGACATCCGGCGGCTGAGCCGGCTGATTCCCGCCTTTCTCTTCCCTATCGGTTACGGACTGACCTTCTTCCGGCCGGGTCGAAGCGTCACTGGTTTCTGGACCGAGATCTTCCTGGTCGCGTTCATCTCGATGTTCCTGTCCAGCGCGCTGGCTACTCCATCGATACCGAGCGAGCGGCGCGGCTTCCAGATCCTGCGGATGGCACCGATGACGATGTGGCAGGTGATCTGGGCCAAGGTCATGCTGACCCTTCCTCCGGTGCTCACACTCACGCTGCTGTTCAGTCTGGTGGTTGCCACCGTCGGTGGAGGCGGCATCGCTGAGCTTGCGGAAATGGCGGTCCTGGTGACGTGGCTAGGGGTCGGCTTCGTCTCGATCGGGGTTTCGGCCGGCGGCATCGACCCGCAATTCGAGGCTGCCGACGACCGCCGTGCGGTGGGCCTGGTCGGAACGTTCGCCGGGCTTGGCGCCGCGCTCGGCTTCGGGCTTCTGAGCGTCGGCGCCACGGCTCTGTTCGTCTTTGGCGTCGGCGTAGCCGAAGGGAACGTACACATCGGACCGCTCCCGTCATCCCCGACGATCGGCGCCCTGATGTTGGCGGCCGGGCTCGTAATGGCGATCGGCGCGGGAGCGATCGTAGGTTCGTTGTTGTGGTTCGCGAACTCGCGCTTGTCCGCCTACGAGGGCGCGATCTCCTAGTCGAACGGGTCCTCCACCAGCTCGGTTGTGAAACCACCATCAGGTTTGACCGTCAGGCCGATGACCGCGAAGCGGATGGGGCCGCGCCAGCCGGCAAGGGCTCGATACTCCGCGGCCGCAGACATCAGAGCGCGTCGCTTGCGCGAGCCGACCGCTTCGAGCGGCGTTCCGAATGAGTCGTCGGTCCTTGTCTTCACCTCAACGACCACCAGCTCCCTGCCCCGCAGGCATACCAGGTCCAGCTCACCGCGCCTGGCGAGGAATCCGGCGCCGACGACCTCGTAGCCTCGCTTTCTCAGCAGCTCGGCTGCAGCCCTCTCGCCCGCCCGCCCCAGCTCTAACCGAGCAGAGCGTGTTCGCGAAACGGCGCCCATGTCGTCCGGTGGATGGGGCTCGGGCCGAGACGGCGGATGGCGGCCCGGTGCGCCGGAGTGGCGTAGCCCTTGTGGTCGGCAAACCCATAGCCCGGGTACAGACGGTCGTACTCGACCATCGCCGCATCGCGAGCGACCTTGGCCACGATGCTCGCCGCCATGATCGACGCGCACGTGCGATCTCCGCGGACGACCGCCATCTGCGGAAGCAGTGCCTCGGGCACGTCCCATGCATCGACCAGCAGATACTCGGCCGAGATCTTCAGCCCCGCGACAGCACCCGCCGTCGCCAGGTGCCTGGCGCGGATGAGGCCGAGGCTGTCCACCTGCGCGTGGTCGACGGCGCAGACGGAAAACGCCACAGCCTTGCGGCGGATCAGGACGTCCACGCGCTCGCGCTCTGACGCGGTGAGCAGCTTGGAATCGTCGAGCCCGGGTATGCGCACGCCGATCGGCAGCACCACCGCACCACCGACCACCGGGCCCGCAAGCGGGCCCATGCCCACCTCATCGACCCCCGCGACGACCTGGTAGCCCATCGCGCTGGCCATCCGCTCGTAGCGCCACAACATGGGCCTCATTGCATCGAGACTAGCGAGCGCCGGCGGACGGCGCCAGCTTCTTTACAGCGATGCAAGACCGCCCACCTCCCCACCCGGGCCTCTCGGCCCGACCTCCCCGCATGGCGGGGAGGTGACTATTCAGTAGCTTCCTCAGTAGCCTCGGGTGCTTCCTCTTCAGCCTCGCCCTCCTCCTGGACGAGGCGCCTGCGCTCGCGGATCCGGGCTTCCTTGCCCACCTTTCCGCGCAGGTAGTAGAGCCGGCCCTGGCGTACGTCGCCATGGCGGAGGACATCGATCTTGTCGATGCGAGGCGAGTGGATCATGAAGGTTCGCTCGACGCCGACCCCATGCGTGACGCGTCGAACAGTAAAGTTCTGGCGCAGTCCGCCGCCGGTGACTCGGATCACCACGCCTTCGAACACCTGGATGCGCTCGCGGGTGCCCTCCACGACTTTGGCGTGGACGCGCACGGTGTCGCCCGCGCGCAGCGCAGGGACCTTGGCCTTCTGTTGCTCCTTCTCGAGCTGCTGGATCACGTTCATGTCTTCTTCAACTCCTTGGTGTGTGAAAGATGTCTCTGGTCTGCTTGCTGGCGGCGCCACTGCCGAATGCGGGCGTGGTCGCCGGAGAGGAGCACGTCGGGGACGCTCATGCCGCGGTACTCGGCGGGCCGGGTGTACTGCGGCCAGCCGGATGGCTCGGTGGAAAAGCTGTCTTGCGTCAGCGACTCGGGATCACCCACCACGCCGGGTACGAGTCGCGCGACGGCGTCGATCAGGACCATGGCGGGGATCTCACCGCCGCTCAGCACATAGTCGCCGATCGAGACCTCGCGCGCACTCAGCGCTGACCGGACGCGGTCATCGATGCCCTCGTACCTGCCGCACACGATGATCAGGCCCAGCTCTGCGGCGAGGCTCTCGGCGAGCCGCTGATCGAGACGCTCGCCCCAGGGCTCCATGAGCACCACCGGTCCGGGATTCGTCGGACGGATTGCCTCTACCGCCTCGATCGCGGGCTCAGGCTTCAGGACCATTCCCGGGCCGCCCCCGAACGGCACGTCATCCACCTGGCGGTGACGGTCGTGCGTATGGTCCCGCAGGTCGTGGGCGTGCAGCTCGATCAGCTTTCGGTCGAGCGCGCGTCCGACCACGCCCTGCTGAAAAACGGGGGCGAACATCGCCGGGAAGATCGTCACGACGTCGAATCTCATCAGTCGCGCGCGTCCTCGACGTTGACGAGCCAGTCCGCGACCACTACACGCCCCGCGCTGACGTCGACCTCCACCACGGCGTCCTTCGTCGCGGGGATGAGGTGCTCCACCACTCCGTCGCGGCTGACCCACACGTCGTTGGCCGGACGCTCCAGAACCTCGGCGATCTTGCCCAGGGGCTGGCCGGAGCTCGTCAGGACGGTCAGACCGACGACCTGGTGATGGTAGTAACGGCCCTCGGACAGCGGGCGCACCGCAGCTTCGGGGATCTCGAGGTAGCGCCCGCGAAACAGCTCCGCGACGGTGCGATTGTCGATGCCGCGGAATTTCACGACCAGGCCCGGATACCCAGCGCGGCTCCACTCGACTTCTCGCTCGGCGCCTTCGAGCACGAGGCTCGCGCCGATGGCGAATCGATCCTCAAAGTCTGTCAAGGGAATCACCTTGACAGCTCCGTCCACGCCATACGCCCCCGCCACCTGCCCGACCCGGATCATGCGCGCGGGCTTCCGCCCGAACGCCTTGGGCGTTCGTCATGCCCGGAGACCGACGGATTCGCCAGGTCCACAAAGACCCGCTTGCGGTCGCGAAGGGACGCGACCCTCACCAATGTGCGGATCGCCTCGATGTTGCGGCCTGCCTTGCCGATGAAGCGGCCTACGTCTTCGTCCGCGAGCTTCACCTTGATCGCAACAGTGCCGGCACCCCGCTCAAAGGACTCCACGAGGACCTCTTCCGGCTTCTCGGCCAGCGATTTCGCCACGTACTCGACCAGCGCCTTGTAGTCCACGGCCGGACCGGCTGGACCTTCGGGATGATCACGCCGGAAACCCCCGCGGTTGAAGCTGCCTCCTCCGCGACGAAAGTTATTCCGCGCCGGTGGTCGACTTCTCTGCGCGTCGCTCAAGGATCCCCTCCCGCTTCAACAGGCTCCGCGCGGCTTCGCTCGGCTGAGCGCCCTGCTGGAGCCAAAGCTTCACTTTGTCCACGTCGATCTTGACCACCACCGGGTCCTGCATCGGATCGTAGTACCCGAGGTGCTCGATGAACCGGCCATCGCGCGGCGAGCGCGAGTCCGCCACCACGAGGCGGTAGAAGGGGTGCTTTTTGGCCCCCATCCGCCTCAGCCTGATCTTTACCAACCTGCGCCTCCTTTTCCGAACAGCTGTGGAAGGCCCACGGCTTTGCCTTTGCGGTTGACCGCACCGAATTGCTTGGCGAGCTTCTGCATCGCCTCTCGCGCCTTCAACACGCGGTTGACGTCGGCGGGCTCGACCCCACTGCCGCGCGCGATTCGCTTCCGCCGCGCACCATCGATGACCTCCGGGTGCGCGCGCTCATTCTTGGTCATGGACAGGATGATCGCTTCCATCTTCTTGACCGCCCCCTCAGTGTCCTGTCCGGCCACCTGGCTCTTGAGGGCGCCGCCGCCGGGGATCATGTCCATCACACCTTCGAGCGACCCCATGCTGCGCAGCTGACGGATCTGCGTGAGGAAGTCGTCAAAGCTGAGCTGGCCCGCGCGCAGGTGCCGCTCGACCTCGGCCGTCTGCTCCTTGTCGACGTTGCGCTCGGCGCGCTCGATCAGGCTCAGAACGTCGCCCATGCCGAGGATGCGCGAGGCCATGCGCTCGGCGTGGAACACCTCCAGGTCCTGGGGCTTTTCCCCAGTTCCAGCAAACCGGATCTGCTGGCCGGTGGCGACCCGCAGGGAGAGCGCCGCGCCGCCGCGTGCGTCGCCGTCGAGCTTGGTCAGGATCACACCGTCGAGCCCGATCTCGCGACCGAATGCCTCGCCGACGTTCACCGCCTCCTGACCGGTCATCGAGTCAGCCACGAGCAGCGTTTCCGTCACGGGAACGACCGCCTTCAAATCCTTCAACTCCTGCATCAGCTCGGCATCGATCTGAAGGCGACCCGCCGTATCCAGGATCACGACGTCACACACGAGCCGCTGCGCCTCGCGGATGGCGGCGACTGCGATCGCATCCACGTCACCCTGGCCTGAGTAAAAGGCGATGCCTTCGCGGCCGGCGAGCGTCTTGAGCTGCTCCAGGGCAGCTGGACGCCGCAGGTCCAAAGCGGCGAGCATTGGCTTATGACCTTCGCGATGCGCAAGCAGCGCCAGCTTCACCGCGGTCGTGGTCTTGCCGGAGCCCTGCAGGCCGACGAGCATGATCACGGTCGGAGGCGCAGGCCCGTACCGCAGACCTTCGGAGTTGCCTCCGAGCAGCTCCACCAGCTCCTCGTTCACGGCCTTGACCACCTGCTGGGGCGCGGTGAGCCCTTGCGCCACCTCCACACCCTGCAGCCGAGCGCGCACTCTCTCGACGAACTCCTTGACCACCTTGAAGTTGACGTCGGCCTCAAGCAGGGCGAGCCTGACCTCGCGCAGGCCGGCGTCCACGTCCTCCGGCCGAAGCACGCCGCGGCCTGAGATCTTTTTCAGCACCGCGGCGAGCCTCTCGCTGAGCGACTCGAACATCTACGTGACTCCTTCGAGCCGAGCGACACGCCGCTTCAAGCCGTCGAGCTCCCGCTCAAGCGCTTCGACCGCGCGGCGACGGCGCGCAGCTTCGGACAGTAGGCCGAGACGGCGCTCGTACTCCTGCAGCGCCAGGGTCGAGCGGCGCACGATGTCGTGCACCGCTGCGCGCGATGTTCCTTGGTGCTTGGCGATCTCCGCCAGCGACCAGTCGCTGCGCAGATAGAGGTCGACGACCTCTTTCTGGTGGTCGGTCAGCAGCGCGCCATAGCGTTCGTAGAGGGCCAGGGCGCGGCCGCGCGCCTGGAGGGTGTCAAGGGCCATGCCTTGACAGCTTACCAATTTACAATGAATACGTTGTGGACGCGCTGCTGGTCGAGGCTTTCCGATACAACAAGTGGGCGAACCTCCACTTGCTGGACGTGTGCGCGAATCTGTCCGAAGGGCAGCTGCAGTTGACCGCTGCCGGCACCTACGGAACCGTCGCGGCCACGCTCCTGCACCTCCTGTCCGCCGAGCAGCGGTACCTCCGGCGCCTGGCCGGCACTAAACCCGACATCAATGAGAACGATCGCGGGACGCCGAACCTGGCGGTTCTGAGGCAGCACGCTGTTCGAA
>Ga0209118_1000461_pt1 | contig 22474 bp, 15 predicted proteins | sample BlaSpr_A8_Ref_M1_FD_187988 | JGI IMG/M metagenome (GOLD analysis project Ga0209118, IMG submission 187988) | Forest soil microbial communities from Thunder Bay, Ontario, Canada - Black Spruce, Ontario site 2_A8_Ref_M1 (SPAdes) (version 2) | ecosystem: Environmental > Terrestrial > Soil > Boreal...
CGATGGAACGTTGGCAATCAGCTCATAGTGATCGGGGTCGTTCTGTTGAAATACGCTGCTAAAACCTTCGCCTCCGATTACGTAGATGCGCTTACAGGATGCGCCAAAAAAAACATCATCGCACTCACCGGCAGCACGTAGTCTGGTGACTTCGTTACCGGTTTGCGTATTCAGAACGATTAACATGGGTCTCACGATCGGCCCAAGGCAAAGGGCCAATAGTGTGACGCAAATCGGGAGAAGGTATTTCATCGCCACCGCCTCGCACACGCGCCGTCTTGCAAATCGAATTCAGTGCGTAAACTGGCGCATCCGGCCACGCTCGGTTCGGCTCGAACCGGCGATGTCTTATTCGCCTTACTTTTTTGGCCCACTACCTTCGAGTCAAGATTCTCTTCGCGCCGACATAAACAGACGGTTAACTCGAAGCCCCGGGCGGTACTTCGGGGCAACCTCGCAGTCATTGATGTAAACGACCCAATCATCATGTGACCATACGCTGTCGCCGATTTGAGACTACCTCGCTTCTTCCGGTCGTCGAACGGCTACAAATGCAATGTAGAAAAACAGGTCGTAGATGATTCTTAGTGTTCCGGCTATGAAGAACGGAACATTTATGAGCGACGCCTGTTGATTATTTGTAGAGGACCTGCCTTTCTCTACAGAGAGTAAGTGTAACTTTGCTCTTGTCTCAGATAGGAGTTCGGAGTTCGGTGTTGGGAGACACCGCAGGTCTTCGGCGACCCGCACCTGTTTCGAGCTTCGTGCCTCGCTGTATGCGGATTCCATTTCGGGCTTGTAGCCGGGCCTTGATTTCAACCATTTGACATGATCGTCCACCGAATTACGCGGCATCGCGCCTGCCGGGAGCGGCTCTAAATACTGTTTCGATCGCTTCAGGGCCCGCCGAATGCGGGCGTCGATGTCGTAACGCTGCTGGAAGTTTATGTACTCAAATAGGTCGCCGCCGACCGTTCCCGCGGGAATGGAGTTGCCGTACATCTCGATTCCTTCCGCATGCGGAATCGTGCCTTCCACGGGCATCAGCCGCTTGCGCAGATATTCATCAATAGTTGGAGCGGTGTAGATGTTTGTCATACGAGACTTCCAGGCCGAAGCGATTCACTCCTTTGATGTTTGCCTAACTCGGTCCATAACATGACGATGCGGCACTCCATGCGATAGCGTCCATTGTCTTTTGGTAGCGATCCGCGCCGATGTCAGCGTCACTGCGGCCTCGTCCGGAGCGAACGTCCTCCATCCTACGTACTACTCTCCACACCCTACATCCGCGTGGGGCCGTGCGACTAACAAATCCTTAGATTGCTGCCCTGCGCTGTCGAACGCGGTTCGTCGCGATAACTGATACCAAAGTATCGTCCATACCTTCGTCCAATTGCTCCTATGGTCGCCAAATTGACCACCGTTCTGCTTTGTTGGTTACGGAACTGACAGGATTCGTCGCCAAGAAGCGATGAAGACCGCTGGTAGAGAAAACCCAAACCACGGGGTCGCATGGCCCCGCAACCGAGCACATGGCGCGGTAGGTCAGAACAGAACTCGCTCGATCAAGTGGTCTGAGAAGCAAGAAAAATTCCAGCCGAAGGAGATGTGTTTTTTCTTGACTTCTCCCTTTATAGAACTTCTCAGGACTAATCCGCACCGTGGAAGCCGGATACCTTCTGGTCGGCCGACCATCCGGGCCTAACCTGTAGCGTTTGGCGTGTCTTGCATGCACAATGGCGTGTTCTGCATATCGGAGCAGTCGGCGAGCATCTAAACTCAGTCCATGTACAAAACTAAGTCCATATACAAAGCGAAAGCTTACTCCGCAGCCAGCGCGACATCGCCGCTGGCCTCCACCACAATCGCACGGCGCGACCCAACCGAACACGACGTACAGATTGAAATCCTGTACTGCGGCATCTGTCACTCCGATCTTCATCAAGTCCGCAACGAGTGGAGCGGCGTGATGCCCACCGTGTACCCCTGCGTTCCCGGCCACGAAATCGTCGGCCGCGTCACCAAGGTAGGCTCCGCCGTCTCCAAGATGAAGCGCGGTGACCTCGCCGCGGTCGGCTGCATGGTCGATTCGGACGGCACTTGCCCCGAGTGCCAAGCGGGTCTTGAGCAGTTCTGTCCGAATTTCACCTTAACTTACAACTTCCCCGACAAGCATCTGGGAGGCGTCACCTATGGCGGCTACTCCGACAGTATCGTTGTTGACCAGAGGTTTGTCCTGCGCGTCCCCTCGAGCCTCGATCTCGCCGGAGCCGCTCCCTTGCTCTGTGCCGGAATCACAACTTACTCACCGATGCGCCACTGGGGCGTCACCAAGGGCAAGAAAGTAGGCGTGGTCGGTCTAGGCGGACTAGGTCACATGGGCGTGAGGTTTGCACATGCGCTCGGAGCCCACGTTGTCGTCTTCACGACTTCACCCAAAAAGAAGGAAGACGCACTCCGTCTCGGAGCAAACGAGGTCGTCATTTCAAAGAATGCGGACGAGATGCAAAAGCACGCTGGCAGCTTTGACTTCATTCTCGATGCTGTCTCGGCCGATCACGACATCAATGCGTACATCAATCTGTTGCGCCGCGATGGGAACATTACTCTTGTTGGTGCGCCAGAGAAGCCTCTCGCCCTATCGGCATTCGGTCTGATCATGGGCCGGCGCAGCCTCTCCGGTTCACCGATCGGCGGTATCGCCGAAACCCAGGAGATGCTCGATTTCTGCGGCGAGCACAACATCACCGCAGATGTTGAAGTCATCCCCATTCAGAAGGTCAACGAAGCTTACGAGAGTCTGCTCAAGTCGGATGTGAAGTACCGCTTCTCCATCGATATGGCATCTCTCAAATCTGAGTAAGACGATGAATAAACAGTTTCGCGTCTCTGGCAGCCCGTTTCACAAGCTGGAAGAACTGGGAGTCCGTGCCTCTGCGGTCCTGCGCAGAGCCGGGCTTGCCCAGGGACTGATCGATGAACCGCGCGTGCTCCTCACGACTAAGGAACTCTTTGCCTTGTGGGGTGCGGTGGGCGAAGTCAGCACCAACCCCGCGATTGGTCTCCAGCTGGGAACGGAAAACAAAACCGAACGATTCCACCCCATCGGTCTCGCCGCTCTTTCGACAGAGAATTTCGGCTCAGCCATAGAGCGAATGGGTCGCTACAAACAGCTCACCTGCCCGGAAGAAATCCTCCAGGAAAAAGACGACGAAGAGTGGGGCATCCAGTTCCGCTGGCTCCTCGCTGATGAGGTCGAGCCTCCGGTGCTGATCGAATGCTGCTTCGCCTGGGTGCTCTCGCTAGCTCGCCACGGCACTGGCACGCGCATTTCGCCGCTGCGTGTGGAGTTCGTACAACATCGCGCGCACGTGAAGACCATTGAACGCCATTTCGGCTGCCCGGTGGTCTGCGGGGCACCTCGCAACGCCATCGTCTTTCGCGCTGTCGACGCTCAGCGCCCCTTCGTGACGCGTAATGCTGAACTTTTGGGAATGCTTGCCCCGCAGTTCGAGGAAGAGCTCAAGCAGGAAAACGTCGACGAAAACTTCCCCGAGCGCGTCCGCGGAGCGATACAGCAAAAGCTCACTGGCCGTCGCCCCACCATTGAGGACATCGCCGACGCACTACATATCAGCCCCCGCAGTCTCCAGCGACGCTTGCAAGATGAAGGATCCAGTTTCCAGCGCAGCTAGCGTCTTAACCCCCATCTGTAAAGGAGAAGCAATGCAAAAACGCAAACTCGGAAAAAGGAATTTGGAAGTGTCAGCGATTGGGCTGGGCTGCATGGGACTGAGTTACGGCTACGGGCCCGCCGTGGACAAGAAGGAAGGGATCACGCTGATTCGAGCGGCAGTCGAACGCGGCGTCACATTCTTCGATACCGCGGAGGTCTACGGCCCGTTTACGAACGAAGAACTCGTGGGTGAAGCTCTCGCTCCGTTCCGCAATCAAGTGGCGATCGCCACCAAGTTCGGGTTCAAAATTGATCCGAGCACCGGCAAACAGGCCGGGCTGGACAGCACACCCGAGCATATCAAGGAGGTCGCCGTGGCCTCGCTCAAGCGACTCAAGACCGATGTCATCGATCTTTTCTATCAGCACCGCGTTGACCCGAACGTGCCGATTGAAGACGTGGCGGGCGCGGTGAAGGATTTGATTCGGCAAGGAAAAGTAAAGCACTTCGGACTTTCTGAAGCAGGGGTGCAGACCATACGTCGCGCTCATGCCGTTCAGCCTGTAACTGCACTGCAAAGCGAATATTCGCTGTGGTGGAGAGAACCTGAAGCGCAAGTGATACCGATGCTGGAGGAACTCGGGATCGGGTTCGTTCCATTCAGTCCTCTGGGTAAAGGTTTCCTTACCGGAAAGATCAGTGAAGATACGAAGTTCGACAAAAGTGATTTCCGCAACATCGTCCCTCGCTTTACGCCAGAGAACCGGAAAGCGAATCAAGCGTTGGTGGATCTGCTCGGCAGATTTGCGCAACAGAAGAAAGCGACACCTGCTCAGGTCGCACTCGCTTGGCTGCTTGCGCAGAAACCGTGGATCGTGCCGATCCCTGGAACGACCAAGCTACATCGGCTCGAAGAAAACATCGGAGCCGCTAACGTCGAACTTTCGCCCGACGATCTCCGCGAATTGGAGAACGCAGCCTCAAGGATCGCGGTGCAAGGTGCTCGGTACCCCGAAGAACTGCAAAAAATGGTGGGCCGCTGAGCAGCAGGGACGGCAAACCGGAACTGGCCTGTTCACCGGCACCGTGGGGATTGATCCGCTTTTTCACGCACCCGATCCGGCATCAATGTCTCTTCTGTCCGGCCCGGCGGCGTGGTTTATTCGGCGACCAAGCATGCTGTGCGAGTCATATCCGAAGGGCTGCGTCAGGAAGTGAAGCCTTACAACCTCCGTACCACGGTGATCTCACCCGGCGCGGTGGATACCGAACTCCCGAACAGCGTGACCGAGCCGGATATCGCCGTGAACATCCGCAAGGTCTATGAAATTGCAGTTCCCGCCGAATCGTTCGCGCGGGCAGTCGCGTTCGCCATGACCCAACCGGAAGATGTGGACATAAACGAGATCCTGTATCGGCCCACACGCCAGGAGTTCTAAGCTAACAGTAAGGCGAAGGAGTGCACATGCCAGCGCGGAACGATGCTCTAAAAGACCGCCTTTCCCGATATCGCGAAATTAACATCACTGTGACCGGCAGAAAGTCGGGACGCACTATCTCAATCCCGGTTTGGTTCGTATTGGAGGACGACAAGCTTTACCTCCTGCCGGTGCAGGGGTCGGATACACAGTGGTACAAGAACGTGCTCAACAACCCGATGATTCGGATCGATGCGCGGGGCGCAGAGGCTGAAGTCAAAGTCGTTCCTGTCACTGACGCCACACAGGTGTCGTCCGTGGTCGAGAAATTCCGCGCCAAGTACGGGACCAGCGACGTGAAGACGTACTATTCAAAGTTCGACGTTGCCGTCGTCGCTCAGATCCGCTGATGGTGCGTCATCACCGCTGCCGAGGACCTCGTTAGATAATCGTGTCCGAGTGACAAACCGGAAGTTATGTGTCGATAGGTAAACGCGCATCTCGTCAGTGCTTGATTTCCTGATGAGACGCCGACTTCACAGGACTAATGCCGCCGTGGAAGCCGGACCATCCGGAAGTTATCGCCTAGCGGCCCGACTCGAAATGCTGACTGCGGCCGCGTCTACGGATAGCGGGTTAGACGGCATGTGGACGGGAAATCTCCAAGGCGACGTTCGGGCTGTCCCAAACGCACAGGAACGCACAGAGGCACGCGTTGTCAGTTGCGGAGAATCAATCCCGCAACGCCCGGGCCGGATCAGTCCGCGTCGCGCGCCAAGCGGGCAAGAAACATGCTGCCAGTGCGGCCATTGTCATCACCGCCAATGCCGACCCGAATGCCAGTGGGTCGTATGGGCTTACCTTGTATAGGAGGTTCCCAAGCAATCGTGTCAATGCCAATGCCATCACGCCGCCTAGCAACACTCCGCCTGCCGTTAACGCCAAGCCGCGCGATATGACCAGGCGCAAGAGATTGGATGCGTCCGCGCCAAGCGCCATGCGCAGCCCCAACTCGCGCGTGCTCTGCGACACGGCATAAGACATCACGCCATAGAGTCCGATGGTAGCGAGGAGCAGCGCCAATCCTCCTAGAACACCAACTAGCGTTACGGCCACCATCTGCGGCGACGTCGAGCGATCCACTTGCTCTTGCAGCGTGATCACCTCGTAGAGCGCCAGGCCCGGATCCAGCGTGTGGACCTCGCGCGCCAGCGCGGTCGCCATCGTCTCCGCGTTCAGCGGGGTTCGGATAAACAAATCTGCCCCTCGCGAGAAATTCTGGCGCAGAGGCACGTAGAAAAAGGGTTTCGGCGTTTCCCGAACGCTCTCGTACTTGGAATCTCTTGCCACACCGACCACCTGCATCCATCGGCCCTTGACCTGAACCCGCTCGCCAATTGGATTCTTGCCGCGCCAATACTTCGCGGCCATTGTTTCGTTCACGACGGCCACCAGAGCAGCCTTTTCGTCGTCCGCCCGCATGAATTCGCGGCCGGACACCAAGGGAATACCCATCGTCGCGAAGTAGTCCGGGCCCACCTCGTTGTATTGCACGATGGGCTGCTCTTCGGGCGGAGCTTGATAGCCATCTACGGCAATCGGCGCGGAAGAAAAGCTTCCGTAGCTCAGCGGCGTCATTCGCCCAAATGCAGCCGATTCGACGCCGGGCAGCGCCTTCACGCGCTCCAGCAGCTCGTCCTGGAAACTCTGCGCGCGCGGCGCATCGTATCCTGCCGACACCAGAGGGACGACCGTCTCCAGCACTCCGTGCGTCGAAAAACCCGGGCTGGAATTTCGAATTCGCTGCAGGCTCTGCAGCAGCAATCCCGCTCCAACCAGCAATACAAAACTCAGCGACACCTGAACCAGCACAAGTCCCGAACGCATCCACGCTCTTCCAGCTCCTCCGACAACGCCCGCCGAATCGGCTTTCAACGCGCCGGCGAGATCGAGCTTGCGCGTCTGAATTGCGGGGATCACTCCGACAACGAGCGTCGCCAACAAACAAACTCCGGCGCTCAACGCCAGCACTCGCCCATCGATTTCCCCCGGAAGGTGCATCGTCACGCCGCCGCGCGCGGGGAAGAGCAGCACGAGCGCGTGACGGCACCAGTGCGCAACAAGGAGCCCGCCGACCGCGCCAAACGCTGAAAGCACCAGGCCCTCCGTAACGAGCTGTTTCACGAGACGCCCGCGGCCCGCGCCTATAGCCATCCGAACCGTCATTTCATGGCGTCGCGCGAACGACCTCACCAGCAGCAGATTGCCGACGTTCGCGCACGCAATCAGCAAGACAAACACGACCACGGCGAGCATGATTTCGAGCGTGGGAAGTAAAGCCCCCGCGTTATTGAACGGCGTTTGCCACAAGGGCCAGAGTCTGATCCCGCGGCCTCGGTTGGTATCCGGATAGGCGGATTCCAATCGCGCCGCCACGGCGGAGGTTTCCTCCTGCGCCTGTCTGAGATTGACGCCGGGCTTGAGTCGCACGTACGCTTCAATCCACCTTGCACCGCGATCCTCCAGTTTGTACCCGCCCGCTTCAAAAGTTTCCTCCATCGACGCGGGAACCCAAAACTGCATCGCCCAGCCCACGAACGTCCCATAAAAACCCTCTGGCATGACACCAACAATCGTGTGCAGCGTACCGCTGAGCCTCTGCGTTTTTCCGATGATTTGCGGATCGCCCTTAAAGCGCCCTTTCCATAACTGATAACTGATCACCGTCACAGGATGAGCGTTCCGCCCCGCGTCCTCTCCCGGCTCGAATCCTCGCCCAAGAATCGGAGGTACTCCGATAGCATCAAAATAATTCGCCGATACGATGCTTCCAGTGGTGACCTCGGCGCGGTCGCCAATGCTGAGCGTCGTCCCCATAATTTTCGTTACAAAAAATGCGTCAAACAGCGTGCAACTCCTCTGCAAGTCGAGGAAATCTGGCCACGAAATCGGCGTTCCGCGAGCCTCCCCGCGCTCCGTTCCGGCGAGAGCGAGCAGCCGCTCCTGGTGTGTTACGGCTGGGTAGGGGCGGAATAAGATCCCTTCGATCCAGCTGAACACCGCGGCGTTCGCACCGATCCCCAACGTCAGACAGAGAATTGCCAGCGCGGAAAACCCCGGACTGCGCCGGAGCATCCGGAAGCCGAAGCGGAGGTCTTGCAGTGTCGTCTCGATCATAGGTAGTCCTCTCTGGTCACGGTAATTTTCCTTGGTTTGCTCAACGCCGCCGAAGCTGCGACGCGCCTCGCCGCGGGCGTCCTCAGGGGCCATGCCTTTTCGCACGTTCAGTTCAACAGCCATCTCCAAGTGCGAGCGCAGTTCCTCGTCCAGGTCATCTTCGAGACGACGGCGGCGGAACACCGCGGCGAGACGGTGGGTGAACGTGCGAAAAAGTTCGCGCATCGGCTAGCTCGTCCTCAGCACCCGGTTGATCATGGCGGACATGCGACCCCAGCTTTCCGCTTCCTCCACAAGCTGTTTGCGTCCGGCGCGGGTCAGGGAGTAGTACTTGGCCTTGCGGTTATTTTCCGAAATACCCCACTTGGAGACGATCCAGCCGCGCTGCTCGAGGCGCAGCAGGGCAGGATAGAGCGTGCCCTGGTTCAACCGCAGCAGGTCTTCGGAGACCCGCTGGATACGCATGGCGATCCCGAAGCCGTGCATCGGCCCCATGGAGTGGAGGGTCTTCAAGACCAGCAAATCGAGAGTTCCTTGCAGGACTTCGCTTTTGGAAAAAGCCATATATTCCTTTAGACGGTCAACAGGAGGAAAAGTGAGTTTAACACAGTTCTGTTGACGATCAACGGGAGCTTGGGAGACGTTAGACGCGGACGTTTTGAGCCGAACTGCGCGAGCCTTTGCAAATCAGAAAGGCCGGCCGGATCTGGGACGATTGCCTCAGATGGTGGCCGCGCTGCTCGTGTCGGAGTAGGGGCCCACCTGGGGGATAAGCTGTCGGCATGAACGGGGTAATCGTAATGCAGCCTGTCACCCGGACGTTATCACCTCGCCTGTCGGGTTAGTACGGATAAACGCGCTTGTATTGAGTGATCTGGCCAACTTCCGGGTGCTCAGCAACCCTTACCTAATCGCGTTACGTCAAAGTTGCCCGTCACTCGGGGCGAATGCCGAGACGCGTTAACGATCGGTTGCGAACGAAGTCTCATCTACGCGTAACCGCCTGATCGGCCAAGTGGGGCACGATCTGACCTTAGAGTTTCGATCATGGTTGCTTGCGGAGCGAGTCTTCTGGAGATCCTGAAACGTGCCTATAATCATGAGGGCTAAAGGAGCGAAATGGTCAGGGCAAGAGTCATTGCGGGATTTCTACTGACACTGGGGGCGAGCTGCCTCGCGCAGGAGCACCAGCATGGAAAGGGCGAGAAGTTGGGAGTGGTGCACTTTGCCACCTCATGCAACGTGGGGGCACAGAAGGAATTCGACCGGGCCGTGGCGCTGCTGCACTCCTTCCAGTTCAGCCGTGCCATAGAAGGATTCAACGCGGTGCTGGAGGAGGACGCGACGTGCGGAATCGCGTACTGGGGAATCGCGCTTAGCGATTGGAGTAACCCTTTCGCACCGGGAATGAAAGACAAGAGCCAGTTGCATGCAGGGCGGGAGAGCGCGGAACGCGGCAAGACCGTGGGCGAAAAGACGGAGCGCGAACGAGCGTATCTCGCGGCGGTCGGCAAGTTGTACACCGCCTACGAGAGCACACCGCAGCGAGCGCGCTTGATCGCCTATCGCGACGCCATGGGGGAAGTCGCGGCGAAATATCCAGAAGACCATGAGGCGCAAATCTTCTACGCGTTGGCGGTCGCGGCTTCGGAAGATCTCGCGGACAAGACGTACGCCGGGCGGCTCAAGGCGGGAGCGATACTCGAAAAATTGTTCGAGGAGGAGCCGACGCATCCTGGACTGGCCCATTACATTATCCATACGTACGACGTACCAGCGTTGGCGGGGCGGGGGCTGGTGGCGGCGCGGCGGTACTCGGAAATTGCGCCAGATGCGCCGCATGCGCTGCACATGCCATCGCATACCTTCACGCGCACGGGTTACTGGCAAGAGTCCATCGACAGCAACATAGCAGCGGCAGCAGCAGCGCGGCGCGAGGCTCAGACGGCAGAAGAGTTGCACGCCAGTGACTATGAAATTTATGCCTACCTGCAAACTGGGCAGGACGAGGCAGCGCGGCGGATGGTGGATTCCTTGCCTGAGATCGCATCACGCTTCGATCCCAAGACGATGTTGAGCGGCGCCGGCGGCCCCGCAGTTGGATATTTTGCGCTGGCGGCGATCCCTGCACGGTACGCGCTGGAACGCCAGGACTGGAGGCAGGCCGTGCAGCTCCCGCTGCGGGACACACCGTTTCCTCATACGGATGCTATGACCTGGTTCGCCCGGGGATTGGGCGCGGCGCGACTGGGGCAAGCGGCGGCAGCGGATGAGTCAGCGACTGCGCTACAGCAGATCCGAGTGCGGCTCTTGAAGGCTAACGAAAACTACTGGGCGCGGCAGGTGGAAATCCAAGAGCTTGCGGTCCGGGCATGGGCTGCGCTAGCGGCGGGTAAAAAAGAGGAAGCGCTGCGGCAGATGAAGTCGGCAGCGGAACTGGAAGATGGGACGGAGAAAAGCGCGGTGACGCCTGGTCCGCTGGCCCCAGCGCGCGAGTTGCTGGGCGAGATGTTACTGGAAATGAAAGAGCCGGCGCAGGCGCTGGAGCAATTCAAAGCTACACTGAGGAAAGAACCGGGGCGCTTCCGAGCGCTCTATGGGGCAGCGCGTGCTGCCCAGCTCAGCGGAAGTCCAGAAGCGAGTCAGACGTATTTTGGCGAGCTGTTGAAGGTTTGCGGACATGCGGACAGGCCAGGAAGGGCGGAGATCCTGGAGGCACAGAGGGCGATTTCGCAGAATTAGTGTCGTGCGTATCAAAGCTGGAAGGTCGTCTGCTAACGGCCGATTGGGACGATGACCGTTGAGAACAGCGCTTCTCGGCAGTTTTCGATCTTCGACCAACTGGCGGTGTGGTCGGCTGAACGGAAGTTATCCTGAGATGGGGTTCTAGGAAGCGATCGCGAATCACGGGAGCAACTCTGTAAAGCAATACAGCCCGAAAATGTGCCAAACACCGTCAAACACAGTCTAGTAGGTAGCAGATGAACTGCCCGTCAATGGCGGAGCCAAGCTAACCGGGACGTTTGGTCGGACGGAGTTGGGTGTGATGAATGTGGACACGTGTTCCAGGGCTTCCAATCCCTACGGAACCTATGCGGTCGCGCGAGTGAAAGAATCACTGTGGGCCGGCTCTTACTTTGGTGTGATGGGCGTTGACAAACGTTCGGGAAATATACAGGACAGTTTCAATCAAACCGGTGGCGTCGATACGCGTCTCATCTTCTTCAAAGAGCGGTTTGTTGACCCCACATGCCCCTAAGTTGGCACAATCTTGTTTGGGCACAGCTTCCGTTTAGTAAAAGCATCCTTGCATCTCCTAGCAGGAGAAGGGGTCTGGGGAAGGGGACGGCAATTGAGCCCCGAGACGCAAGAGCACATTCCGTGATCCGTCGATTCAATCTCGCCGAAAACCAACTCTCAAACCACAACAGAAAACACAGACCCGCGCCTGCGCAGCCGCATGTCCGCCACTTGCTCTCCTCGCGGCGGGAATCTCACTTGACCGAGAACGACCAGGCATAATTGAAGAGCAGCCCCTCGCCCTGATTTTTTGCGACTTCCTCGCCCGAGAATTTGTGAGACTTATCAACAGGCCGCAGTGCGATTGCATACTGCCCAGGTTGAAGCGCGGCCGCCGGAGTAAGCTGCACATGCCCGGGACCGAGCTTCTGGACGGTTGTGGCTACGCGATCCTCAACGAAAGTAGAATATATGGGCCAATCCTGTTGAGTGTTCTGCTCTGCCGCACCGGAAGCTTGGGTGGCTCCCACGAGCCTGAAGTTCGATTGCGAGGAAGCAAGCCTCACGATCACGGGCTCGAATGCTAAGGCGTTCACGCCCGGAATCCCGGCGTAGCTAACATTGAAGTTGGGGATGTTGCCGGTCGCTTGGGCCGGGGAACCCGGTCCTTGAAGAGCCCAGACGTATGTCACTATGCTCTGCTGCTTGCGAAGAGCCATGACACCCGACAGCACCATCCCACCCGGTCCCAAAGCCATCTTGCCGATAGTTGCCGCGCCATTTCTTAGTAGTGCCTGCTGGGCTGTCTCTTGTGCCAAACGGAGGCTCTCATTGAGAGCCTGATCCGCAGCCAAGGCAGAAAGAGAAGTCGGTTTAGTCTTAGTCTGTGCGATCTGAGTCGCTTCAGCAACAAGGTTAACGCTCGAATTACCCTGGACGAATGACACGGCAGGTTGCAGGCCGGTACCGGCCCCCATGAAGGCAACTGCAGCACCGCCAGGAACAGCAACTGCCGTTGATGGGCTGCCGGTCAAGTTCGTGGCGTTGGGGACACTGCCCGTGGTAGTGGGCGTGGCTGGAGCAGGAGCAACAGGGTTCTTCTTGTTGTTCACGGCATCGAGCATCGCTTCCATCAATTTAGTAGATATTGCTGCTTTCTTTAGAGCGATCAATCCGGTGGCGGACACGTCGAAATTCGTCTCACTGCTCTTGATGGCGCTGAGTATCAAGCTTTCCGGCAGATGGTTATTCACCATCGAAATAACGTCTTGGTTGGTTAACGGCTGATCCTTGTGCTGCGCCGCGGAAACCAACTCAACCGAGATGAGCCAGATCGTCACCAACAATATAGATCTTCTGCTCCGCATCGACATCCCTCCATACTGCGACCCGAGTTTAGAAATCACTTTCTTGCACTAGAAAGTCACGTAAAGCTCCCAGAGCCTCGTCGACATCCAGGCGGCTTCTCCTTAACCAGACTATCAGTAGTTCTCTGCTTCTCCCAGCAAGAGAATTCCTGGGCTATAACCGGGAGCAGCAACTGATATATTGCACGAGACAAGTGCGTCGTGCGGCCCCGGTCCTGTTGGGTTGGGGTTAATGGGCTTGTTGGCCAGGCCTAACTTGGGTTTGCAGATGTAGTAGATTTTCTGGCCTGGCAGCCCGCTTCCAGAAGTCCCGTTTTCACCATTCACTTGAACCCTCGCCCCTTTTACCGCGATGCCCGTCTGGGCATCCATGGCGGCAACAATTAGCCAAAGCCATCTTACGCCTCCGCGCTGTTCCGTTCCTTGCTGCACAATGTTGACGTTCATCTTACGCGGCGGCGGGGGCGGTGCGGGTAAACCGAGCCGCGACCAAAGAGTGTGTTGAAGTTGGCCAATAATCGCATCAGCGTAGGCATGCGCACCAGCAACGTTTGGATGCCCCAAGGATGCGTCATCGCAAGTTGGAGAGGCGCGGTTGGCCGCGGCGCAGGCCCGCGCGCGGGTCCATGCAACACCGTTAACCGTTGTCGATGATTCGGGGTTTTTTCCCTCAACCCCTTTTGCCTCGTCGCGGGTGAACTGCCCGACCTTCCACAGGTATGTTTGGGGCGCCGCATAGCAGTTTTCGCTTTGAAAATCGGGCCACGCAAGTGCGAGACGCGGGTTGCCCGAAGGCTGGAGCTGATTGATGAGGTTGGAAAGTCCGGACTGGGCCTCATTGTTCCAGGTTTCGGAGTTATTGACGATCTGGTCTTTGCTTAGAGCGCCTCCGACGAAGCCCAGCACTCCGCCCGTTACGCCAGCAACTGCTGCACCAGCGTCAGCTGCCAACGCGGCGATTAAGGCCGTCAAGGCACCGATATCACTCTGGTGAGATGCGATAGGAAAATAACCAGTGATCACGATGGCCGCGTTCGGGAAAATATTCATGACGAAGGGCAGCAACGCTTTCATGCGACCAACGCACTTTTGCTCAGCGAGTTTCTGAACTAGCCCGGTACCGTTGGTAGGCCACAGGATGTTGAAAATACCCACGTCATTGATGCCGCCATCGAGCAGCACGAGGTCCACAGTGTGGGGATCTATCCTGGCCTGCATCAGGTCGGTTTGGGTCAGATCAACCTGTTTCGTGATCGAGGGATGACCGCTAGGGATTTCTCCAGGCAGACCCGTAACGTTATCGCCTTCGCCTTCATCGACAATGATCTTGGCTCCGGAGTGCGCGTGGGTCGGAATCTGATTCACTACCCAGCTGAGCTTGTATTGAGACTGGAGCCATTGCTGCACGATGTTGCGAAACTTCATATTTTCGGGAAGACCTTGCCCCCACATGATGGAGTCGCCGAGCGTGACCATGTTGAAGGCCTGGCTTGGGTTCGGAGGTTCCGGTGCGCGCGCAAGCAGCAGAGGGGAGATACCCGCCGCTCCGGCCAGGGCACCTGCGGCCCCAACCGGAATATTTTTCAAAAATTCACGGCGAGAGGCAATGCGACGCATCTCATCCCTCTAAGTACGAGATAACTTCCTTCTCGGAATGCATCTTCGTAACTGTGTGCGTGTTGCGAACTACTCCTTACCTTTGCGGTCCAACGAAAACGCTACTCGATACCGGCGAGCCCAAGGCTCACTTTGATCGAGCCAGGACTATAGCCCTGAGCGGTCACGACGACTGAACAGTATTCAGCCTGTGGCTCTATGCCAGGCTTCTTAACAACCCTCGCGCCGCCGCAAGTGTAGTAGAACTTTTGCCCGGTTGCCCCGGCGCCGCTACTCACTTGGCCTGCGACTCCGGCCCTGACGGACACATTCCCGTTCACGGGCTGACCCGTTTTGCTGTCGACAGCAGTGACAATCAGCCAAGCCCGCGCTTGTATTCCGGTTCCGTCTCTCCCACTCTGGCCTTTAACGGTCATGGTGCGCAGCGGGGGAGGCGGCGGCGGCGCCGGCGCAGATCCGTCGACAAAATCAATGATCTGACGCGCAAGGAAGTTCGGGCGCTCATTGTGGATGGAATGCCCGGTCGTTTGCAGGAAGAGGGCATGGCCCGGCGTCATTTCCATCTTGGGCGCAACGTCGCGCGTATCTTTGCATAGGTCGCCACCGATGTCGTCCATGCCGCACAACAAGAGCATGCGCTTAGTGTTCGAGAGGTAAAGGGGCTCCGGAGGATTAGTCCCTGGTCTGAGAATTTGTTGGCTGAACAGCAACTGTTCCATGCCCAAGCGCCAATGCCATAAGCGGAAGTTGTGATCGTAGGTTTCGTATCGATCGATACGAGCGAGCCGCATGTGAACTGGTTTGCACGCCCAGCCGTCGCGATACCAATACTCCGCCTGCGGCCGTCCGCCACCCAACGGAATGACCCACGCAGCTTTACTTTGCCAATCGAATCCGCCATAGAAGAACGACCTCCGCGCTCCGGGTGTTTCTTGCGCATATGCAGGATCGCCACCGGCGAAATACCATGGCACAGCCAGCCCGGCGTGCTTAGCTCCGTCGTCGGCGAAGGACGGCCAGATAGCCGCTGGCGACCAGGGCACGACGGTGGTGATCCAAGGTGCGTCGAGCCGAGGCCGACCGAGTCGAAACGACATGTTTCCGCCCAGGCTGCCGCCGATGGGCACTATCCGATGGTGAGTCACTTGCGTGGATCGGTCTAGCGTGTTTACGAACGATACGATGAAGTTCTCGATGAAGTCGACGATCGGTACGTCGTACTTATTGGGGGCGAATCCCAGGCCGGTCCCCAGGAGGCCTCCGTCAGCGTGTCCGTCGGCGTTAAGCGGCGCGATGGTATTGTAATCAATGTTGTCCGCATAGCCGCTCGTCGGGAGATCCATCGAGATGACCGTGTAGTTCTTTTTACGCTGGAGTCCTAAGGCGCGAATAGCGTGCGTCAGATCCAAGGCTTCTTCGAGCCGCGAATCCATGCCATGGATGTAAAGGAAGACTTCTGCATCAGCCGCGAGAACCGGTGCGCGTTCCGCCGGCATGGTGCGGCCGGTGTTTGCGCAGCTTGGGCGCTCGGAGCCCGGCGGTGGAAAGGTATGCGCGATCATGTAGCGAGTGTGGACCAGCAATGGTGGTCCACTGGGCCGGGCGACAGGAACATCCAGATCGTATTGAGGAAATTCCGCAGAAGGCACGTTGACAGGCCGATGGGGCTGGTCATCCTCTCCGGATACAGCGATGTACCCGAGCGGGGACCGCTGAGCAGAACACGCGCTATCCATGGGCCAACCGCCGGCCTGCAAAAGATTAAGGACCCGATAGGCGCGATTGAGGGCCGCGTCCGCCGCGTTCTGCAGAGTCGCGGCAGGCATCGACTTCGTCCGGGGGTTGCTTTGAAGGCACGCCAGAATCTGAGCCTCTTGAGGCGGTTGCGCCCGGAATGCCGCAAACGTGTGGCGACCGGTAACACTCAGGTCGGCAAAGGCGTTGCCATCCGAAGCATTGTTGGCCGTGAACGCTGCCGCAGACTCGCAAAGACTTCCCAAGGGATTGCGGCGCGCGGCTGCGTCGCGCAAATCGGGGCGCAGGCGGCCCTCACTAGCTCCGATATTGGGTTTTACGTTCGAGTCATTGCTGGAAAGTGCGGCTGGATTGTATTGGTTGCGCGTCGGCGGTGAGGGTGGCTCGTAGTTTGTAAGAGCTTCCTTGTACTGAGGAGCCTGGGTCGGCGTCCAGTCGAGAAGATCCGGAAGCGCCACGAAATAGCCAAGAGGGCGAGAATCACATGACTCCGCCACGCCTGAGGGGTCCACGATGACATGGTTCGTTGCAATGGTCAGACCGCCGGTCGCCGATGCGGGCTCATTGTTTCTAGCCAGGCCGACGCCCTGGAGGATTCCATGGATGTCATTGACGATGTCATTTACGAGCTTCGTAAAGTCCACCCCGGCTTTGCAGCCCTCAAAACAAGGGCCCTGAGTGATACCGTTGTTTCCACCGCAGTCCATGGTGCAGTGGACTTGTTTCGTGTGCATCTTGGCGTGCTTGTCGCACTTGAAGCAATCGTTGAGGATGGCGCTCTTCATCTTGGCTTCAAAGTTGATGGGATCGCCGCGCCTTGCCTGATCCTGGAGCTCGCTGAAGGTGACGTGGCGGGAACCATAGGTGCAGATGTTGCCGTCCACGCAGGTTTGGTTGCCTGTATTTCTGACTTGGGCGGCTGCGATGTTATTTGCTTCCCCAGGTTCCTGCCCTTCCAGAATGCACCATTGGTACTTCTGGAGGAGACCTTGAAGGACTGGAACCAGCTGCGGATTTTGCGGGCCGGTGTTATTCGGAGGAGCTTCGCAAAATAATTCGGCGGGAGGATGATCCCAGGCGTTGCCCGGCACCATAGTGGATTTGCTGGCTCCGGTGCCGCAATGATAGGTGATCTCCATAGCCTCTGTGCACGCAAATCGACCGTGCACCGGCACACCCATGCGCTTGTACTCGTCCTCAGTCTTGGCTTTGTAGGAGCAGGAGAATTTGTTGTTGCAGGCAGCTCCAACGATAGCCGTGAGGTTGCCCTGGTTTTCCTTGATGCCGTTGTCGCCGATACATCCAATCTGAGCTTCGGTAACATGGATCTGGGCCTGAGCCACGCCGACACCCAGAAGCGCGGTTAACATCGCCCAAATCAACCTGCTGATTGCCACTCGGACCCTGATGGTTTGCGCGTAAGAAACACACGCGCGCAGGGGTGACAGCGCTAAAAGCACAGCAACTCGGATCCGCGTTCTCATGACTGTCCTCCGTAACTTCTCCCCGAGGGGACTGCGAGAATCGAAAGCCCTCTGGAGAGCGCGTCGATACTGGCGGCAATATAGGGGAATATCGATGCTGAGTCCACTGCCTAGGATAGCTTCAGATGCATCGAGCGACAAACTTCCCCCATATCCAAATAAACGGAAAATCGGGGCGAAGTGGCTCATCTTTGGTCACGAAAGTTTAGAGTTTGTACGTCACTCCCTGCCCTGGCTAGAACTCCCGGTGTGCAGGCAAACGCTTCCATTTGTTGGCTTTTGAGCAACGGTATGGCGGGTTTCGACTCTATTCGAGTGTCTTGCACGACGTCCGCGCGATTTTTAGCCCGAAGACCAACGAAACTAGCTCAACTCCATAGGAACGCGCTCAATGCTCGGATTACAACCGGGGATCACCCGAAGGTAATACCGAAAGCTGGTTTCCAGGAATAGAGATACTGTATCGGCTTTCAGTGAAACGAACGCACTAGTCTACCGCGGCGGTTCGATGGCATACCGGACCAACTCATCCGAATAGCCTGGAACGCGCAGGATCATTGGGTGTCCGAGGAGAGCCGCGGTGTGCTGAAACTCCGGCTTGGTCCTTACCCGCACGGATCCAACTGGGACAGGCTTGTGAGCGATCATTCGATTGGCCGGGCCAATGGGCGTGCCCGCGAGGAGGATTGTGCCGTTCTGCACCGGCCTACGAGTCTGCGCGTCCCTCGCAAAGACCGTGAGCGCCGTTGTCTGGCCGTTCAGAAGGCCGCCGTTTGGCACGCTGACCAGGAGCTGCGGCACAATGGTTGGAATGGTGAAGTTGCCGTCCGCGGGCGGATAACCGGCCGGCAGGATCACATGCCCCGCCTGCGGCACCAACCTGTTCAAGCAATATCGCTGGCCGGCGAAGGAGCCGCACCGCTGCTCGGACGCCAAGCTGATCGTTACAGCAACCGGTTTGAAGGTTACGCCGCGAACGTTGCCGATCTCCACGGGCGCGCCATTGAGCGGCTCGCCTGTGTGCTTATCGAACACCTTGATGGCCAGCTCGACATGCTCTCCGGCGCGGAACACCTTCCTTGGCGTTACCTGAACGTATGCGTGACGCTCCAACATGGCAGCCGGCGGCGGTAGGGGGACGCGTATGTTCGGGCCGGTCATCGAGATCTTCTCGACTATTTTTGTGTGCGGCGGTTGCATGATTTGCACTTTGAGGATGGAGTCCCATGGGATTTTCAAGATGGGGCCACCGACGTGAAGAATATTGCCGGACAGCGACGGCCCCGACGTGCAGGAAGGCATCGAACCGACCGGTTGCGCCAGTTGCGCGGCCTCGGACGATACCAGGGGTGATCCACCCGGCAGATCATTGAAGAAGGAGGCGAGCAAGACCACAGAGGCGCGGGTAGCGGAAGCAACGGCGAAGTCAAAATTCGCGAAGTTGGGCTCTGTGCCGTTGCCAGATGACTCGTCCTTATTAAGACCAGCCGTCGGGGGGTTGCTGCTCGCGTTTGGATAATGACAGTACTGAAAGTTATCTGAGGTTCGTGGCGGCCCGCCATGGCAGGGGTTAACAATGTCATCCAAATCGAAAAAGCCCGTTTGCAAATGAGACGAGTTGGCATCCGGAAAGACTTTCGGCCTGTGATCAAGCGTATTCCGCACCGAAGCTTTATTGAATTGCGATTGGAATTCCTGTAGGTTGCCGATGCCGGAATCCGTGGGAAGAGGCAAGGCACTGGCCGGAATCTGATTCTCTGGAATTGCGGTGTCGCAAAAAGGAGACGAAAAACTGCAAACCGGCCCGTGCTTGCACGAGTCAATCTCCACGAAATCTGAATGCGCAAAGAAATCCTGGGTGGAGTGGAGGGCGTGTCCCAGATGCTGCCAGGCGTAATAGGCCTGCAGTTCTTGTTGAAGCTGCCGGAGGTGCTGCGCCAAAGCCTGGAAACTACCGTCGTCAGTAAGCATATCTTCCAAGCGGTTGAAGCAGGTATGGTCCCAGGGAAGCTGCCGGCAGTGGGATCCGAGAGCTCCGTCGAGTTCGCCTTTAACATTGGAGATCACTTCGGCCAAGTTAACTACCACCAGAGAAGAGTTGTTATTAAATGTCGCGGCAACCAGCGGATCGGGATCGGGGTCGGTATCGAGAAGGGCTGGTAGTACCTCAATTTGAATTTCGGCCGCATCGCCTGCAAAGTCCGTGGTGGGACAGGCCCACTCCTCAAGACAGGCGCCGTTCGTCGTAAGCTGCAAATACGTACTGACAATGTCCTCAGCGATATCGCGGAAAGTGCTGTGCCACGGGGACAGGAACATGGGGTTGATCCGGCATTGCGGGTCGCAAAGCAGTGCGTCAGACTTTGCTTGAGCCAGCATGGAATGCAGATTGTTAAACCCATTGTCGAATCCGCTGTTGGACATGGTGCTGTTGTCGAAATGAAACGGAGGCTCAGTTTGGTGCGAAAAGTCCGTATTGAAGACTCCGGACATCACCTGGTCACGAAAAATAGCGGTCGTCTGCGTGCCAACGACTTGGACCATGACCCAGTTGCTCATGCTCTCGTGAACCGGGGGCCAATTAAGTACACCCACTTTGAACGCGTGCACCTGTGTGGCGACTCCCCCCAGCAAACAAAAAAATATCACCGCCCAGCAGCATACTTTTTGCAGAGAACTCTTTTCTTTTCTTCCAAGAGTGCGCTTCGCACGAGGATGCATGTTGGCCCTAAGCATCGGATACCTCCTGACAGATCTAATTTCGAAGAGCGCCATTCCGTGCGTCTGGTGGCCGTGCTCCCCAACGGGGCGCCAGACTCACCTCGCCCCCAGGTCATCTGGTAATTACTTGATACTCGTTTTCAGGGCTTCGCACTTTTCCCAGGTTTGGAAGAAGTACTCGGCCCCGTTCATCAGATTGTTGTCGACCAAATTGGCGCCACCAGGGGCATTCCTCACGGCGTGCAAGAAATCCGGAAGCATTCCGTAGTGCGCCACGCCAGCGACGTTGTAGTCCCACGTGTGTGTGCCGAGACTGCTCACCGGAAAAGAGTTGGAATATTGGATTGGTGGATGCCCGCAATTGCTGAGGCATCGCTTGATGGGCGGATATTGTTTCCCGCAAGTAGCAGCTGCCTTGCTCTTGCAGATCGCGAGTGCGGATTTAGTCAAATCGCTCGAGCATTCGAACTGGGCAACACACCCGGCATACTTAGGATTTTGAACCAGCTGGTCCTGCTCGGTGCTCGTTGGCATGCCCATGGCAAGGCCGTTTGTGTCAGTGCCAAATGCGGCGACGGCATTGTTTCCCATTGCCTGTAAGACCGCGTTATATGCCTGTACCCAAGTGTATGCATCAGCGTCTGCACTGCCCACGCCGGCCATTCCGTGCAAATTGCTGATCCTGTGATATTGCGCAGAGCTCAGGGATCGTTCGCTATTGCCGCCAAATACGCCACGCAGTCCGCTGTGGCCGCTGTTTAGAGGGTAATGGCCCGGGACTTGTTCAGCGATGTCGAGCGCGTGATTGAGGGATTTCTGCGACATATGATCGATGTCGATGAGCATTCCGTGCCGCATCATCTCCTTGATCGCGAACTCGCCATGATCGGTGAGCCCTTGCGCGTTCTCGTGGCCTGAAGCGGGGCAAGACGGGGGCGTGGGAGGATTACGGAAGATGTCGATGCCGAGTTTTGTCGCTTTCACCGCTGCCATCGCTATGTCAAATCCGTCGGGCTGATACTTGTAGGTGATCTGGTCCCCCGGTTTGGCACACTCAAGGTTCCAGAAGTGCCCGGCCTCCCGATAGTTCGAAATATTGAATGTGCCCAAGTATGCCGCTGTACCGCCAAACGCGTTGTCAATGACGTGGATAGGGAAGATGTAACGAACGCCTTCTGCGTAGAGCCGGTCGATCTCCGCGCTAATGGCGGCGGGCGTCAGCGGATTCACTCGGTGAAGATTGCCGATGTTGTCGATCTCTATGCCAAGCACAACCGCCAATTTATTCGACCCAATGATGCGCTGGAGATCCGCCGAGGTGTAAGCGACCTCCATAAAATCGGAATGGCGGCCGACGAAGGCCTTTGTCTCGGCGATCTGGAGGTCGGCCGAGGCCTTGTCTTCCGTCGGACCATCGCCAGGGCCAGCCGTCGAGTCACCGAGCGTCTTGTTGTTTACAGCCAGAGCCACCATAACCCGCAAACCGCCCACATACGCACGCCGGATCCAGTCCACCCACATCTTTTGGTGGGTAATGTCGTTCCATGTTGGCCAATCGTTGAAGTCTGGATAGCCGTGCGCGTCTTCTGATGGGTCCGCGCCTTTATTTGCTGTCTGAAGACCGTGGATTACTGCTTTCCGTATTTCGTCACCACAACTATTGCTAAAAAAATCGTGTCCCCCGTGAGTGGACTTGTCGTGGCCCAGCGCCTGCTGCACGTCCGTCGCGCGGACATTGTGGTGACAATCCGGGTCTGCGGGAAGAAGCGCTCCAACATCCACGCCCCCGTAAACTAGCTTGCCACCGAAGCCCAGGTTCGAAAGCGGATGCGTGTGAAGGTCCACAAAGCCCTTAAGAGGGGCGCCCGGGTGAGAAAGCGAAGCAGGCGGAGGCGGCGTCATCGGCGCCGGAGCTGGCTTCTTGCGCTTTACTGGAGCCTTCTTTTTCGCGGCGGCTTTCTTGGCCGGAGCCTTCTTGGCCGCGACCTTGCGAGCGCCCTTCTTGGCGGCGGCCTT